>Ga0209976_10000994_pt1 | contig 17142 bp, 12 predicted proteins | sample SumtaG_FD_182806 | JGI IMG/M metagenome (GOLD analysis project Ga0209976, IMG submission 182806) | Deep subsurface microbial communities from Indian Ocean to uncover new lineages of life (NeLLi) - Sumatra_00157 metaG (SPAdes) (version 2) | ecosystem: Environmental > Aquatic > Marine > Oceanic >...
GCACCACATAGTCATCGGCAACAAGGTCCTGGCCTTTATAGCGGCAGTGGCAGTGGCAGTGGCAGTCTGGAGCTGGTTGGCACGGCCCTCTGCGGCGGGCGCGATCACCTCCATCGCCGTCCTGCCCCTGGAAAACCTTATGAACGACCCGGATCAAGACTACTTTGTTGACGGCATGCATGACGCGCTGACGGCTGAGCTGTCGAAAATCAGTGCCCTGCGGGTCATTGGCCGAACGTCCACAATGAGTTACAAGGCAAATCCCAAGCTTATCCCAGAAATTGCCGCGGAGCTGAACGTTGATGCCGTGATAGAAGGCTCGGTACTGCGGGATGGAGATCTGGTTCGTATTACGGCCCAACTGGTAGCAACCAGACCGGAGCGCCATCTGTGGGTCAACGACTATGAACGTGGTATGGAAAAGATTTTAGCGCTTCAAAAAGACGTTGCGCGGGCGATTGCACAGGAGATAAAGGTGGCGGTGACGCCGGACGAGAAGACGCGGCTGGCCGAATCCCGAGAGGTGAATCCCGAGGCGTATGATCTATATCTCAAGGGGTGGCATTTCCGGCTCAAGGAGACCGTCGAAGGCACTCAGAAATCAGTGGATTACCTGGAGCAGGCGGTTGCCATCGACCCCGATTTTGCCCGGGCTTATGCGTCGTTGGTTCAGGGATATTATATGCTGGATGATTGGGGCCTTATGTCCAGCCGGGAAGCCCGAGCCAAAGCGGGAGATGCTATTGAAAGGGCCCTGGAGCTGGATGACAGCCTCCCTGATACCCACGTTTACCTGGGGCTTTACCTATACATGTACGAATGGGACTGGGGTGGGGCGGAGCGGGCCTTCAAACGGGCCATCGAGCTGGACCCTAATCACGTGCATGCCCGCTTCGGGTATGGCCTGTTCCTGGGCCGGTTGGGCCGGCTCGAAGAGGCCCTGGTTGAACTGCAGCGGGCCAGGGAGCTCGATCCGCTATCCCTTCAAGTCGACTTCGGCATCGGACATGTGTACCTGCACAACCGTCAGTATGATAAGGCCATCGAACAATTTAAGAGGGTTCTTGAACTGGATCCCGGTAATACCGTTACGCGCGGGAATTTGGCGTGGGCATACGCTCGTAATTCGATGTATGCGGAGGCTCTTGAAGAATGTCAAATGCTGGGACATCGTCTAGGCATCATGTACGCCAATTATGCTATGGGCCGAAAAACTGAAGCGCTGGTGTATTTTGACAGCCTGAGGGTTGCCGGGGAGCCACAGCAATGGGGGGGAGTGGTTGCCATGGCGTCTTACTACTCATCCCTGCTGGGCGATAAGGAAGAAGCTCTCAATTCGCTGGAAAAGGCCTTCCAGGAGCGTTCTCCGGGTATGCACGCAATCAAAACCTGGCCGGAATTTGATTCCCTCCGCGATGAGCCCCGGTTCAAGGCCCTAATGCAGAAAATGGGACTGACGGAAGTATTCGATCAATACGGCCAGAGGATTCGGTAGGTGCACCCTGCTGCTATTTTTGAAATAGCTTATAAAGAATACGGTCAATTCCTACATACCTGCTGCTGTAAGTGACAGCGATGACGAAAAGGGCTGCCATCTCGACCAGGTTCTTGTTGACAATCAAATAATTGCCTTCCATTGGGATCGAGTAGTAGAAACCTACAAAAAGCGGATTGCACAGGTAGAACACCAGGAGCAATGCCATTCCCGCATAGCATGCTGCCCGCGTGAAACAGCCGAGTATCAGTCCAAGTCCGATCGCTGTAAGGCCCCACATATTCAGCTGGCTCACAATGCTCAATACGCTGGGCGTGTCGGCCATCCACCTGAAAATGCCTGAAAAGATGCCCCTGGACTGCATCAGATACCCCGCAGCGGACCAATTCGGTTTCATTAATTTTGCTATCCCCTCGTAAAGGAAATGCCACCCGATCATCATCCGCATAATAACCAGAGCGATCATTTGCAGTTGGTTGGATTTTTGCTCTTCCATATCTTTCATATACCTTTCATTTTTTTTAAATAAATATGCAACATTGATTTTCGGTCGGTTTAGACTTCGAATTCATTCGGACTGAAATACAGCCGCTTACCTTCCTCGATGGCCTGGTTGACCTTCAGAACCGTTACAGCGGTTTCATAGCCGATCTCGGCAGGACAATTCAACTCCTCGGTTCCACGAACGGCGTTGAAAAAGTTCTCCAGATGCGGCATGTGATAGGGATCATGCATTTCGATTGGAATTTTGTGTTCGTCGGGAGATATCGTCTCCCGCACATCCAGGACTGCCTCCGTTTCCGGCTTTAGCAGCTGGATTTCGGGTGCGGAAACATACCCCTTTCGAACCCACTCGTCCCAGGGAGGTGCCTGCGGTTGGCGGTAAATGGACCCGGGATAACCAGCTTCGGATTCAGAGATCACCAGCGTACCCTGGTCACCCATAAAGTTTTCGTAATATCCCTGGCTGCCATTGGTTGTTTGGGTCTGGTAATAAGCTCTGGTCATTCCTTCTTTGGTCTCATATTCAAATATCACCATGGCGGTATCATACCACTCGTGCGTCGCTTTGGGGTAATAGTCGGTGCCGCCGCTGGCGATCACGGCTTTGGGGCGGGCCTCCAGGAACCAGTTGTATATATCGATCTGGTGAGATCCCAGGTCCACGATGGGTCCTCCACCCAGTCCTTTGTACCAGCGCCAGTTGCGGAACTGCTCCATAGATTTGAAGCCATACTTGGTTAGCTTGGCCTCAGATATGGTGTATCTTTTGGACCAGCCCAACTCCGGCTGAGGAGACCGGTTCCACTGGCCGTTGACCGTGACGATCCGGCCAATCATTTTTGCCTCTTTCAGGATCTTCTCGTAACAGTGGATATAGCGCGGATGACTCCGCCGTTGATGCCCGATCTGTAGCAACTTGCCGGTTTCACGCGCGGCGAGAACCATGCGCTTGGCTTCATCCAGCGTGTTGGACATTTCCTTCTCGCAATAAACGTTCAGGCCGGCCTGCAGGCAATCCACAGTATGCTGGGCATGCCAGAAATCCGGTGTCGCGATGATCACCGCGTCGAGGTCTTTCTCTTTATCAAGCAGGTCCCGGTAATCTTCGTAGCCATTGACGTCAAATTTGTATTTTTTTAAAAGTCTTACCGCCTTTTTCAGGCTGTATTCGGTCCAGATGTCGCAGACAGCGCGGAACCTTATATTCGGTATTTTCAGCATGGCGTTCATCAGCACTTCCCCCTGGGCTCCCGCGCCGATCAGGGCCACGTTCAAATCGGAGAGGTCTGATGCGGTAACTTTGGCTCCTGACTTTGCAGCCTTTTGTGCCTTCTTGTAGCCGATTTCTTTCTGCAGGGCGTATCCGAATAGGCCGAGCACCGGTACGGCAGTCAAAACCTGAAGAAAATCTCGCCGATCCACCTTATTTCCGGTTTCCTTACTGGCAGTCTCCTCGGGAAGGTCATTTTTCTCATCGCTCATGATGATTTCTCCTTGTTGTGATATTAATGGATACTCAATTTATTCGTCCAAACCATATAGTTGGCGCTTGTCATGCGGGTGCGCCTAACCCGTAATATACACCAATATCGTAGCATATTAACCCGTTTGTTGACGAAGCAGCTTCCAGGTCAGTCTCCCCGCGCATTGCTTTTCTGCCAGGCTTGATGTCTACTCTTCACTATTGAATGTAAAACCTGAATTACTCCCCTTCAATAGGTTTCGGCTGTAGCCGCCGAGAAAAAGGTTTCTTGCCCGCGCAGTACTACCCTCGAGCCAATCCCTATCTGCTGCTCTCCCCGCTGACTACTTTTTCGGATATCCCACCGTTTGTGAGAGCAGAACCTTCTGATCCGGTCGCAGTTTCATCACCTTCGCTAGGGCAGGCTTGTCGATTGACCCCCTTATGACAGTCGCCAGTCCCTCGGAAGCACAGTACAGGTAAACATTCTGGCCGATGAAGCCCGTATTGGCGGCTGAATGGAAAACCTTCTCCTCGGCTGTCCAGTCACCCATCTTCGCGAAATCCGCTACATAGATGAGGTTCACCGGCGCCTCCTGCACGAACGGCTGAAGCCCGGTGGCGGCCCGGACATCTTCCGCCAGAACCGGATTCAACGTGTGTGCCTTCGCATCATAAAGGTAAAGGCCATCGCCGGTGGCGACGTAGATATCGATCTCCTGCAGATTAGCCGCCGATGGTGCGGTACGCCTTCCCGAATCCTGGCGATTTACTCCGAACGCCGCCCAAAGCATATTTGAAAGCACCTGCAGGGGCAACTTCTCGGTACTGAACTCGCGCGAAGACCTTCTATCCTGCAACACTTGCATCAGCGGCCTGCCGCCTTCCACCTGCGGCTTCAGAAGCTGGATCGGCTTGAGTTCCTGCGCAGAAGCTAAAGCGGGGCAGATGAGCAGGACGGTCAACACCAGGCGAGCGGCTGGCAACGATATTGTCTTCATAGTACTCCCCCCTCGAGTTTGATAATCAATCAACTGGTCACTGGCTCCTCAGACTATCGCCTCTTGCTGTTTGTAGCCGCATAAACAGTATTACACAGCTATCTACAATCACTATTTATCGAATAAAGCCATCAAAAACCAGGATATAATCCTTATTGCTTGGTCTTGAGCGGATTCTCCGATTTGTCGAAAAATTCCCGCTGCAGCTTTAGAATAGTCTTATCCTTTTTCAATATTCTGATCAACTCCGCCAGTTGGCTTGCTCGACTATTGAGCAGCAACTCGCCGAGCTCGCGATTGGCCTCACTGCCATCACCGGCATAATGATTGGGGTATTGCGCATACCACCATATACCGGTGTATCCGAAGGTTAGATGCTCCAACCGTTCCTGGTTCTCTCCGGATTGATCCGCTCCCCGCTCGACATGGGCCAGCTCCGGCCTGTGAGCAAGGATCATCGACGTCTCCGTCTCTCCTGCGTGCCCGCCCGTTGTGGTTTTCCGCAGTGCTTCCACTTTTTGTGCAGTTGTTGAGTCCCACCCCGGGCTGAATAAGACAACGGCATAATCCTTGCGATTGGCCAGTTGGGACTGGCAGAAGTAGGGCAAGAAACTGTTGTTCCCCCCGTGACCATTGGCCAGGACGATCTTTTTAAAGCCGTTACGGGCCAGTTCGTCGCAAGTCTCTTCCAGCGCGTTCCAGACTAATTCGGGACTGTACGCTATCGTGCCAGGCTGATGTTTCGCCTCATATATCTGACCGAAAAAGAATTCCGGGAAGATGATGCTGTATTCTTCTTTCGCGGCCCGCAGTGCCGTCTCGCGGATATCCAGCAGATCGGTGCCCAAGGGCAGGTGGGGACCGTGCTTTTCAAGGATACCGAGGGGAATAATGCATACGCCGTCGGATAATTCAATGGCTTCCACCAACTCCGGCGCTGTCAGTTCCTCATATTTTACCGGTAAGGTGGATTTTCCTTGAGCAGAACTCATCGTAAGCGGCAGGCTGAGAAGAAATAAGAACATCAGAGCTGTGGTGACAAGTTTACATTTCATGATTATAACTCCTCTTGATTTGGTTAACTGTTTTTGGCTTTCTCGAAAATGCTGGGGATGTCTAACCGGTAATATACGATATTTTCACGGCAAATCAATCCCCCTCCCTTCAAGAGTTTACCCCGCGTAACGCAGTGTAGCGGGGGCCGGCAGCTGCGCGCTGATCGGTGCCGTAATCCGTCCGCTCCGCTCGAAGGTCAGGCCTTATTTCATTCCGAGTTTTTCCCCGCTTTCCAATAAGGCTATAGCTTCTGCAATTCTCAGCCTTCTGGTCTCTGCCTTCTTTGCAGCTCCAATCCAGCCGGTATAATGCTTGCGATAGGAAGGCGCGAGCTTATCGAAGTTCTCGCTCGCCTCCTTGTTCTGCGCTAGCGCCTGCGCGAATTCCGGGGGAATATCAGGTGAGGTTTGGGGCCTGGATTCCTGGTCCCATCGTCCCCTCTCCCTGGCTGCCTGTATCTTCGCAAGTCCCCATTCGGTCATTCTGCCTGCCTGCATCATCTTATCGGCGCGCTTTTTGTTGAGCGCCGACCAGTTGCTGTTATCTTTTCTGGGAGTGAACTTGCGTGCATACCTGGTGGCATCAAGCTTCTTGATGATGCTGTCTATCCATCCGAAACATAGGGCCTCTTCAACCGCAGCTTCATAGGGAATCGCCTGCTTGCCGGTCTCCTTTTTATGGAAAACCAGCCATATCCCGGCTTCTGTGGCGTGATGCCGCGAGAGCCAGTCCCGCCATTTCTCTCTGTCCGTAACGTGGAGCTGTTTCATCGCCTGGCTATCAGCGCTCAGTCGGTATGCCACTCACCACCTGGCCCTTCGGCTTCCCTCAGGACTGGCCCCTCTCTCAGGACCCGCCCGTGGGATAACGATAGGCTCAATCGCGGGTCACACCCGAAGCATCCCGGTGCCGGGAGACATACAGGTCGAGCAACCGCCGGATCATGGTCTGATAGTGGGTCTGGTGCTTCCTGGCCTCCTGCTTGAAAAAATCGACACTGGACCTGCTAAGGCCGATGGTGACCTTGACGCTTTCCTTCTTATAGGCCAGCTGGCCGGGCGGAGGAAGGAAATCCTCTATCACCCGCAGGTCGCCCAGGGGCTCATCGGTGTAGCTGATTGACTTCTTCATAGATCTGCTTACCTTTCCGCCAATATGTACAACCTAAACGTAGTCCGGTGCAATACTTTTATATGTACAATAATATGGCTCCCCTTATTTTTTCTCGGGTTAAGCCCGTCCCGTCAACGGCGGTGGCTCATCGGCAGCGAAGCGGGGCAATCTCATGCTTGCAGCTGCGGGCAGAGCAGCCAGGGTGGTGCATTAGTCCCAGCCCTACGAATGATTGAAAGTAGCCATCCCAAGCTTTTTGCAGGCGTCTACCACTTTTATTATGGCATCTAATACCCGCTTGATTTGTTCTCCAAACCACGTAGCGTTCATTTCGGCATTGTAGGTTACTTCTACATGCTTATTCTTGGGCTCGCTGAACTTTAGCAGGTGCATGGGCTCTTCTGGACTGTAGGCTGAAACTCTGCCATGTGCTAGCGCGTGTCTGATCTCAACAATGGAATGATCAATACACATGGAAGAGTCAATGGACATTACCCTCTCGTTGTATTTACGAATTAAATCGCTCAATTGGTCCCAATTTGTGAAGGCATCCTCCGCGATCTGATCCCCAACATTCAGTCGGCTGTAATCCACATTGGAGCGAGTACCATCCGCTTCCAGAAGGAACACTCGGAGAGAGAACTCTAGCGACTGGAGATTTGCTACGATCTTGCCGAGGTTTTTAGAGTGTTCATCTAAGACATTTGACATCACTATTCCCTGTATACGCGCTAGCGCGAGTTGGCACTCGCTGTTAAGTGCTAGCGCGGGTGCAGGTTCAGCAGCGCTTCCGCGAAACGCCTGCCCAGGTCCAGGTAGCCCGGGGTGTCATAGTGATACCCATCGATGTACTCGTAGTTGTCGGTGGTTGTAACCAGGGCGGCGTGTCTGTCGGACTCGACAAAGGCCGCCTGGGCGTCTCGAACGATCTCGCCTTGGTCCAAGGCCTTTCCATCGGCATCTTCACCGGAATCGGAGATTCGCCCTATTACAATTGTCAGATTATCCGCGCCGAATACCGCTCGCATTTGGTCCATCAAGCGCTTGAGGTTACTCTGGTACCTGTTGGCTATGTCCTCGGTGTAATAGGCATCACTTTCGCCCTGCATCCAGACAATGCCCGCCGGCGTTAGCCTGTCCTCTTCCCCGTCCCCGTCGATGTCGCGCACTGCCAGTGCTTGCCTGACTGTTGCCAGGAAGTGATCGTACTGGTTAACGCCCTGCCCGGCGCCGGTGCCGCCCTCGAAATTGACCTCCCAGCAGCCGTAATCACCTGCGGCGGCCGTGTCAATGGAGGTGCCGCCGCGGGAGTACTTGATGATTGCGATGTTAGACTCAGGATCAAGCTCACGTAATTGTCTTGCGAAAGTCAGTTCGACGCCGAATCGATCCGAGTAGGTATTTGCCTCTCCATCGGATTTGAATCCCACGCCGTGTCCAGGTCTCAGCTCAGCCCAGAAACCGCGTCCATCGACAGCGGCACTGTCAGGAGCGCTATTGCCGTGGAAGATCAATACTCCTGCGACGTTCTGATTGATTTCTGCGGGTAGCTCCTCGACATAACCGTAGCCGTCCATGTTGGACTGCCCACCGAGATAGTACAATTTGTACTCCTTTGCCTCGGCGGGACCATGCCACAGCAGCGCCGCCAGGGAACATAACATGAACGATTTTGCGATAGGCCTGTTCATTATGGGGTCCTCCATTTTGCCAATTTATAGACGGCCATGACCTTCAGGCCGCCTGACTTCTGTCTATATGGTTTCCGCATAATGTAAAACCTGAATTACTCCCCTTCAACAGGTTTCGGTCGCCGCCACCAGAAAAAAGGCCCCGCAACCGCAAGGCTCCAGCCGTAGCCACCGGCGGGGGTATCCCGCTTCCATCCTATTGCCGCCCTCGGGCGGTGTGGCGAGCTATATGTTTGAGTCCCGACCAGTGTGTCGGGACGAGTTTATAGATCGCCTACCGTCAGGTCCGGCTTCGGCAGCCCGGCTTTTCGACGGGCCCCTTGACGGATTTCTTTTGGTCCTTTTCCGTGGTCTTCCTAGTCCGGCCTTTGACGGACCCGTCCGTCCACTGACGGATTTCTAAAAGAAAAGGACAAATAACTCTCCTACTTATACCCAGCCAGTGCCACCCTGAGTTTACCCCGCGAAGCAAAGCGTAGCGGGGCTCCTAGTCCGCCATCGGCGGGCTTGCCCCGCCTGCCCCGACCTTGTGTCGGGAGGGTGAGTGGTTCAGGGGACGACACGCTCGTCCCGCCAACGGCGGGGAAGTGTCTGGAGTGAGTGGTTCAGGGGGCGACACGCAGTGTCGGGGGTGAGGTCACGCGCACCTCGCGCACCAGGCGAACGACAAACCCTTGCTGCCGGCTTATATTCCGGCGCTATGATGTTGCCGCCGCCATATCGCCCCGCGAGTACTCCCGCCGCCACAGGAACAATCCAAGACGTTAAAACTCCCACCCACTCATACTCCAACGCCTAACGGAAATATTAAAGTATTTATTTAGGCTCAAGTTGATTTCTCTTGGAATGTAAAGGAATATCGGTTAATTTTTTTCCGAAGAGAACACGGCAATCAATCCTTTACCTACAGATCAAAATAATTCCAAGCAATCGCTAATAAGCAAGTTGCCTTTTAAAAGGGGCGGCACACTACCAGAACGATCAGAGGAGGAATCATGGACCAGAATCTGGATATTCTCGGTGGTTACCTTAATGAGATCGGATTATCCCCGAGAAAATTAAAAACTCTTTCCGGTCGAAAAAAAGTTCAAAAATCTGTTTATTTAGTGCAAAGTGCAGGGGCGGACTTAGGTTATCGATTCCAATGGTACAAGCATGGTCCGTATAGTGCCGCCCTTGCTTCAGATTACTTCGCACTCGTTGAATCGGATGGGAACAAAGATCGTTTTCCCAATCAGCACCAGCTTTGGAGAAGTTACAAAGAAATAATTCATGATGTGAAAAGTATATTCGAGCCCGACACAAAAAGCTCGTTTAAACCCGATTTATGGCTGGAATTGATGGCATCGTGGCACTACTTACAGAAAATCTCCAGATATGCCCCCGAAGAGGCAGAAGCAATTTTGCGTTCGAAAAAAAAACGCATCAGTAGTCGAAAGGATTTTCAACTCGGCTTGGAGCTTGTCGATAAAAGGCTAAAAGAATTATCCCTACTCGGTTAGACAATCCTTAGCCCACACATCTAAATCATTTGCGATCGCTTTTCCACGAGAAAAATATCTCAGATCCAGTCCATGGATCCATTGGCCTGAGCAAGCTAGAATACTCTATTGTTTGTACACCGGCATTTCAAAGATTAATGGGAGTTAGCCAGCTTGGCCTAACACACTACGCTTTTCCAGGGGTAAAATTTTCGAGATTTATTCATTCAATCGGAACGTGTCATATTGTAGGCCGCATTCTAGAAAGATTGAAAAAAAGCGGTGAAGACATTGATGACCCGACGATACAAGAGTACAGGATGGCCGCACTATTGCATGATATTGGTCATTTTCCGTTTTCACATACCGGTGAACATGCCGCCGAATCCTATGCGATGTCCCAAGAAGATACACCACCCGAACATTTTACATTTAGGCATGAGGACATAGGTGTTGACATCATTCGACACAATCCACAAATACAAGGTCTGCTGTCGGATGAAAATATAGATGTTGATAGGATAGTTAGGCTTATTGGTGGTGCAGCGGTACCGGAGGCAGGTCCCGAGGATAAATATAGAAATATCGTTAACTCCGATTTTGATGCAGATCGGCTGGATTATTTGTTACGCGTTGCTCATTATTCTGGACTACCCTATGGTGTGGTGGATCTTGATTATCTTATCGAGCAAATAGAAATACACCCCAAGGGCATGGTTTACTTAAGAGAAAAAGCACTAGGGGCTGCCGATCATTTTCTATTATCAAGGTTTTTCCAGTACAGACAGATTATACACAACAAAACGTCAAAAGCATTTGAATGGCTACTTGAAGATCTGATTATCGCGCTTGTAAAAAAGGGTAAGATTGATTTAAAAAAGAATACGATTGATAAAATGATACGGTGTAAAGGGAATGGCAACAAGGTGTTTTGGGAGGGCTTCAACGATCATCATGTGATGCAATTGATTAAGCAGTTTCATGCGAAGGAAAAAGATGAAGACTTAAAGTTCAAAGCTGAGGCGATTATAAATAGAATCGAACCGATATTGATCGTTCGATACGAGAGAATTGCGCAGCATGATGGAGAGGACTATAGTGATAAAGCACGATTACTGCGTGTCTTGTGTGACGAAATAGTAACTAAAAAGGGAATTCCAATGGAAAGGTGTAAAATCGATAATATTTCTCCCTTGAAAATCACATCAATCCCTAGGTCTAGACCATGGTCTCATTTTCATCCGCACAAAGATAATGCCGAGGAGAAAGCACTTTATATAAAGATTGATGGAAAGGAATCGCCGACGCCGATTAATCTTATTAAACAATCTTTAACAAAGCAATTATCCGATAATATTCACGCTTCACTTAGACTGTATGTACTATTGAAAAAAGAAGAAAGCGATTTGGAAGACGAAATAAGAAAGGAAATATTAGAAAAGTTGCCCCAAGCATGATATTGTGCCTTTTCTCTGCTTCTTCCTTATAATTACTCCGATAGGCGCACTTATTAAAATCTTTAAGGTGTGATACACCGAACGTTTCTTAGGATATTAACAGCTTGCAAGGGAACCATAGCTGTCACGCCTCGATTTTGAGCCAACCTAAACAATTGGCGCGGCAGTCCCGGCGCGCATCGATATACTGCCAATCTTGATGTTTACTCTTCACGGTCAAATGTAATCCCTGAATTGCTCCCCTTCAACAGCTTTCGGTCGCCGGGGGCTTTAAAGTAAAGCTTTAATGAGTGGGCAATATTATTCGGCAGGCCCTGGCTCCCAGGCTAGTAAGCCGGCAAGCCGGCTTCGGGTGAGTTCTTCTTTCTCTTTTCGTCCTTTGCGCTTTCTGTGGTTTTCCCCTCCCAAATACCAAGCCCCAAGCCTCTAGCCTCAAACATCACGAATATCGCGCACCAGGCGCAAGATGCGAAAGACAAATTCCGGCCGCTGGCTTATATTCGGGCGTAATGCTGATGCAGACTCCATACCACCCCGCTGCCGCTGCTGCCGCTTGTTTTTGGGCGGAGTCATTTTTCTACACGGAGATTCACGCCTCACGTCGGGCGCAATTTTTAAACCGTCCGGAAATGGCATGGTTTTGTCCGGTTTTTCACCGGTCCCCGAGCCTCATCGGACAAGCCGGAAAACTAAACACCACCTTAACAGTGCTCTCGTCGGGGAATACCCCAAAAAAAATGAATTTTGTATAGGTTTTGTTCAATTTTGCGCCGGTCCCCTCCGGGCCCTGGGCGTACCCGCCCACGGGGAGCCCGTTGCCCAATCCTGGCCGTACCCGGGCCTCGGCGTAGCCGCCACGGCGAGCCCCACGGGGAGGCCGGGCAGAGCCTGAGCCCCATCGTACAGGCAGTCCCCAACCCGTCCCCGGAGACGGCTCTGGTAGCAAAAAGCCCCGCGTTTTGCAGGGCTATTCTTCAGTTTGCATTTTGCAATATGCAATTTGCACTTTGCAATGGCCCAGCCTATGACTCCCCCGATATGTGCCCTTCTTGCCCCGTCTCCAGGTACTCATGCATAGTCTTGGCCGCGATCTTCCCCTGGCCCATCGCCAGGATCACCGTCGCCGCCCCGCTGACGATGTCGCCGCCGGCGAAGACGCCTTCCTTGGAGGTGGCCATGGTGTTCTCGTCCACCACGATAGTGCCCCACCTCGACATCTCGAGGTCGGGGGTCGTCTGCGGGATGAGGGGGTTGGGCCTGTTGCCCAGGGCGGGAATGACGGTATCGGTCTCGATGATGAATTCGCTGCCCTCGATGGGTATGGGCCGCCGCCGGCCGCTGTCGTCTGGTTCGCCGAGCTCCATGCGCAGGCATTCGATGGCCACCACGCGGCCTTCGTCATTGCCGATGATCCTCGTCGGGTTCGTCAGGAGATTAATCACCACGCCTTCTTCCTCGGCGTGATGGATCTCCTCGTCCCGCGCGGGCATCTCCTTACGGCTGCGGCGGTACACGATGGTCGATTCCGCGCCCAGCCTCAGCGCGGTTCGGGCCGAGTCCATCGCCACGTTGCCGCCGCCGATGGTGACCACCTTTTTGCTCCGTATCGGCGCTGTCGCATATTCGGGAAAGAGGTACGCCTTCATCAGGTTCGAGCGGGTAAGGTACTCGTTGGCGGAGTAAACGCCGATCAGGTTCTCCCCGGGGATATTCATGAACATGGGCAGTCCCGCGCCGGTGCCGATGAAAACGGCATCGTAGCTCTTGAGAAGTTCATCGATGGACATGGCCTTGCCGACTACGTGGTCCAGGCGCAGGACAACCCCGAGTTCCCTCAGGAACGATATTTCCGCCAGAACGACTTCCTTCGGCATGCGGAATTCCGGTATGCCATACATCAGCACACCACCGGGCTGATGCAGCGCCTCGAAGATAGTCACTTCGTGGCCCAGCTTGATCAGATCACCGGCAACGGTCAGGCCGGCCGGCCCGCAGCCGACGATGGCGGCCTTCTTTCCGGTCGGAGCGGCGATCTCGGGGAGCTCCACCTGGCCGGACCTACGCTCGTAGTCAGCCGCGAACCGCTCCAACCGGCCTATGCTCACCGGCTCCCCCTTCTTCCCGACGACGCAAACGATCTCGCACTGTGTTTCCTGGGGACAGACCCGGCCGGTTACCGCCGGGAGAGAGTTCTCCTCCTTGAGCTTCCTCGCCGCTTCGACAAACTTGCCTTCCTCGATAAGCTCGATGAAGCCGGGTATGTCAATGAGTACCGGGCAGCCTGCTATGCATTTGGGCTTCGGGCACAGCAGGCAGCGCTGCGCCTCGATTATGGCCGTCTCCTCGCTGAAGCCGTATGGAACCTCGTCATAATTATGTCTCCGTCTCAGCGGGTCCTGTTCCGGCATTGCCTGCCGGGGAATCTTCATCCTCTCTTTGGGTTCCATTGCTCGCTGCTCTCTCACCGGTTCATACCGGGATGGTCGTGCTTGCGGTGGTCCTGTGGTAGGGCCTGGATCTCTTCCCTGCCGTATGCCGCCCGCCGCTGCAGCAGCTCGATCCAGTTGACCTGGTGCCCGTCAAGGAACGGCCCGTCAACGCAGGCGAACTTCGTCGCGTCACCGACAGTTACCCGGCAGGCGCCGCACATCCCGGTGCCGTCCACCATGATGGGATTCATTGCGGTCAGCGTGGGAATGCTGTATTCCTTCGTCGTCTCGGATACGAGCATCATCATGAAGGTGCAGCCGATAATAAATGCCTGGTCGATCTTCTCGCCCCTCCGGGCCAGCATGGCAATCGCTTCCTGCACACCGCCTTTGATCCCCACGGAGCCGTCCTTGGTCGTAATAACCAGCTCGTCGCATTGTTCTGAGAGCCTGTCCTGCCAGTGGAGCGTGTATCCGCTGCATGCCTCCTCGATGCAGATGACCCTGTTTCCGGCCTCTCTCAGGGCGCGGGCGATGGGCAGCATGGCACCGACACCGTAGCAACCGCCGCCGCATACTACCGTGCCATACTTCTTGATTTCGATCGGAGTACCAAGCGGGCCGGTGAAGTGGGCCAGGTGTTCGCCTTCCTTAAGCAGCGCCATCTCCCGGCTGGACCGTCCCGCTTCAAGCACGATCATTGTCACGGTGCCCTTATCCCGATCCCAGTCTGCAACTGTGTAAGGAGTCCTTTCCGACTTTTCGTTGACTATAGCGATTACGAACTGCCCGGGCAGGCACTTCGCGGCCACCACGGGGGCCTGCACGGTAATCATGTGGTAGTTGGGGACGATTTCTACTTTCTCAATTATCCTGAAAAGCTGTTCTTCCTTTTCCTCGGCATCTTTCTCCGCGGGGGGCTGTTTTTCAGGCACTATCGATTTCAGCGCGCTCGAGATGTCCGTGAACGGGTGGCCGCGGTACGAGCGAGGCAACGCGGATACATCATCGAGCGGAGAGGGATCGAGCGTGGCAGGCGGTCGTTCTATGGTCCCCTGCCGGTCGAGTTCCTTCCGGATATCAGCAGTTGAATCGAAGTCAAACCCGGATGAGCCCATTTTGCGGGCTAGGTCACAGATGATTTTCCAGTCGGGGAAAATATCATCCGGCGGCTTCGCAGCAGCTGAAAGTGCGCGGATTTCTCCGGACGTGGTCAGGAAAGTACCATCCGTTTCCGCCAGCACGGCTGCCCCGAACACCACGTCCGCGGATTCTGCTGCGACAGATGGAAAAATATCCGCGGTGATCGTGACATCAAGCTTCTCCAGCAAGCCGGCATCGAGAAGATCACCGGTGGTAAAAACAGCTTTTGTTTCGGGGCTGAGCTTTATCCTATCGCCCGCGCTGGTTGCCATGTGGAAGTTGCCGGACTTCATTACTTCTTCAGTGAATTTCCTCCAGATGTAAATCTCTTCGCGGGTGGCGGACGGGTGGGCAATCAAGGCAAACCGGGCCCCGGAGAAGCCGGCCAGTTTTTCGGCTGCTACCGCGACGGCCTCCTCATAGGAGGCTTTTCTCGAGCCCCCTTCAGCGACGCGAATCGTATGCGACGTCAGCCGCGCCGGATTCTCGAATATCTGCGGCAGGACGAAACGACCTATGGCACATATTCGCGCCTCTCTGGTCAACGCCGTGGCTCCGGAGGCGATTATCTGCCGGCCCTTGATTTTCAGGCTCAGGGAACACCCGAGTGGACACAGGATGCACGTGGTCTCTTTCGTCTCGTCGGGAGCACCGTGCCACTTGGCGAAGCGGTCTGTGAGCGCGCCGGTCGAGCAGATGTCGATACATGCGCCGCAGAAGCGGCATCCCGATTCCGTGTAGTGGCGATGAAAGGCCGTTCCGATCCGGGCATCTGCTCCGCGGCCGACGAGCTCGATAGCCGCTTTCCCGTGTAGCTTCTTGCAGATGCGGACGCATCTTCCGCAAAGAACGCACAGGTTTAAGTCCCGGTCCATGAACGGGTCGAGCCGCTCCAGGGCCAGGTTCTTGTATATTATCGGTAACTCGAGGTCGTCGATCTCGTGCTCTTCGGCGAGTGTTCTGATCTCGCAGGAATCGCGGTTACTGCAGAAGGTGCAGCCGGTTGCCTTGCCCGATTTCGTGGGACAGGGACGGTATTGTTCGCAAAGTTCCTTGTGCAGGCAGACGAGGCACGGACTGGTATGGCCGCTCAGCATGAGTTTCAGTATGTTTCGCCGGAGCTCGATTATTTCCGGTGTCCCGGTCTTGACCACCATTCCCTCGGCTGCCGGTGTAGTGCACGAAGTTGGGAAGCCCCGTGCGCCCTCTATCTCGACTACGCACAGTCTGCAGGCACCATTCGGCTCAAGATCGGGATGGGCGCAAAGGGTCGGAATCTCGATACCGGCCCTGTGCGCGGCTTCCAGTACCGTGTCGCCGGTTTCAGCCGTCACTTTTTTGCCGTCTATTTCCAGTTTCATATCACTCAATTTCGCACCTTAAGCACCGTTTTGCCTCTATCACCGCCATATCTTCACTAAACCCCTGCTCCACCTCGACGAAGCTGCAGGCCCTGTCTCGGCCCGGTTTGCAGGGCATCACCGGCCGGGCAAGTCTTTCGATCTCTTCGTCCGTCAGTTCAACTGCATCGACGCGAACAGCAGGCGTGACAACTTTATATTCTTTTATAACCTCATATCCTCTGAGGTACTGATCGATACTTATCGCCGCCCGTTTACCATGAGCTATCGCATTGATCACATTGTCAGGACCGGCAACCGCGTCGCCACCAGCAAATACACCTTCCCTCTCCGTCATTAGTGTCTCGCCCTCGGCCTTGATGGTTCCCCATTTCGTCACCGTGAGGTTCTCATTCCTGGTAAATGCCAGATCAGGCGTCTGCCCGATTGCCAGGATCAGGTTGTCGCATTCAATGAAGAAGTTCGATCCCTCGATGGGAACCGGCCGACGCCTGCCGCTCTCGTCGGGCTCGCCGAGTTCCATGCGCAGACACTCGATCCCTTTGAACTTCCCATTCTCTTCAACAACCTTTACCGGGCTGGTGAGGAACTGGATGTTTATTTCTTCTTCCTCCAACTGGCGTAATTCTTCAGGCAGGGCGGGCATTTCTTCACGTGACCGCCGGTAGACAATAAAAACCTCCTTGCATCCGAGTCGCAGGGCGGACCGTGCCGAGTCGGATGCGACGTTGCCGCCTCCTATGACCGCTACCCTTTCCCCAAGTTTCACCTTTTCGCCCAGGTTTAAATCTCTCAGGAATTTCACACCGTAGATGACTGCCGGGTGGTCCGAGCCGGGTAAGTTGGGGTCCATGGGCTTGTGCGCGCCAACCGCCAGGAAGACAGCCTTGTAGCCCTGTTCAAAGAGATTGTCTACGGTGAAATCTTTCCCCAGTGCCATGCCGGTCCT
>Ga0209976_10000998_pt1 | contig 17132 bp, 14 predicted proteins | sample SumtaG_FD_182806 | JGI IMG/M metagenome (GOLD analysis project Ga0209976, IMG submission 182806) | Deep subsurface microbial communities from Indian Ocean to uncover new lineages of life (NeLLi) - Sumatra_00157 metaG (SPAdes) (version 2) | ecosystem: Environmental > Aquatic > Marine > Oceanic >...
ATCGCTATGCTAAATTAGGATATACTACTGTGGTTGAACCCGCAATGCCTTTACTTAAAGCTCGTCATACACATGAGGAGTTTTTAGATATACCAATTATTGATAAAGCTAGCTTCCCTTTATTTGGAAACAATTGGTTTGTGATGGAGTTTATCAAAAATAAAGAATATGAAAAACTCGCAGCGTATATTAATTGGATCTTAAAAATTACAAAAGGATATGCTATTAAAATTGTAAATCCCGGCGGTGTTGAGAATTGGTCGTGGGGTAAGAATGTTGATAGTTTGGATTCTAATGTTTTCCACTTTGAAGTAACACCACGGGAAATTATAGAAAGTTTAACCAAAGTTAATGAAACTCTAAAATTGCCTCATAATATTCATGTTCATGCTAATAATCTAGGACATCCCGGGAATAAAGAGCATACTTTAGAAACATTTAAAGCTATAGATAAGATACAAGCGAAAAAAGGAAGGGATACTTCATTCCATCTCACGCATTGCCAATTTAACGCTTATGGAGGTAAAAACTGGGGTGATTTTGAGTCAGGAGCTGCAGACATAGCTGAATATCTAAATTCAAATAAGAATGTGACAATAGATATAGGCCAAGTAATTTTTGCTAAAACAGCAACAACTACAATGACTGCAGACGGGCCCTGGGAGTTCGCACTTCACCACCTAGGTGGTACATCAGCATGGGGCGCAAAACCAGGAGTTAAATGGATTAATGGGCAAGTAGAAGGTGAATCAGGATCAGGCATAGTTCCATACTTTTTCAATCCGAAAGTTGCGGTTAATGCGATTCAATGGGCAATCGGGTTAGAATTGATGCTTCTAATAAAGAATCCATGGCAGGTATTCTCTACAACCGATCATCCGAATGGAGGTCCATTTACTTCATATCCACAAATGTTTAGATGGTTCATGGATAAGAAATCAAGGGACGATGTATTATTAAATATGTGCTCGAAAAAGGCAGCTGAAAAAACACAACTGAAAGACATTGATCGTGAATTGACTTTAAATGAATTATGTATTGTAACCAGAGCCGGTACAGCAAAATCTTTAGGAATGACAGATCGAGGCCACTTAGGCATTGGAGCGATTGGAGATCTGGCAATTTATAAACTAGATCCTAATAAAATGGATGGTCACTCAATTGAGAAAGCTTTTTCATTAGCAGCATACACAATTAAAGATGGACAAATTGTCGTTAAAGATGGAGAAATTACAGCAACTCCGAGTGGAACAACAATTTGCGCAGAAGGGGACATTAAAGACAGTATCACAGAAGCAATGTTGGAAGATGTGAAATCTCACTGGAGAGATCACTATAGTATTAACTTTAATAACTACGGAGTTGAAGATGCGTACACTCCTAAGTTAAAGGTTATAAAAAGTCTTGATTGACCAAAAAAAATTTACCTCTTTAATTTATTTATACATTTTTAATATTTTTAACCTTTCGATAAGAATCTCATGATTTAGGTCAAATCATATGTTATTATTAAAAAAAAAATAAGTTATTATTAAGTTTCGATAATCATTTGTTTCTGTATCTGTTTCTTACCGACTACGATTAATATAACACATATTGCTGCTAATGGGATTATTATTGGCAGGAATTTCCCATAGATCTTAGAGTATTCATTGTCTATATAGTATGCTACTTCAGGCTGATTTACTACATAAGGACCAGCAACACTCTTTAGCCAGTCTATATATGATTCTAGTTCATTAATCTCATTGAACATCGGTATTAAGAATATTAATATTATTACACCGGATATTACCGTAGGTATCGCAAAACTTAGTATTATTTTACGTTTTTTATCCATTTATATCACATCCTGGACATATTTAAAATTCAAGCCCTCTAAAAATTATTACGAGAAGTATTAATTCATTTTATGAAAAAAATATATATAAAGATTATTTCAAATATAACCAGTAAAAGATGAGAAAATAGTAGTAAAACATATTTTATAGTAGTAAAAATTTAGGAATTACTAGCAAAATTAAAAGAGTTTCATTGTTATTTGATATCATTATCTAAATGTCTATCAAGACAATTAAAAGAGGAAAAACAAAATAGCAAAAATTACCTTAAATTGAACAATTTTCTCGTTTTATCAACTGTACCTGAATCAAATTTCTTAAATAAGGCATAAGCAGCAATCGGTACTATACAACCACAATTGTCACATAATAGTGGTGAATTTCCCATGACACAAAACTTTTGTTTTCCATCAGGATAGAAACTTTTTATTTGACCGGTTTTAAATATGCAATGTGGTACAAATTCTTTTGACAGGTAAACTTCTAGCATTTTTTTTGAATAACAAATAAAATTTCCATATTCACGCATTACTTTTAAAATATCTTTTATTGTCTTTTTTAATATATTACCTTCTAATAAAAGTGGGCTGTCAGGATAGTCGGTATATAATTGAAAAACAAATCCAGAAGCACCATTATCGTGAGCAATCTTAACAATATCTTCAATTTCCTTATAATTTAATGTCATAATGGTTGATGCAACGACCGGATTGTTCTCCCGAATATTTTGTATGACTTTATCAAAAACATTTGCACCTCTTATCTTATCATGAGTTTCTTTGGTACCATCTATACTTACCCAGTATTTTGGTTGTTTATAACCATTAAATCGAGGTAATTTTATGACTCCATTTGATACAACCTGAACTGAGGGAAAAATTTTAATCGCTTCTTTTATAACATCCATTCTTAAAGTAGGTTCTCCACCGGTTAAAACAGCTATTTTTGTTCCTAATTTTCTATGGTATTTAAAAACTTTAATCCATTCTTCGTTTGATAATTCCGTTCTTTTATTTTTTAATTCTGTTGTTGATGAGAAAAAATAGCAATGCTTACATTTTAAGTTACATTGCCAAGTTAAATCATAATTCACATATAACGGAACATTTCTTACTATTGACTGTAAAAGTGATGGACTCATAGATATAAGACCTATTATATTTTTTACAGTAAATAGTCCCATAATCAATAGTAAGATTCGATATTTTAAAAATAAGTCTTAAAATATAATTAGATATTCCTTATTTTTTGTTCTCATAATTTGTGGTGAATTTATTAATTAATTTCTCAGTATGAACTTTCATATATTGCTTATCTTCTTACATTAATGATAATATCATCGGACTTCACATCAGGTGGGGGTATGCCCCCAAGTTAAAGGTTATAAATGGAATATAGAAAAAGAAAACTACTTTTTAATGATTTTTTGATTTTCTAGAATTAACTTGTTCCTTTCTCTTTTTTCTTTTATTGCGTAATAAATTAAGCAAACAGGTCCTTTTTTCAATTTTTTCACTCTTTTATTTGAAATTTAATTAATTTATTTGATTCTTAATTCATAAATTGGCATCGAATATTATAAGAGATCAGTGGTCCATTTCTTATCGAAAAATTTATTATGTAATTTAGTTTTTAAATTCCTGAAAAATAATTTTAAGTGAAATCCTAAGATCAAACCTCAATAAATTCTTCATTTAAGAAATAGAGTATTTTACCTGAGAATTTTTCTTTAAGAATGATTTGAAATTGTTCAAGAAAAGTGAGATATTTTGTTGTTGTATTGATATGAATTTTCAAATCGCCTGCAAGTCGAGTTTTTGTTATTCCTATATCGTTTATTTTCAGATAATCAATGATAAGTTTACTTTTTTCTTTTGAAGTGAAATATTGTAAATAAGTATTTTTCAAACGATAATCAAAATCAAAATAGATTTCATGGAATTGTTTATTAAATAGTTAATTTAGTTTGAATCTCCTATTAGATAACAGATAAGCAGTATTATTTTATTATTTTTTATACGAGAGTGTAAGGCTAAAAAATATAATTGACTTATTTGTTAATTTCTTTGAGTTTCAAATTCATACCTTTCCTTCAGATATAGTCATAAAATGAAACTTATTTATAGAGATTTTGTTCAAATCGAAACTATTGATCTCCAATTTAAAAAGTTTCGTATTTTTAATGGCCATAATGAATTCGATAACTCACAATGAAAAAATTTATATAATGAATTTCTCCTTTAATTAAGTGACAAAAGTAGACTTTTTTCGATTGAAGAGTTTAATTTTGCAATTTTCCACAATAAGAATCTTTTAATCAAAAAAAAAAATTATTTAAAAAAAGAGGGAAATAATTGAATAAAAAATTAATCAGTTTAGCCATATTAAGTATAATAGTTTTTGGTAGTTTGGCATCCGTATATGGATATCAAGAATACATTTATCGGTGGATGGACGATGGTGAATCAGAGACCCATGGAGGGTGTGGTCATGAAGAAGAGGGTACTACAGAAAGTACGGCTGGAACCCTTACTATAACACTAGAAACTGCTGGTACTATTAATCCTTACGATGAAATCGAAATTTCTTTTGACATATTGAACTTTACAGAAGCATTGATAGATGCTCATTTTACAAACAGTAGCCGCTCTGGAGAATCCTGGAGAGTCACCCATGGAATCCCCGGTTATAGAGGCGATAATTCTCTGTTTTTAATGAATAATTCTCACCAATTTATAAATAGAGGAGAGAGTTTAGATGAATATGGTAGTATGATCGACGATAATGATGCTTCGTATATCCTTTATGCCCCAAAAGCAGCTGGAGTTTATACTCTTGTTGTTGTTGCAATGGGGGCTTTAAATCAAACAGATTTGGAAGCATACAATATAACTTATATCGAAGGATCTATTGATATTACAGTTGTAGCACCTGCAGAAAATGGCGGTGGCGGCGGCGGATCAACAATCCCTGGTTTCATCACAGCAGTAATGTTGAGTTCAGTAGGTGTTGCCATTTTAGCTGTTGTACTAACTGTTCGAAGAAAGAGAAGAATTTTAAAATAAAAACCACAAAAAATTTTTATTTTAAATAATATATTTTTTTTTTTTATAACAAATACACAGATTAAATTTGTCTTTATAATTTTTTCAAATAAAAGAATTATTAGAAACAAAATTAAAATAATTCAGATCTTTGCAATCTAAACAAATGTCAAAATTCAAACTTAATCAAAATCGTTACTTCCTTTTTTTCTAAAAAATACTATAAGTATTGACGGAATAATCCCTATTAGTAAGAGGAAGAAACCTGAAATTAAAATTATATCAGTAATAAGTAGTTTACCTGTTAAAAATCCTATAAATATTAATGATATTCCTAGATGAATGATTTTTTTTGAATTAATTCTAAAAAATTGTCTAAATCCTTTTTTAACATTAAAATGTTTTATAATGCTAATTAAAGCAGAAACGCCTGAGAAAGAAAAAATGACAATTGGAATAATTACTGGATGTAATAAAAACCCAATAGGGATTGACACAATTATCCCAATTATTAAAACTAAAGTTATTGATTTTATATTAAATTCGTTCCATAAAGAACAATAGATTAAGGTCGTTGCTAAACCTATTGCCGGTACAATTGTGAAAAGATAATAAGTGGCCCCAATGTAAATAGGATTAAATGGGATAAAATTAGCGAAGAAATATGTAAGAGGTGGAAAATACAAGCCCATTAAACAAACAAAGCTAAGAATAATTATAAAGAAGTAACTTAAGTAGTCAATAAACAATTTCGTCTTCCTATATTCTTCAAGTAGGTTATTTAAAACTTCATAGAAGATGTAAGCTGTTAATATAAATAAAATTCCTCCGATTATCACAACCCAAAATATTAATTCTTCTGTTCCCGTAAAAGAATGTAGTGAATTTAATCCACCACCGCGAGTTATTAAAGTGGAAAATACAACAGAAATAAAGATTAGAACAATATTGATTTTGAATAATTTAGAATTAGATTTTCTAAAAGACATTGTATGAAAATAAGCGGTACTAAAAAGCCATGGAAGTAACGAGACAGTTTCAACAGGATCCCAACCCCAATACCGGTCCCAACTAGGGGCGATTTTTGCCCAGTATGCCCCTAATCCAATACTTAGAGTCATAACTAACCATCCAAACTTTAAAGCAAACTCATTAAAGGTTTTTTGGTAGGAACTATGTAATCTATATTTAGGAGGGTTTCCTCTTCCTAATAAGTTAATAACTTTCCCAACTGTATTAATTAGTACTTCTGCTATTATAATTGTAAAGGGAACGAGGAAGATTGCATAGGCGACATAAGTAAAAAAGGGATGCCATATCATAAATGGAGAAATTAATACGGGGTTTAGACCTATTCCATCTGGGAACATAAATGGTGTTGCAGCTTGAAAAGGAGTTAAAGTATACAATATAAATTGAAATATGACAAAAACTATTAATCCTATTACACAGGATACAATAAACACAATGTCATTTTCTCCTTTTTGTCTATTTTTACGATTTTGACTCTTTAATCTGAAGAAAAAAAGAACAATCGAGTTAAAAACCATCCATGTCATTATAGATCCCGCTTGTCCTGCCCATATAGCTACAATTTTATATATAATTGGTTGAGTGACCTTACTTTTTCTCCAAACATATACGATATCAAAGAAATCATTTAAGAAACAATATTCCATTAACAAAAAAAGAGCGATAGAAAGTGTCATAGTTAAAAATGGTAGATGAGTATAGTTGATTTTCTTTCCGAGTAAAAGTGTAACATCAACTAATGTAATGAGTATTATAGAAATGATCAATGCATTACCAAAATTTCCTATAGTTGTAATCTTAATATAGTCGGTAAAAAGATTTAAAATCGGCAAAAAAATAGCGAAAATTATTGCCAATATAGTAAAAAAACCTATGATGTAATATTTATTAATTCTTGATTGGTAATTCTTTCCTAGAGGCATTTCTTTTAGGATTTTTTTTTAGAAAATAAGATAAGTTAATTCTTTTATTGTTAAGAATATTTGAGAAATATTTCTTTAAAAAATTTGGATTTTCACTTTTGCCCTTTTTATAAAATTTTTTATTTGAAAACAACCTATTCAAATTCATACTTTTTCTTCAAATATTGTCACTAATTGAAACTTTTTCCTAAAAACTCGTTCAAATTGAAACTGATGATCTCATGTTTAACCACTTTCGTGTTTTTAATGGCCGAAATGGATCATATATATTATAAATTGCATCATTGGTGTTATAATTGAAAAATTCAATAATAGTAAAACGTTGATATGATAGAAATAGATCATTCTTAACCCGTTTATTTCGAATTTCGATAACTTGAAATGTAAACACTTTATAAAGAATTTCCCCTTTAATTAAGTGACAGAAGTAGACTTTTTCCATTGAAGAGTTTAATTTTGCAATTTTTTTTCAATAGAAATTTTCCAAAAAACAACAAATGACTTTATTTAAAACAAGGCTGAAATAAATGAAAAATAAAAAAAATAAGAAACTGGTTTTAATTATTTTTGGATTCTTTATGATAATAACGATGTCAATTGCTCTTTTAAACACTAGGGCACAACCAGATAGAGGTACATTAGGGGATTGCCATCCTAAGGGGTATACAATTTCTGTAGATGTCTCAGAAATCGAAGCTGAGGTTTCAAGTAATTACACCGTGAAGGTCACAGGGACAGGAGAAAGTGTTGTGATAGACGTAATTGAAGGGGTGTTTAATAATGATGATTTTACTATTTCACCAAATAATATTATTGCAGACAATTCTCCTAATGACGATGATCCTGCAGAAGATTCTATCAAGGTTACTTTGAATATTACAATGCCGTCTCAATCGGGCATATACACATTGCGAATACTGGCAAGGGGAGACATGGATGGTGAAGACACCCCTATTGACGTGGCTGATGTTAAAGTAACTGTAGGAACTGTGATTATCCCTGCAACACCTCCTCTTGCACTGTTTTTTAACCATAATAACTATTATATTGGTTTAGTAGTTGTAATTTTATTGGTTATCGGACTTATCTTGTTTCAAATAAACGTGAAAACAAAACGTGATGTGGAAAAAAAAAGTGAGTCAAAAATTCACGGAATTTTCATGACATCCGCATTTGCTTTAACAACGATAAACGCTTTCTTAATCCTGAATGAAGCAATGAATATTACTTTCGGATCAACTGTGTTACCAATTATCAACTATATAAGCCAACTAAGTCATATTATCTTGGGATCAATTGGATATATCGCGGGGATAGTTGCAGTAATTGGGACATTTACAAATGTACCTATATCAAAAATGAAAATAGCTGTATATATAATGTTTTCGGCATGGACATTCAATTTCTTCTATGGAATTTTTGTGTCAATACTAGGAGGATAAAAAAAGATGGGATCAAAAATAAAACAATTGCTTATTCTATTAATAATTATACCAATAGCTTTTATAATAGCCAGTTTAATTGGGTTTAAAATATTGCCAGCTTTTATAATAGCCAGTGTATTTGGGATTTACGTCTGGATATGTTATATTATACTTATCATAACAAAGGTTCAATATATCGGAGAACGGAAAATAAAACCAGTGTCTGTTCTATTAATGTATTTCATTGGTCCATTAATTGTTATTTTTTTCTACGGGATTGAAACTGCTGCGTTTAACTACTGGACAAATAAACCAGCTTTTATAATATCTAGTATACTTGGGATTTTCGCTTACGTCTGGATGTGTTTTAATATACTCATCATGATAAAGTCTAAATTTATCGAAAAAAATATTGAAATAAGATTTCTTATGACTTTTCATGCCACCATGTCTTCAATTGCATTATTCTTCGGAGCAGCACATGGGCTCTGGTTAACCTATTTGGGAACGTCTAGTGATAATCAATTTTATACAGGAACGATTGGGTTAGTTATTTTCATTGTCTTAATGGCACTAGCATTATTTTTCATGTCCAACCGACTTATAAGAAGTAAAAAGATCCTGAAATTTAGAGTATCCGTTTATGAAAAGAAGTTTAGATATAATTTTAATAAAATTCTTCATAACATTACGATTTTAGCGGTGTTCTTTATTTTTGTGCACACATTACTATCATATACCGCATTAGATTCCAAACTAATGGGTGGAGTTTATTTCTTTTTCTTTATCTTCACTTTAATAGGTTGGGTTTCCCACAAAGTAGTCCGAAGACTTCTTATAGAATCTGATCCATATATTCATCGTAAAGGTTCATGGGATGTTCTTGTTTCCGAGTTCATCAAAGAATCTGATGAAGAGTGGACCTTGAAAATCATCAAAGAAATTCCTTCTCTTTATATTTGTATTCAGTGTGGTACGTGTACTGAGGGCTGCCCTGTTGCACCAATATCCAATGGAAAGTATAACCCGAGATTAATGATAGAAGAAATCCTTTTAGGTCAAAAAGAAATGCTCGAGGATGATCAGGAGTCAAATATATGGTTATGTTCAACTTGCCAGAAATGTGTTGAACAATGCCCACAAAAAATAGAATTGACGGAAATATTCACGTTGATAAAGAATGAGTGTTTTAAAAAGGGTAATTCCCCTGAGGGTTTTCAGCTACAAGCTCAAATGGTTTTTGATCATGGAATGTCAATTCCCTTTACAAATTCAATCCTGCATAGACGAGAGCAATTAGGTTTATCTGAAATGAAAGTTGCCGATATTAAAGAAATTCAGTTATTGTTGAAGAAAGCAGGTCTTGACTTAAGCACATCAAAGGAGGGATTGAGTAAATAATGAATTATGATATATTCTTAGGTTGCGTGATACCTGCGAGATTGCCTTTTTTGGAAGCAAGCGCTCGTAAAATATTTAATAAGCTTGGAATTGGATTAAATAATATTGAAGGCTTCAGCTGTTGTCCAGATCCTACTGGTATAGAATTAGTTTCTCGAAAAGCGTGGCTTGCATTGGGAGCACGAAATCTAAGCTTATCGAGAGCGGAGGATGGGATCCTATCTCTTTGTTCAGGTTGCGTTAAAACTCTTAAGTCTGTGAATCATGAAATAAATAAGAAGCATGGTAAAAGAGAAATAAATGAAATGTTAGTGAAAGTCGGAAAAACATATGATGGTTCAACAAAAATTAAGCATTTTGCTCAAATTTTATATGAGCAACGCAAGAAAGTAAAAAATACAGTCATTAAACCCTTGAAAGGTTTCAAGGTAGCTGTTCAATACGGTTGCCATTATCTAAGGCCATCGAATATAATAAAATGGGATGATCCATTTAAACCAGTATCCATGGATAAAGTAGTTGAAGCTCTCGGAGCAGAATCAATCCAGTATGATCTTAAAATGGAATGTTGTGGATTTGCAGTACGTAAATCTGATAAAGACTTATCTACATTAATGATAAAACAGAAAATTGAATCTATTCAAAAATCTGGAGCCAATTGTGTTGTTGTTGCATGTCCAGCTTGTTACCAGCAATTTGATTTTAATCAACGGGACTTAAATAAGAATCACGGAACGAATGTTATCTATCCCACATTTTACCTTTCAGAGTTAGTCGCGTTGGCATTTGGATTTTCTTTTGACGAGTTAGGATTGAAATTTCATTCAACTAGATTGAAACCGTTTCTCCAAAGCATGAAATTCTTAGAATAAAGTTCTTATAAATTTTTTTTTATCCTTATTTTAGTATCATCATAGAAATTTTTTCATTCATCCCTAATTTTTAATCAAGATCTTTTTTTATAATCTGGATTCAAGTATTAGGTTTCTAAAAAATTGTCATGTATAAAAAATAATGTTTTCCCAGAGAGCTTTCTTTTCACTACAACTTGAAAATGTTCAAGAAAAGTTAGATATTTTGTCGCAGTATTGATATGAAGTTTTAGATCTGTTGATAATCGAGTTTTTGGGACCCCCAAATCATTTTTTTTTAAGTAATCTATGATAAGCTTACTTTTTTCTTTTGAAGTGAAGTATGTTAATTCAGTATTTTTCAAACGGTATTCAAAATCAAAATAGATTTCGTGATTTTCTATTTTTTGTCTTTTAATGAACTCAAATTTTAATAGCATTTCGAGATGCCATATCACAACATGATTAGATAGATTTAATTCCTTAACGATTCTGTTGAAATAAGTTCCTGGATTTTTTACAATAAATTCATAAATTAAACTTCTTTTTTGATTAATTAGAAGATCTTCCCGAGTTAATTTGGAACCTTCAACAATCAATTTCTTTTGAGTTAAAGTTTTGAGAATTTTCTCAATACCACTATTGTTAATATTAACAGATGCCATTTTAAATCGAGAGTTTATGAATGGGAGGATGTCCTTCATATTGAAGTACCGATTCTTATTTAAGTATTCTTGAATGACTGTCAAAACAAGTTTCTCTTGCTCCAACAACTCGATAGGCATGATAATCATTAGACCTCAATAATATAGTTATTCAAGTCATTGTGTCAGAATTTTTTTCTTCAGGATCTTGTTCAGTATTGAATCTCGTTCGGAAGGTGATAATGAGAGCATTTCTTCAAGAAATTCTTGTTTTTCGTTTGTGTCCATATCAAGGTCTTTAATTTTCTCAAAAAAATCTTTTGAGAGAGTAGTAATATTCACATCTCCTAATTCAATTAATTTATTAATAGAATTTTCTTCTTCAAATATCTGAATGTTAACGGGACTTGCTGGTTTAATAACTATCATTTTATCTTCCCATACTTTACTTGGATGTCTATTATGAGTGAAATAATACACCGAATATGCAACGCTGATACTTAAAGCGCTTATAACTGATATCACAATAATAAGTGGAATTAAAGGAAAGCTATCTTTTTTCGATATTAAAAGCCCCTCAATACCAATTTTAGGATCATGGAAAATATAATCTCCACGTCGATAATTAATATAGATCTCTTGTTCATTTTCTTCATACTCATCATCTTCAATTGTACTAATAAAAACTTTCTGAGAGATTTCATCTATTGTTGCATTTTCTTGCCAAGTGAAAAATCCTGTGAAAAGATCTGTGCTTGTAATTACTCCATACTCATTTTCTGCATATCCTTCTTTTTCATCTTCAGTTTCCTCTTCTTCTTCAAAATCCAATTCAGATTCCAACTTCGTATATAAGGCAAGTTGAGAATTGTTATTAAGATAAGGAAAATTAGTTATTTGGATATCAATTTTTATTTGATTTGGTGTTATGAGAGAGTCATTCACAATTGTAAACTCTTCCGTAACATATATATGAGCTGTAAAAATACCATCTTTAGTATCGATCTTGAAATAGTATAAATCGCAATCTTCTGAAATTTTATATATTGAATAATTTATGGGGTAGAACTCATCTAATGAATAAATTTGTACAGTTGAATCGTCTTCTGAATTATATATAGAATTATCATCAATATCAATATATTCTATAATTTCATAGAACTTTACACCAAACTCTAATTCAAATTCAGAATCATTACTATTTGAATTTTCAGATTCAAACTCTTCTTCATAAGAAAACGTAATTGAAATTCCGTCATTATCATATCTTGTTTTTAAACTAATTTCATCAATAATTTCCCCATTTCGTAGGTGAGACTCAATTTGAAACTCATTATCGCTAAACTCAATTTCGACTTTTCTTTTATTTAATTCTTCAAACTCATCATCAACTCCATCATCATCGTTATCAGAAGCTATGACGAACCCGAAGCTGAAATTTATAATTAAAATACTAAAAACAAAGGTAAACATTATGAAATACTTTTTCTTTTGTTTTAACATCTTAGATTCAATTCTGTTTTAATATGAGATTTAATTTAATTTTTTTATTTCAATCCGTCTTATTATTTATTTTATTTATTTTATATTAATTTTAATTAAAAAAAAAATATTTATTGATAAACTATACTTAGGCAATTCTACGTTTCTTAGCTAAAATTACAATTGCAATACCAATTATTCCGATTGTAACAACTGTTCCAGTAAGGACGATTGCTAAATTTGAAGTTGAAGATTGTCCAAATATTACACCAATTTTAGGATCGTGATAAATGTGGTTGCCTCGTGGATAGTTAAGAATTAATTTTTGTTCGATTTCGTCATCATCATCTACATCTAACGTATTTGCTAATACATCCATTACCACGCCATCAATAGTTGCATTTTCTTTCCATGTAAAAATTCCTGAGTATCCGATGGATTTTGTGATTACTCCAGCTTCATCTGAGGCATATCCTTCCCGTTCATCATCAGTTTCCTCTTCTTCTTCATAATCTATCTCTGACTCTAATTTGACATATAAAGCGAGTTGGGAATTACTGTCAAGGAAATTAAAATTATTAATTTCTATATCGATTTTAGTTTGAGTGGGTGTTACAAGTGTCTGATCAACTAATGTAAATTCTTCTACAAAGAATATATGAGCGGCAAATACCCCATCTGTAGTATTTACTATAATATAATATAAAGTAGTGTCAGGAGAAACAATTGACGTCGTGTAACTTATTGGTTGAAAAGAATTTAATTCAACTTCTTGAATAGTCTGATCAATCGATTCATTATACATTCCATTATCATCAAGATCAACAAACTCAATGAGTTTACGAAATTTAGCCTCAAACTCTAACTCAAATTCATCAGAATTTCCATCTTCAAGATCTTCTTCAAAAGTAGTAGTTGCGATTTGTGGACCTTCCCCTTCATACTCTTCCTCATAAGAAACTTCAATAGAAAGACCTTCAGCATCATATTTTACTTTAAATTCAATTTCATTAATAATATCTCCGTTAGTTAAATGAGATTCAATCTTAAATTCACTATCACTAAACTTAATTTCAATCTCTCTCTCATTCAGTTCCTCATAATCATCGTCGACACCATCATCATCATCATCGTTGTCATCATCAGCGGCCACAAGACCAAAACTGGTACTTATAAGTAAAAAGCCTAACAAAAAAATGCCAAATAAATTATATTTTTTCATTTTTTAAACCCCTAATGTAATTATTTTATTTTAATTTAGTCTATATTAGTAATTCTGACGGCACTATATAAGAGAAAATGGTGACATTTTGAGCTATAAAACTTTCCAATTGTAATTTTGATTAAAAATCCCGAATATTTATAAGAAAAAGAATAATTTTTCTACGTTTTTTCTAAATCAGAACTGATTTTTCTTTCAATATTTGAGATTTTGTATCTTTGAATGCAGATCCTATAAAAGAATTAATTAACAGGTATAATTATAAATAATGGAAAAGATTTTTATATATAAGCCTCATTCAAGAAATAGATTACTCTTTTTGAAACTTTTTTTTTAATTATAATCTTGAATTGTTCAAGCATTTTAAGATATTTAGAAATCGTATTTGGGTGCATATTTAATGCGTTTGAAAGCTGAGATTTAGAAGTTCCAAAATCATTTTGCTGCAAATAATTTATAATTTTCTTAACTTTCTCTTTTGATGTGATATATGCGAATTTAGAATTTTTTACATTAAACTGAGCATCAAAATAAACATTATGGTTCTCGAATTTTTCTATTTTAATAAAATTAAATTTTTGTAGCATTTTTAGATGCCATACGACAACATGATTACTTATTCCTAATTTTGTTACGATCTTATAGAAATAAGTACCAGGATTATCCAGAATGAAGTCATAAATCTTTTTTCTTTTTTCGTTTTTTAAGATTTCATCAATCGATAATTTTGATCCTTCAACAATTATTTTCTTTTTAACTAAGGATTTCAAAATTTCTTCTATGCCTTTCATGTTTATATTTATGGAAGACATTCTAAATCTAGAAACAATAAAAGGGAGTATCTCATTTACATCAAAATATCTATTCTTGTTAAGATATTCTTGAACTACACTAAAAACAAGGCTTTCTTGTGTAAGTAATTCGCTTGACATTATTTTGAGAAACTCCACCTTATCAATCTTTTTATTATCACCTTTAAGAGTATGATTTTACCATTTCTTCTAAGAATGATCTTCTCTCAAAAGGTGATAATGCAAACATTTCATGGATAAAAACCTCCCGTTCATTTTGATCCCATTTAAATTGATCGACTAATCTAAAGAAATCTTCTGAAACTATTGTCAAATTGAGGTCTTTTATTCGAGAAAGTTTTTCTAAGGCATTTTCCTCAAAAATTATTTGAAGTGGAGATATCTCACTATAAGGGATGTATTCCTCCTCTTCTTGAAATAGTTCATTAAAGTACTCTTCTCTATCTTTTTCACGTTTTTTTGTGGGTACTTTATTACTAACTAAGTGATATGTTGCATAGATTACACTAACGCTTACAGCACCAATTAAAATGATCAGCACAGCAAGGTTAGTAGGGGATGGTGATTTGGCTAAGGGTATTAAAATATCTTCAATACCTATTTTAAGATCGTGGTATATATATTCACTACGGGGATAACTAATATAAAAATTTTGACCATGGTCATCAACAAATAATGGACTTACAGATATTTCTTCTATGACCTCATTAATTAAAGCAGTATTACTCCATGTTAGATAACCAGTATAATTACCCATAGATGTAGTAAAACTACTCTCACTTTCAGCATATCCATTTTCTTCATCTTCAGTTTCTTCTTCATGTTCAAAATCAGATTCAGAATCTAACTCTACACATAACGCAAGTTGAGAACTTTCGTTAAAATAATCAAAATTTGAGATTTCGAAATCAATTTTTAATTGAGAAGGTGTGATTAGTATGCTATCAACAAGGGCAAATTCTTCGGCAATATATAAATGAGCTGCAAAAATTTCATCTTTTGTTCGAATTCTAAGGTAGTGCAGCCTACTACTGTTTGATATTAGTTTTATTTCAGGTGTAACATTAAAGAAATTATTTAATTGTACATTTTGAATTTTTATATCCGTTTCAGGATGATAAATTCCATCCTCATTAGTATCCACAAATTCAATTATCTCACGAATTAGAACTCTAAATGCAATATCAAATTCAGATTCCTCTCCGATTTTAGATCTATATCTAATAACAAAATTAATTCCGTCTGTATTATAAGAGATAAATATACTTATCTGGTCTTTCCCATTTTCACTTCTTTTGATAGAAAAAATATGAATCTCATCTTCTACTATATCAACTTCAACATGTCTTTTATTTAAATCTTCAAATTCATCATTAATATTATCATTATCATTACCAAAATCATCAAAAGCTTGAACAAATCCAAAACTAAAATTGAATAATATAATTCCCAATAAAAAAAGACTTATCAAATAATATTTATTTCTCATAGTTAAAATCTCACTTTAATCTCAATTATTACATTTAGGGTGATTTATTTTAAATAATAACTTCATATAATACATTATAAATTTGTATTTTTTATTTTTCCCTACTTTTCCTCTGTTTTTTCTTTTGTATTAAAAATATTAAATTAAAAATAATTAAAAAAAAAAATTTATGAATAATATCTTAAGGTTTCTCCTCATCTTATTATTTTACGTTTTCTGAGAAGTAGACTAGCGATAGTTGCTACTCCTATAACTGAAATGACGGATCCTGTAACAATAATGGGGACTATTGTAGGTTGTATAATTCCCAATACACTTGTTATTGGATTCCTATTTTAGGATCATGGTAGATATGATTTCCTCGAGGATAATTGATTAATAAAATCTGTATATTCTCATCTTCTAGATCTACTTCTAAATTATTGGTTTTTACCTCCATTTCAACACCGTCAACAAGAGCAGTTTCCTTCCAACTAAAGATACCTGTATAAATATCATTTTCAATAAATATCTCCTTTTCATCATCTGCATACCCATCCTCCTCATCTTTAGTTTCATCTCTTTCTTCATAGCCATGAGTTTCAGATCTTAATTTTGTAATCAATGCTAATTGAGAACTATCATTAATATAATCAAAATTAGTGATCTCTATATCGATTTTCACCTGAGTTGGTGCGATTATAGTGTCATTAAGATAAATAAATTCCTCAACAAAATAAATATGAGCAGCAAAGACTCCATTAGTTGTATTAAGTAAGAAAAAATGTAAATTGCTATCATTTGATATAGGAGTTAATGAATATTCTATTGGCTGAAATGAATTTATTCCAAAATCCTCAATTAGTTTATCAATCTCATGATCATAAACACCGTTATCATTAAGATCGACATATTCAATAAATCCTCGAAAAATTACTTCAAACTCCAGTTTATATTCAATCCACTCATTATCATCACCAGTTTCAAA
>Ga0209976_10000999_pt1 | contig 17127 bp, 16 predicted proteins | sample SumtaG_FD_182806 | JGI IMG/M metagenome (GOLD analysis project Ga0209976, IMG submission 182806) | Deep subsurface microbial communities from Indian Ocean to uncover new lineages of life (NeLLi) - Sumatra_00157 metaG (SPAdes) (version 2) | ecosystem: Environmental > Aquatic > Marine > Oceanic >...
CCTTGCGTGTATGAGAAAGCTAAACCAGGGATGAAAGTATATGATGATGAGATCTTTGGTCCTGTTGTTTGTCTTGATCGAGTAGATACATTAACTGAGGCAATTGAAATTAGTAATGCACATCCTATGGGTAATGCAATCACAATCTATACAGAAAATGGCTTAGAAGCACGAGAATTTCGCTATAATTCAAACGCGGGGCAAATCGGTATCAATATTGGAATTGTGGCCCCTATTGCATGGTTTCCATTTGCTGGAGCAAAAAATTCCTTCTTTGGGTCACTTCGTGCTCAAGGACCTGAAGTAATAAAGTTCTATACCAATGAAGTGGTTGTGATCGAAAAATTCCATGGAACTACCGAAATTCCGTGGGATTAATATGTAAAGCAAAAAAACCAATAATAAAAGTAATAATAAAAAATGACAAACCAAGAGCAAAAATTTGAAACAGCCTTCACGATGGCTACTTCTAGTATCAAGTATGGTCCTGGTGTAACACGTGAAGTGGGTTATGATATGAAAAAGCTTGGGGCAACTCGTGTGATGGTGGTCACAGATCCAAACCTGACCAATAGTGACCCAGTGTCTGTCACCCTTGAAGCCCTAAAAAAGGAAAATATAGAAACGATTTTATATGATCAAGCACGGGTTGAACCCACTGATGGTTCTTTCGAAGCTGCGATCAAATTTGCGACTAAGGGTGGCTTCGATGGGTTCATCGGTGTTGGTGGAGGATCAAGTATGGATACCGCGAAGGTAGCAAACTTGTATTCAACTTATCCTAAGGATTTTTTAGCATATGTTAACGCCCCGATTGGTCAAGGACTTCCTGTACCGGGACCATTGAAACCGATGATAGCAATTCCAACAACAGCAGGAACGGGAAGTGAAACAACTGGAGTTGCAATTTTCGATTTAGTAAAAATGCACGCAAAAACAGGTATTGCTCACCGTGCATTAAGACCTTTTATGGGAATTATAGATCCGAACAATACTCGTACTGTACCGAAAATAACCGCCGCCGCATGTGGATTTGACGTTCTCTGTCACGCGTTAGAATCTATTACTGCAATCCCATATAATAAGCGCCTCGCTCCTGAAAGCCTTGAATTACGACCAGCTTACCAAGGAGCAAATCCAATTAGCCACCTTTGGGCATCTAAGGCTATTGAAATGGTTGCAAAAAATATTGTACGCGTAGTCAAAGATCCTTCCGATGATGTTGCACGCGCAGAAATGATCCTTGCATCAACATTTGCAGGCATAGGTTTTGGTAATGCTGGGGTTCATTTGGCTCATGGAATGTCATATCCTGTTTCAGGAATGGTACGAGAATACATTCCTGAAGGGGTTACATCAGAACATCCAATTATTCCTCACGGTATGGGTGTAGTACTTGCCTCACCTGCTGTATTCCGCTTCACTGCGGTTATTGATCCCGAATTACATCTGTATGCAGCAAAATTAATGGGTGTTGATATTTCTAGTGCAGATAAAAAAGATGCTGGAGAAATTCTTGCAACCGAAATTATTAAACTAATGCGTGCCACAGGAATGCCCAATGGTTTAAGTGCGGTTGGATTTGGACCAGAGGATATAGATGAATTAGTTCAAGGAACCCTACCTCAGCACCGTGTAACTAAATTGTCTCCCAGACCTGCAAGTGCCGAGGATCTAACAAAACTCTTCACAGAATCTATGACCTTATGGTAAAAATAAAATAATCTTTATTTTTGTTAATTAATCTTTTTGAGAAAATTTATTACAATTCTATATCTTTTATTTTTAAAAAAGGCATTTGGTTTTCAATTTTAAATTGTCAAGTAAATAAGACTTAATGGTTTAGATGAGTAGAGATTTAAAAATCCCGAGAGAACAAGTAGAAAGATTAATCAATATCTACAATTTAGAGGAAGCACAAAAGAACCTAATTTTTCAAGAATTCAATAAATTTATACCACAAACATCAGTTAGACATTTTATTAAAGAAGTATCTGGAAGAACTGAGCTTCTGGAAAATACGCTTCAAAATTTTTTTTGGTTTTCATTTGATACTTATGTAGTATTCTTAGAGAATGGTGAACCCTTCAATACAACTTTTGATAATTTAATAAAATCTCCGATTATAAATGATCTTCCTGACTTAGCTAAGGAATTTGATGATTTTAGTGATTTAAGAAAATTATTCTCAAGAATGATTAAAATAGTAGATTTTGAGTATTACAAGGTATTTTCTTTAGAGGGTATCAATCAAATAAATATAGGTTTCTCTAACATCGTTAGTTTATATCTCTTTACCGTAAAAGATAAACTTGTTCTTATTGATGCGGGATATTCAACGAAATATTGGCAAAAAGCTTTTTTTAGGGCGTTAAAAGATTTAAAGATAAGTATTGGAGAAATCGATTATTGTATCATTACTCATGAACATCCCGATCATACTGGCTTAGTTACTGAATTAAAAAGAGCAAACCCGGATATAAAAATTTGTATCCATGAAACCGCTCACGAACTTGCTAAATTAAGGAAAAAATTACTGAATGAAAATACTAATTTGGAAGAGAAAATAAAAGAGAGAGCACAATTACTCATTAGTTACGGTCTTAAGAAAGAAGATGTTGATTTAATGATGCAAAGATTTGGTGCAGGGGGGATGAGATTTGAATATATTGAACCAGATTTATTACTTAATAATGATGATAGGATTGTAGATGACGAATTACAGATTGTACATTCCCCTGGTCATTCTGTTGGGCATATATGCATATATTTTCCCAATAAAGGCATTTTATTCTCTGGAGACCATATATTAAGTAATATAACTCCGCACTTAGGCACTTTAGTCATCCCTGGTGCTGAAGAGTTTAACAAAAAAAACAACTTTGAAAACATTTTAGAGCACTATCTAAGATCTCTAGATAAAATCGATGAGCTGAATTCAAGGATAATTTTACCTGGACATGAACAAATAATATACGATCCTCATAAACGAATTACCGCTATTAAAAATCATCATCAGAATCGGCTTTATGAGATTTCTAAAATCATCAAAAATAATCCAACAACACCCCTTCAGATCGCTCTTCAACACTTCGGTGAAGATTTAGACCTGATGAATCAAATTCTTGCAATCAGTGAAACTTTAGTTCATTTGGATTATTTGGAATTCCAAAATAAGGTACACAAAACAAATAAAGATGGAGCACTTCTCTATTGGTCTGAAAAACCATGGGAGAAAATTGAATATTAATCTAATTTTGCTTTGTATGAGATATTTAAAAGGTTAAAATCATTTAGACTACCTATAATTTAACTAGGCTCTTTATGAGTCGGTTTGAAGAAAACATGAAAATTGTATAACTATGACAGTAAAGACAAACTTTATGGATGTAGAAGATCCGGGTGTAGCAGTAATTACTGGTGCGAGTTCAGGAATTGGTGAATCATTCGCACGAATCTTAAGCTCTCAAGGTTTTGATTTGGTTGTTACTGCTCGAAGAAAAGATAGGTTGGAAGCCCTTGCTGCGGAATTAAAGCAAAAAGATGGTATTAATGTTGAGATTATCACAGGCGATCTTTCCCAACCTGAATTTATGGAAAATGTTGCTTCTCATATTGAATCCATAAATAACCTTGATGTTTTGGTTAATAACGCAGGATTTAGTACAATGGAGGATTTTATCGGAAATGATTCCAAAGCTAATGTTTTTATGAAGATGCTAAATCTACATTGTGGAGCAATAGTTCGTTTGATGCATGCGGCGCTGAAACCAATGCGAAATAATGACAGAGGAGTTATTTTTAACGTCTCATCGATAGCATCACTGATGTTACACGGATCAAGAGAACCAATGTATCATTCAACAAAAGCATTTGTCTCAGCTTTTACAGAGATGGTACAACTCAAATTGAATTATGTGAAATCAAAAGTGAAGCTTAAAAGTATTTGCCCTGGTAATACCCATACGGAAATCTTTGGACCCACTGCTACTGCGTTCTCTGGGAAGTTTGGTGGACCTATGACTCCTGAGGAAGTCGTAAACATTTCTTTAGATTCATATAAAAACAAAGATATCATAGTAATTACAGGAGACCATAATATTGAAGAAGTGTTGGATTGGAAAGAGGTAAATTATAAAAAACATGGTAGATACTTCTCAAAAAGCTACACAAAATCAGGATTATATAAAGACCTTTGATTTCTCTATTTTATAATTTAAATTTTGAATTTTTTTTACTTTACGGAATGAAGATTATTGCCTGAACCTAAATTAGCAGCTACAGTGGTTTTATTACGGAAAAGATCACCAGATATTGAATCTGACGATGACTGTAAATTTGAAGTATTCATGGCTAAAAGAAATAAAAACACTAAATTTATGAGCGAACACCATGTATTTCCGGGTGGTGCTCTTGATGATCAAGACTTAACTGAGGAGTCAAGAGCAAGAGTAATCGGAATTGACGAAAATATTATTGCTAATTTAAAAGATGTATGTGAAGACCCCATAAATCTTTGGATTATTGCTATACGAGAGCTATTTGAAGAAACAGGTGTTTTAATAGCCACTAATAAAGCAGGAAATTCGCTTGGAAAAATTGAAGTCAAACCGACAAAAGTAAAGAAATACCAAAAGAAACTTCAAAAAAAAAGGAAAACTATGACCGATGTTTTGACTAAAGAAAACCTTTATTATGCTGCGAATAATTTACGATATTTTGGACGGCTAATAACCCCTGAAATATCTCCTATTAGATTTGATACACAATTCTTTTTATGTAAATTTCCTAAAAATCAGAATATTAATTTGTTTAATGATGAATTAACAGAATGCTTATGGGGAACACCAAAACAATTACTAGAACAATTTAAAAAAAGGCAAATCAAATTAATTTTTCCTCAATATTCCACTCTTCAACGGCTTCAAAAGTTTAATACAATTCAAGAAGTATTTGATAATTCGAAAAATGTTTCGAGTCATAATCGATTACCTGAAGTTTAAAAAATTTTTTCGGATAGGTTCTTACAATAAAAAGAAAGATCTACTGTCAATATTTGTTATTTAGGATAATAATTTTAAGATTTTAGTAAGATTGGCTAGAGTGATGATTGAGATAAATTTAACATTTTTTAAGGAAGACCAGCTCCAGGGATTTCAACACTCACAACTTCAATTCGTCCTTCTAATTGAGGTGTAGATGTAGCTACAAAGAGAGTACATCGATCAAGTCCCCCTAGCATACAAGCATAAGCCTGACTTGAAACCTTAACTTCGTGAGTAACTTTACCACCTTCAAGGACTCGAAAAACTTTACCACTACCTGGTGAGGCAACCCAAATACCTCCTTCTGCATCAAGACAAATTCCATCGGGTGCCATGGAATTCAAATTTGCCCAGACTCGTCGTCCACCCAGCAATGCATCATCTAATATATCAAACGCAGTTAATTTATTTCCAAATGTTTCGGCAACAATTAAGGTTTTATCATCTGGAGTAATAACGGTGCCATTTGGAAAAGCCATATTGTCAGCAACAATTTGAGCTTTACCCTCTGGGGTTACTTGTATAATTTCGGCCGGCTTGAATTTTTCATTTTGATAATCGTATCCGAAATTTCCAACATATGCTCTTCCTTTCTTGTCTACAACCATGTCATTGCATCTATAAGTAGCTAATGAGCTTAAATCTGCAACCTCTTTTAATCCATCGGGATTAAGTTTTAATAAACGTTCCTGTTCCATTGAGACTATTAATAATGTACCATCAGGAAGCCAACCTAAACCAGAAGGGGAATCTTCCATCTCAACAATAATCTCAGTTTTCCCTTGTAGATCAACAGTTGTTACTTTTCTCGTCATCATGTCGGAAAACCATAATTTTTCATCATGCCAACGCGGTCCTTCTGGGAACTTTAAACCCTCTAGAAAAATTTCGGTCTCCAATAATTCTGGATTACTCATATTTCTTAGTAATGACTAAGCAATTTAAAAATTTTATTCAATAAAATGAAATAAAGATTTTAGTACATTAAAATACCAGTTTGCTGAGTTTCATTAAAAATATCGTTAGCTTTTATAAATGTATAAGTTGTATCCCATAATCCGGATTTAACTCTTACAATTTTTCCACTTACTTTTACAGCGTCCCCAATACTTACATAACATAGTTTCTTGCATTTTACTACTATAGCCGAATTTGCCTTTAAGACTTCCCCCTTAGCTTTTTTAAAGGTAACTGTGATATCTTCTGTAAGAACTATAGGAAATACTAATCTGTGGCGTACATAATCTCCGGGGGACACAACGGCATATATAGGTTTATCTTTTACTAAACCTCTAATAATTATTCCTTGTTCTTTACTGACTTCTGCAGACATCTTTCATTTTTATTTCTATTATAATATAATATTTATCGATATTGTATAAATCAATTATCGTTTTTCCTAAAAGATTGTTTGTTTACTAGTATTGAAAGATATTTTCTTCAATGATAAAAAGATAGTTTTATTTAGACTCCAAATCAATTAGACTAGAAGGTGATGTATTATGACTTTAAAAACTAATATAACTGAAATGTTTGGAATAAAACATCCTATTGCAAATGCTGCTATGGGTCCTTTCAGAACAACTGAAATGGCAATAGCCGTGGCAGAAGCAGGTGGTCTTGGCATGATCTCTCACGCAAACCAATCTATGGATGGGAGGGAAGTAGATGCAATAGTTGCTATGAAGAAAAATCTTGATTACGTTGTTGAACATACGGACGGGATTTTTGGATTCAATGTAAGAACTTCGAGAAATACAATAAATTGTGATAATTTAATTTCTGAAACCTCAAAGCATATAATGGAAAATCCCAAGTTGCGAGAACAATGCCTTTACGCCCTCACTAGTGCAGGTTCAGCTTCAAGACTACCCCAAAACAAAGACTTTCAAAAATTAAGGGAGAATTCACAAGTTAAGCACTTTCATGTCGCCCCTGCACTTTGGTTGGCAGATAAATGTGTAGCTGCGGGATGTGACGGGCTTGTAGTAACCGGTTTTGAAGGAGGTGGGCACCAATCATATGAAAAAGTTGGTGGAACGGTTTTACTTCAGCAGGTACAACTAAAGCATCCGGATATTCCGAAAATCGCGTGTGGTGGATATGCCACAGGTGATGGACTAGCGGCAGCCTTAGCTATCGGTGCTGGAGGAGTTGCTATGGGATCGAGGTTCATCGCGTCGAAGGATGCAGAATTTCACGAAAACTACAAGAATGTAATACCCCCCGCTAAAGCTCAAGATACGATCGTGAGAACAGGAGGTTTAGGAACCATTAGACTCTGGAAAAACAAATTTTCGTTGGCAAAAGGATTAGTAAAGAGTAAAGAAGAAAAAATGGCTGAGGAAAATTCATTACGCGACCATCGAACCGCTATCTCAAAGGAAGATCTTGCCGAAGAATTAAGAAAAGACGCAATTGCAGGTTTTGCAGCTTATGAAGGAGACGTAGAAAACGGTTATGTATTATTAGGACAGAGTATTGGTGTTATAAACAGTGTCGAGAGTGTTTCGGATATCATCGAGAGTGTTATTAGTGGAGCAGAAAAAGCGTTAAAAAAAGCAATAACTTATGTGGTATAATTCTCCATATTTTTACTAATACTCAATATTTTTTTTTATTTTATCTATTTTTTCTTAGTAATTGAATTAATTCATTCCAATCTTCTAATTTAATAAATGAATTTGAGAAATAAGAATATTATTCAACGAAAATTTACTAGTTCTCAATCTAAATATGATATAAAACTTTAAGAAAAAATTTAAAACGTTTAGAACGTCTTAATTTTTATGTCTATAGTTGGAATAAATTATGAAAAATGCTCTTCTTGTAAAAGTTGCATAAGGGATTGCACTAGAGGTCTTTTTAAGGAAGATTCTTCTGGGAAAGTAATTCGTCTTGCTGATGAAAGGAAAATATGTAATTTTTGTGGAAAATGCGTCGCAATTTGCAAACAGAATGCTATATTGTGGGAGGGAAATTGGGAAGATGATGTTGAGTCTTATCCAGGTGTAGAAAATTATGAAGAAAATGTATCTTATGAAAAAATAATGCAATTATTTAAAGCTAAACGTTCTTATCGGCAATATAAAACTAAAAAAGTTCCCAAAGAGTTACTTCAAAAAGTTTTTGAAGCTATGCGTTATGCCTCTAGTGCAGATAATCGTAGAGCATGGAAATTTTCAGTGATATCAGATCCTTCAACAATTAAAACATTAAGTCAAGAATCTATTAAAATAGTTTATCGTTATTTAGGATGGCCCTCTGCAGAAGCAGCTTTGAAATATTTTGATTCAGCTGGTAGAGATCCCATTTTTCTTAACGCTCCAGCAGTAATATTTCATACTACAACTAAGAACGCCTCGATGCCTCCTCATGATGCTGGAATTGTATTTACTTACGGCCAACTTGCTGCACATACACTTGGTTTAGCAACTTGTTGGATAGGTAATGCTCATGCTTTAGGGATGAATAAAGAAATGATGAAAGTTATTGGATTAGAAGGCCAACTTCATGGAGTAATGACCATTGGTTATCCTGCAGTCAAATATCATAACACCCCTCCTCGGGCACCATTAGATGTAGTAGGTTTAGAATAAAATTCTAAATTATTCACCTACTTTTGTCATTAAAAAAATTAGTGATTTATTATGTTACCATTAGAACGTGTTAAAGCCGCTATAAATTTTAATAACCCAGATAAAGTACCTGTTTTTAATCTCGTTGCCGGAGATGTTTTACCTCTTCTATTAACGATTAGTAAGGAGTGGAAACCAGGATGGAATGAAGGAGAGGAAGGAATATTTCCACATGTTAGAGGGAGTTACAATTGGGATCGTCCTCAATGGGCAAAGGTTCCAGATTTCGAAGGAAATAAATGGAGAAGCATCCCTCATGAAGAAATTGATGAGTGGGGTAATATCTGGAACATGAAAGGAAACGATGAAAATATGGGGCACCCTGGAAGGGCTGTTTTACTTGATTGGAAGGACTATGATGACCACATCAATAATTACACACCAGAAGCCAATGCTGCTAGCCGGTATCAGTTTGGTCTTAAATTGAAAAAGAGGATGAATAAAGATCACTATCTTATGCTAATTCTACCCACATTTGGTCCTTCCCAAACAGTATCAGCATTAAGAGGATTTAATACTTATTTGATTGATCATCAAAAATATCCTAAAAATTTGAAAAAAGCTTTGGATTTGGTAGCTGAATATCATGTAGATTTATTAAAATGTTCTTTTAAATATGGACTAAATCCTCATGGGATCTTTATAGTTGATGATCTTGGAGAACAGAAAGGCCCTTTTTTTGGGCCAAAAATGTTCCGAAAGCTTTATGAATCATCTTATCGTCGTATCATAGATGAAGCGCATGCATTAGGGGTTGATGTACATCTCCACTGTTGTGGTAAGATTGATCCATTAGTACCTGTTTTAATAGATTGGGGAATAGATTCCATTGAGTTAGATAGCCCTAGAATGAGTGGATATTCCGATTTGGGCCCATATCGTGGTAAAGTAATGTTTTGGGGTTGTGTGAACATTCAATCAATTTATACACAAGGTACACCCGAAGAAACAGAACGGGAAGTTTGGCACATGGTAAGGAATCTTGGTACAAAGAAGGGCGGATTTGGAGCCTATTTCTATCCTCAGCCTATGGATATTAAAGCACCGATTAAGAATTTAAAAGCTTTTCAGAGAGGATTAGATAAATATGGTGTTTATTCCAAAATTCCAAAACATTGGTGGGATTATCCGGTTATTTCGGAATGGAAAGATAATGAAGTACCAAATTTGCCCCCTTTAGAACTTTAAGATATTAACAAATGGAAAGATCATTGAAAGGAATTACACTAGATGATAGTACAAAATTAAGACTGATATAATTAAGAAATTTTAAATAGATTTAATCCCAAAATCTGATTGTTTTTTCTAATGAGGATACTAACCAATATTTAATCGGTGTTTTTTCTCCAAATAAATCCTTTAATTCATCATCTCTTGAAACTTCATCGTTATTCTTTTCTAAAAACTTCTGTAATATGGGCAAAAAAGATCCAACAAACTCCTTTAAGCTATCAAGATAAAAGCCACAGGTTTGGTGAATATATATAGCCTTTCCTCCTATTGCGCCGAGAATAGACAGAAGATCATTCATGAAATTAGGATTACTGATGCAAACTATATATTCATATGTATTAATTAATTCGCGAATGGAAACCAAATTATCTATTTCTTTAATTGGAATAAATAATTCAGTTTGCTTTTCTCCAAACTCTTGATTGAGTTTATCAGACTTTAATTGTATCCTTTTAATAATTTCTTTTTGCTGTACCCATTTTATATTAGAATATCCCTGTTTAATAAACCAAAGTTCCAATAATTCACGTATGCTGTTAATAATGAAATTTACTTGACATGATTTTAAAGCTGTTTTTTCACCTAGTAACTCATTAATTCTTTCTGTTTTTACACCATTAATAAATTCTTGTTTGTAAGAGGATGTATCCGGGTTCAAATTTGACCAATTTTCAAGATAATTCAGTATTACCTCCCATTTCCTAATCCAATCTTTATTTAACTGAGCACTTTCCTTCTGATTTGATTGTGGAAAATGATTATTTCTTATAGCATACATAATCCGATTAATACGATGTTCCACTTTAAAATGGCATCCTTCTAATCCCCCAATAGCTTTTCTAATGTCATAAGCCATTCTTTTATCCTGATTTGAAGTAAATTCTAGATTATCTTCCAATTTATCTATAACTAATATTTCTTCATCGGGTTCTTCAGCAACATTGTTCCACCACTGTCGTAAATCACTCCTTTTTAATCCATACCCCGGAATTTCAATAAATTCATTTTTTTTACCCATTTTAGTCAATTCACTTAATATTCTTTATAGTTTAAAGATTTTGCTAAATTTTTCATAGGTTCTGATACTCAAAATGTCCAATCTTTTAAAAAAATTATACCAAATATTAAAAGTGCAGACAAATTCAATATTTTACTGTATAAATAATCAATTTTTAAATATAAAATAAGAATAGGTAAACGACATATGGCAGATGATATTGAGATTAAAGAGGGAAAAATTATCGGAGGTTGGCGGGCACCAGAAAATACTTATAGAGCCAATAGTACATCAATTCATGATGATGGCGTGGCTAAAAGTGTTGGTATGCGTGGTGGAACAATACAGGGAACCATACATTTAAGTATGTTCACACCTTTGGCTCAGAAAATATTTGGTGATCGTTGGTTTGAGCAGGGGACTGTAAGTATGTATTACACGTTTGCAACAGTCGATAGAGAAGAAGTAAGAGCAATTATTGAATTACCTCCAGATACAACTGAAGAGATGCTACCCATCGCAACAAAAGATGTGCAAGTTAAAGCTTGGGCCGAATTGAAAGATGGAAAACAAATAATGACAGGGTCAGTATCAATAGGGTCACCCAAAGAACCATCATATTTACAAGCTGTAGAACTAAGAAATAGTGAGCCCGAAGATTTACGTATTTTAGCAAAACCTAAAGTTGGGGGTGATCTTCCTTCTAGAGAGATTTTACTTACACAAGAAACTGCTAACAATGGATTAAAAAGAATAACTGACCAATTGGAGTATTATAAGGGAAAAGAAAAAACTCCTTGGGGAAATGCGATCATATATCCAACAGCTATGTTTGAGGCAATGGCACTGGGTTTTGAAGGAACTAATTCTGCTGATTTCCAAGGTATTCCATTCTATGGTGCAACCGAAATTAAAAACATAAACGGTCCAGCACTAATTGACGTTCCTTATATTGCCAAAGGGAAATACGTTTGTATTGGAGCGTCTAGGAAAACAGAGTATTTGTGGTTTGATTCTACACTAGAAGAAAAAGAAACAGGAAAAATTATAGCCTCAATGCGCCACTTGAATCGTTTTATGAAAGTAGGATCCCCACTTTACAAAGATCAGTAATCTTTCGTAAGTTTTCGAATACTTTACTTTATTTTTTTATTCTTCCATATATTTTTTCAAGATAATAATTCTTTAAGAGAAATGAAGTGACAGATTATACGATTTAATACCATTTCTATTGAAGTTGATTACAAAATCTTAGTATTCTAACTTTTCTTTGCCTATTGTAGAATGACCACCATGCCCCGGGTATATTTTGAAATCATCTGATATTTTAGGATAATATAATATTTTTTTAATACTATTCATCAAACTATTATAATTCACAAGCTGCCTAGGGATTCTACCACGCAATAGTGCATCGCCTGTAAAGATTAAGCGGTTATTATAATCGATCAGCATTACATCAGTTCTAGTATGGCCTGGTGTTTCAATAACGTAAATATTTTCTGCCCCTATTGCAATTACATCATCTTCCTTAATAAATTTTATACGTTTATCTCTCCTCATACCAAAATTCTTGATTAATAGGGGAATATTAAAATCATCTACGAGATCAATAGCGCATTGGATATGATCATGATGTGCATGTGTGCCTATTAAATAAACCGGTTTATATCCTTCTTTATTAACAACGTTAGCAACATAGCTTGAGTCAATTCCAGGATCAATAATCGCAATTTCTTTTGTATTTTCATCCCCGTAGAGATAACAATTAGTTCTGAATCTCCCACTCACTTTTAACCGATTTAAAATAATAGTCATTCACCGATTCTTTTGCTATTTATATGTTAAAGTAATTATACCTAAAAAAAATAGTTTTTTCGCAATTAAAAATTATTCAGGTTCTGAGCAAACTCTTCCGCATGTTTGAGGTCTTCAGCATTCGGTCTACGCTTATTCATTCCCCCAAAATATTTCAAGAAACTATTGGTGTTAAAACCTTTACAACTAAATTCATCAACAATTATGTAACCTTTCGATTGAAGTTTGTCCCTAAGTAGCGAGTGATCTTTGGCGACTTTGGCACTTCCTTGTAATGCGCTGGTTGAAAAAATGAATGCTTTCCTGTTGTTGACTTTTGGTAGTTTATCAGCAAGGTCAAGTAGAAGTTTATGGTGTTTTTCATCATATATCCCTGAACCAAAACCTATCAGATTATAATCTTGAAGCTCTTCAGGATTTATTTGCTGTGGTGTTTTTATTGTTGCATCAAGAACTTTTGCGAAGACGTTAGCGACTTTCTCTGTATTTTTGTGGTGATAAGAATACAAAACCAAAAGAGAGTTCATTGGTTACGTAGCTTTCTCTTTTATTTAAGATTATTGGAATTAAAAATGTGTATACCAAAAATGCCTATGATAAGTTTTGATAATTTAGAATAAATAATTTATTTCAAAGGAATTTTCATGAAAATCAGACTCTGAATTTACCTTTCCATCCCAATTTCAAATGATGTTGGCAAAAAAAAAGTCAGTCTTATATTGAATTGAAAGTTCAATGAAGTTTAGTTTAGTTTTTTATATTACGAGATGAATTTTGAAAGATTATTACCAAAATCCTCCGCGGATGCACCTTATGTAATATAATTGTAAAATATTTAAAAAGATTATGACAAAAAAGTTAAATATGTAAATCTAATACGTAATAATAATGATAGAATCTACATATTAATCCAAAAGGTGATATAAAATTGAGAATAATTACTGATGAGAAGGAAATTACTCCTATATTAATTGAAGAAATCTTACACCAAACAATATCTTTAGAACAAGTTGAAGTTAGGGGGATAAAAATGGATAGGACTCAGTCGACAAATACATCCAATATCTGTTTCATTAAAGTGAAATACTCAAATGAAAGTCCAAAGACGGCTCCAAAACGATTATTTCTTAAGATGTCAAATCTCTCTTTCCCAGAACGAGGAAAGAGAGAAGTAATTTTTTATAATATGGTATCAAATCATATGGGTGCGTTGCCCCTCATACCATGTTATGACGCAAAATACAATGAGAATACAGGAAGATCCCATATCCTACTAAAAGACCTATCAAAAACCCATTTTCGAACGGAGTATCCTATACCACCCACTAATATCAATTGTAAAAAACACATTGAAGGATTCGCTAAATTACATGCTTTAATGTGGGATGATGAGCGTCTAGAAGAATTTGCACCAAAGAGTAAGGATCATTGGAGTAAGTACTTTGATTATGAAAAGGAAGTAAAAGATCAAAAAAAATTAGTGCAAAATTTCCTGGATTTCATGGGTGATAGAATATCTAAATCAAGTCAGAACATATTGAATAATTCAATTGAATTTTATATTAATTACACATGGGAATGTCACAAAGAAGGAAAAAATCTTACTTTGATCCATAACGATGCCCATGCATGGAACGTTTTATATCCAAAAGACAGCATTGATGGGAAAATCTACATTTGTGATTGGCAATCTTTTACAGTATTTAAGGGTATAACTGATTTAGCATATTTCATGGGGATTCATTGGCATCCCGAGCGAAGAAAGAGATTAGAGAAAGTACTTCTACGGAAATACCATGAAAAATTAGAAGAATCTGGAATTACCAATTATTCTTGGAACGAGTGTTATAATGATTATCGATCAGCGATTGTAGCTCTACTTTATGAGTGTGTTATATGGCAATGGTCTACTAAAAAAATACGTGCTATCGTTTGGTGGTCACATTTAGAAAGAGCGTTAAGAGCATTCGAAGATCTAAAGTGCAATGAATTAGTTTAATTAGAAAAAAAATAATTGTATTATTCCTATTCAGGTAAAGTTTAGATTGAATTTTTTAGATTCTACAACTCAAAAAAAGTAAATTATTATTGATTTGATAAAATATCTTAAAATCGCATTCATCTTTCTGTATTCAACAAACTTCTCAATAGTTTTCAGATGATGAGTTATGAGTGACGATTTAAAATTCATGTACAAACAAGAGTTTTGGTTCGCAAGCGCATTTATCAATACAGCATTAGTTAATGGTGACCAAAAAAGCAAAGAGATTAAAAATCTAATTTTCAAAAAACTTGGGAGTTTAAAGGAGGAAGATATCTTCCGCCAGGAGTTCGCTAGTGATATTATTGAGATGGCTAAAAACATATCTATTAAATGTAGCTGGGTCACATATATTGAGAACTTCCCTTATAGGGATGAGAATTTGGAAAAAGAATATAATACTTTGGGCTACTTCCAATTTGATGTAGAGTATTATAAAGAAAATCCTGAAAAGAAAGAAAAATTAAATCCTTTATTAATCCAACAAATCCCCTTCATAATTCTTGATACTTTAAAGGAATTTTCCACTGAAAGTAGCAATAAAGGTTTAGAGATTGATACAGAAAGTCCAATTTATGTTTTTGTTACATCAAATGGAACCAAACCGAAAGAAATCGATTGGACAGAAGATAATATCAATAAGTTCAAAAAAGAATTGGGATACTGGAACGAGATCTATTCTGGTGCTTGGCCAGATTATAATGAAGCTTTGTATAATAAGCGTATACAAAATAATTTATCAAATCGATTATCTGAATTACATTTCATTAGGAGAAACTCTGCCTTTATTTACATGGATAAACAGAATTATGAAAAGTACTTTGAATCATACATGAGGAAGTTTGTTTTGGATCCAACTCCGAAAATGAGAACCGTTTTGTTTGCTTTACGCTTGATAAATGTATTACTTGATACGACTTTTTTTAAGACTCAATCAGAAAGTTTTGTTGATATTATAACTATCGAAAAAAAAATTAAAAATTTAAAATTGCTGAGGGGACTTCTTCAAACGAAATTGAGTTTAATTTATGATGAGTTGAATTACAACCGAAGACAGCACTATACAAGTGTGTTAAAACATTTATTAGATGAATTTGAGATAGTAGAGCTTATAGCAAGAATAAATGAGAAGTTTAATATTATCTATGATACAATGGAGCGGCTTTATCAGAAAAAACATGAAGAGCTTCAAAATCGTACTAAAAAAGGTGTTAATTTTTTGAATTTACTTTTTGGTGCGGGTATTTTGGCAGATCTTGGGAGTGTTAGCATGTTCGCCTTTAGCATACCAATTGGTTCATTTCTATTTACCTGGGTAAATTTCATAACAGCAATAGCAATTACTGCTATATTAACAGCAACTATAACTTACAATATTAGGGGAAAACGTCAAGCTAAGAATGCTAGAATTGGAAAGACTGTGGATGCAGTAATAGATGATGGTAAAGGAAATATAGTGTTAATTAAACGAAAATATCCCCCATTTCAAGGTTTTTATGCGCTCCCTGGTGGTTTCATAGAGAAAGGAGAAAAATTAAAGCAAACATTATTAAGAGAAATTAAAGAAGAAACAAATTTAGATATAAAAATTTCTTACAAGATTGGATATTATGAAAAAGAAGGAAGAGATCCACGAGGAAATATTCATAGTACGGCTTTTAAATGTAAGATAATCGGTGGTACCAAAAATCTACGAAGTGGAGATGACTCCAAAGAAGTTGAACTGATTCCAATAGAGAAAGTTAAAAACATGAATTTAGCTTTTGATCATGAAAATATAATAAAAGATTCTGCAAAAGTAGGGAAACTAAAAGCACTTTTCTATCGTGATTTTGGATGGAAAATAGATGATATTTAAATCAAAACTACTTGATTTAGTTTTTTTTTAAACTCTCCTTCCTCTGTGACCGCCTTTTCTCCGGCAGTGGTCATGCGATTTAGGGGTTACTTCCTCTATCCTTCCAACTTGTAGCCCAGAACGCGCTAGAGCACGAATACAAGCTTGAGCGCCTGGTCCGGGAGTTTGACTTTTGTTCCCACCAGGGGCTCTCACTTTGATATGGATACTTCTGATTCCTTTATCTCTTAAATCATTAGCAACACGGAAGCCACATTGCATTGCTGCGTAGGGGGATGACTCATCTCTGCTAGCTTTAACTACCATACCAGCGGTACATTTTGCGAAAGTTTCTGCTCCACTTAAATCCGTGGCAGTAACAAGGGTGTTATTATAACTCGAAAAAATATGGACAATTGCCCATTTTCTATCATCAGTTTTACTCATTATGCTTCACTTTTGGTTGTTGCTTCTTTTGGTTTTGAATGAGGGCTATTAGGGGTAAAATCAAGATAGTC
>Ga0209976_10001001_pt1 | contig 17119 bp, 12 predicted proteins | sample SumtaG_FD_182806 | JGI IMG/M metagenome (GOLD analysis project Ga0209976, IMG submission 182806) | Deep subsurface microbial communities from Indian Ocean to uncover new lineages of life (NeLLi) - Sumatra_00157 metaG (SPAdes) (version 2) | ecosystem: Environmental > Aquatic > Marine > Oceanic >...
CAACCATTGATAATAGTGGGTTGCAAGCTTGAGTCGGAAAAGTAAGTATTTGAATAAAGAGAGAAAAGGTTTTTAGTAGAACTCTTACTAAGAGTGGCTTTCCAGTTTTCGTGAGTAGCAGTAGGTAGGGTGTAAATTCCTGGTTGATTTAAGCTGGCAGTGAAGGTGCCGGTGTCTTGGGGATGGGTAGGAGTGGTGGAGTTTAGAGATAAAGGAGAAAGATTTTGGGGAATTAAAGCTAGATTGAGCCATGATGAGGGGATGGGTTGGATGATGAATTCGTTTAAGGTATTAATACTTGGTTTTGAGCCAATGCCTTTTGATGCTATTTCGGCAACAAAATCTGTTTGGGCTTGAGGCAAAAGAGTAAAAGAGAAGATAGATGAAGATTGATTACTATTTAGCAGATCGACAAAGTGTTTGCGGTTGTTTTGAGGATCTCTGAGGCTGACTTCTAGAGGGATGCCTTGGGTATTGGTGCTTTGAACAAAGATTAGAGCTAAAGAGGGATTTGGAGTGTCGGTTGTTTCAAAATAGGAAAAGATTCCGTCAATACAGTCAAGGCTAGTGAAGGTTAGGTTATTACTAAAGCTAATGGTAGGAAAAGCGTCGGAAGTGGTTCTGGTGGTGCATTCTCCATGAAAGGGGCGAAGAAGTAAGTTAGTGAAAGGTGAGTTATGGCTGATAACTTTGGGGGAAGTGATAATGGGAATAAGAGTAGAAAGGGTATCTTGGGGGTTTAAAGTAATTTGGGCATCGATAGGCTCAAGCAGAGTTAGGTTGAGGGGAATGGAAGTGTTGGTTTGATGTTGAGACAGAGAAAAATTGGTGAGGCTAATATTGGTGGTGCTAGTGGGTTCGGTGACCAGAAAGAAAGTGAGGCGGTCTTGGGAATCAATGACATTGTTAATAGTAAGGTTAGCAGTTTGAGGAGTTTGATTAAGATAGATGGTCTGTTGTTGATTAAGACAGCGATCTTTTGCTTGAGAGTGAACGCAGAGAGATAGGGGTGTGGGTTGGTTGGCAGAAGCGGTTAGGGAGATAGTGGCGATAGTGTTTTTGGTAATACCGTAGTCAAAAGAAGCGCAAGTTTTGGAGGTAGCAGAAAACTCAACTTGATTGTCCGAGCCGGTGATGGGACCGAGAGGAGTGTGAGGTTTAGTACAAATAGTAGTTTGTTTGTCTTTTAAAAAGGGGATGAGATTAGTAGATGTTGATTGGTTAGTCCAAACTTTGATGGAGGATGGAAGTGAGGAATAGAGAGTGGAGACGGTTTGAGTATTGTTGGTGAGGAGAACGTTTTGAGCCAGAGAAAGAAAGGCGGTGTTTTGGGGTAGGGAAATTAGAGTTTGGGGAAGTGAGATGGTGGGTGATTGGTTGACAAAAAGAGTGGGAAGAGCGGGAGTGACAGTGGCTTGATTTTGAGTAGTGGTGATAAGAGTGGGGGCAGAGGCAAGAGTATCTTGGGGGATGGAATAGGTGTAAGTAGTGGCTTTTCCTGTAAAAGTAGTGTTGAGTTGAAGGTGATTTTGGGTTTGATCGATAGTATTTGCGGCAAGCGCAAGAGGATAGATAGTACCTGAAGGGTGAGTGTAGGTGGGATTTGAATTCTGAGCGGCCAGGTTTAAGAGACTTAGGTTGTCGAAGTGGTGTTGGGGAGAAATTGGGGAAGCGGGGTTTGAGGAGGGGGTGGTGCGCTGATAAAGAGTAAGATTTCCCTGTTGCCAGATTTTAGTTATACCAGGGTTTTGGTCAGTCATTTTGGAGTGATATTGCCAGTCGTAGGGGTATGAAAAAGAATCGGATAAGCCTTGGTTGGTGACACTTTGGTCGGATAAAATGAGAGGGGTGTGATAGTAATCTAGAGCTTGATTGAAAGTCTTTGGGTTGGAGGAATAGTAGGAGGCGACAATGATGTTATAGGCTTGTTGGTTTTCGTCTGAGCCAATGATGAGAGCCTTTTCGATGATGGGATTTTCTAGTAAGTAATTTAGGAAGACTGAGCCCCAAAATCCCCAAGAGTATTTTCTAAAGTAGCGAGTGTTTGATTGGGGGGAAATATAAAGGCGATCTTGGGGGTGGTTGGATTTAAGATAGGTAGCCAATGCAGAATACTCTGGTGGGATTTGAGTAAAGACTTCGTTTCTAATCAGATTGCCAGTGAAGAAAGGGTAAATATAATAGAGTTGGCTGATTAAAAGAGGGAGAGTAAGGAGGACTGAAAGTTTTGATTTTCGAGCGAGTTTGTAGAAAAGATAGGTGGCAAGAATTGTGGTTGGAAGAAGGAGAAGGGGCCAAAGCTTTGAGCTTTGCCAGCGAAAAACTTGAGAGAAAAAAGGAATGTTGATTTGAAGCCAAGAGAAAAAATTGCCTAAAGGAGGATTGGTGCCGGTGATCATAAAGATGCCAATAAAGGCGGTGAGAGATAAGATCAAAATAGGTTGCTTTTTGGAAAGAAGCAAGTGAATAGTGGCAAGAGAGGCGAGAATAAAAGGAATGAGACCAATGAGAGTGGCGGTGTAGTTGGTGGTGAACCAGTCTCTGTTACTATAGGTATAGTTGACACCATCTTCTTTGGTATCGAGCCAAGAGGAATAGAAACGCAGGGTATTGGGTAGAGTGTTAAAACGAGATTCATTTTCAATGGTGCTGGTGGTGATTTCTCTGTTGATATATGAGTTTTGAAGGTCAGGGGAGTTGGTTTTAACATAGCTTGAGAAAGGCAAAATCCAAAAAAGATGAGGAGAGAAGATGATTACGAAAGCAATCAGAGTAGTTTTTAAGTTGAGCTTATTTTTGAGTTTAAAGATGAGAGAGAAAATTAAAATAAGGATAGTTGAAGTGATGAACATGGTGGCAGTGAGGGCCGAGGTAGAGAGAAGGAGAGTGGATAGTAAGAGAAAGACTTTGTTGGTTTTGGTGGGTTTGATGGCGTATTCAGAAAAACGCCAAAGCAGGAAAGGCAGGAAAGCATAGGTGGCAACAAAAAGATGAACCGGATAAAAGTAAATCCAAGCAGTTAATAGGTTAGCTAGATAAAAAATACCAGCAACAAAGATAGTGATGCTGCTTTTGGATTTAGTAATGAGGTTTTTGGTGAGTTTGCCGATGCTGTAGGTGGCGATGATAAGAGTGAAAAAGAGATAACCTTGGGAAATAAGCCAGAGAGGAAGAATGGGAGAGAGGAGTGAGTAGGTGAGGGTGCGGAAAAGATCTGCTTGTTCGCTGTCTGAGGGGAGGCCAAGAGCGCGGTGGGTACGCCAAGCGGGGTTGTTGATGATTCTCTGCAAGGTTAGTTGAGGATTGAGTTCAGGAGAAAAGTTGTCATTGCCAAGAATAAAGTGGTTGGGTTTGGTATTGGTAAAAATGATGATGGCAACGATAGTTAGTAAAGCAATTTGACCCCAGTGGTGTTTAAGGAAATTAATCATAATTTTATTATAACTAATGTCGATTGGCTTGACACCAGAGAAAAGGTGTGGCATACTTGACCAAGACTTGAGATCTTTCAAGTGTTTTCCTTTTGTTTAATTTAATTTTTTGATCTTTCGGACATAGTGTGAAGCAAATAGTTTTCTTTTGATAGTTTATATTGACAGGCTCTCGGCGGTATCAGCCCTGCCTGCCGGTAGGCAGGTCCACTTCGGCATTCGTCTGGCAGTGCGGTCTGAAACGCGCCTGCGTCTGCCGATAACTAAATTTCAATTATTAATGGGGAGGATTTATGGCAACAGATGCCAAGACAAGTAAAAAAACTAGTGTTAAGACTGAATCAAAAGCACATTCGGTGAAGGATTTGGTGGGTGGTTCGGTAGAGCCGAAAAAAACAATAACTACTCAAGTGGCTCCGACGAAGATGATAAAGGTAAGGCGAGTGGTTAGACCAGCGCAGAAAATGACGCGGACGGTAAGGCGAGTGGTTAGACCAGTGGGTAATATGAATAGACAGACTAACAACAATAACAATTTCTCTGGAAAGGTAGATGGAAGAGTAATTCCAGATGCAGGAATGCCTACTGAAGAAGTGGGGGGGGTTTTGGATAATTCTGCTGAAGGGCATTCGTTGCTAAGACCTAAATATTCACCTTCTGATCGAGATGTATATATTTCAACATCGCAAGTAAGGCGATTTTATTTGCGACCTGGTGATATGGTGATGGGTCCGGCGAGGAAGCCAAAAGAGAATGAGAAGTATTGGGGTTTACTCATGGTAAATAAGATCAACGAGAAAAAAGTAGAAGAAATGATAAAACGACCTAAGTTTTCGCATTTGACGCCTGTTTTTCCAAATAAGCAAATTAAGCTTGAAACTGGAAAAGAGTTAATGAGTACAAGGTTGATAGATTTGGCAGCGCCGATTGGTTATGGTCAGCGTGGATTGATTGTATCTCCACCTAAGGCTGGGAAAACAATTATTTTAAAAGACATTGCCAGTGGGATTGCGATTAATCACAAAGACATTCATTTAATGGCAGTGCTTATTGGTGAGCGGCCGGAAGAGGTGACAGATATTAAGCAACATATTGAAAAGGTGACTGGCGGAAAAGGGGAAGTGGCAGCAAGTAATTTTGATGAGCCAGCCACAGAACAGACTCGGATTGCAGAGTTGGCGCTTGAGCGAGCTAAAAGATTGGTAGAGTTGGGTCGGGATGTGGTGATTTTGCTTGATTCGATCACGCGCTTGGCTCGAGCTTATAATTTGGCCATGCCAACCTCGGGACGAACTCTTTCTGGAGGATTTGATCCGGCAGCGTTATATCCACCCAAAAGATTTTTTGGAGCAGCCAGAAACTTTGAAAAAGGTGGCAGTTTAACAATTGTTGGAACTGCTTTGGTAGATACAGGAAGTAGGATGGATGATCTGATTTATGAGGAGTTTAAAGGTACGGGCAACATGGAGCTTCATTTGAATCGGAAGCTAGCAGAGAGGCGAATTTTTCCAGCAATTGACGTGCAGAGATCGGGCACTCGAAAAGAAGAGTTGTTGTTTGACAGCTCGACTTATCAGAGTGTGGTGACTATGAGGCGAATGCTGGATGTTTTGGGTGATGATGAGAGGACGAGTATGCTTGTCGAGAGACTCAAGAAGACGAAGAGTAATAAGGAGTTTTTAGCTTCTTTGAAAGAAGGGTAATAAAGAAGTAGAAAAGGTACAAAAAGTACAAGAGGTACGAGAAGTACAATGAAAAGGGGAGAGAGTGGGTATCGCAAGTTAGTTGTATATTAAAGATCGTTGGATTTGGTGGTTTTAGTTTATAAGCTTACTGAAAAGCTTCCTAAGAATGAAGAGTTTGGTTTGAAATCTCAGATGAGAAGAGCTTCAGTTTCTGTGTTGTCAAATATAGCTGAAGGGTATCTTAAAAGCAGTAAAAAAGAGAAGATATATTTTATGGAAATTGCAGAGACTTCGTTGTTGGAAGTTGATGCTCAAGCGGATGTTTGTAGGAGGCTTGGTTATTGGTCTGAGAAAGATTGTGGAAAGTTTGCTGATAAGAAAAGTGAAGTGGGATATTTGTTGTATAGATACAAGTCCAAGATTGCTTAACTTTGCTATTTGTACAATCTAGTACTTGTTGTACTTGTTGTACTTGTTGTACATTTATTTTGGTGATAGGATGCATCAGTCACCAGAGTTGGTGGCTATATGAAGAGACCGGAGATTATAGTAGAGTTGGTGGAGTTTTCCCAAATTTTTTGGAAGTATTTTAAGGTGCGAGCTTATAGGGTTTTTTCTAGGTTTGAGTTTGGAAAAGGGGTAGTGGTTGATGTGTTGTATCGGCGGCGGGGTAAATATACCCGGCCGTTTGTTCATTCGGGGATGGTGGGATTGTTATTTGTGGGAGTGACTTTTGGACCGATGATAATTACAGCAGGAGAACAAGGGGATATTGATGAGGGAGTAACAACGACTCAGGCTGTGGTGTTGGGAGTAAGCAGTGATCCGTTTGAGCAGAATATGGCGACTCTTTCTAGCGCTGAGGTGCAGGCTTACAGAGGGGGAGAGGTTGTAGAGTATGAGGTGGGTGAGGGTGACACGTTAAGCAGTATTGCAGATAAGTTTAATTTAGAGACAGAAACGATATTGTGGGCAAATGACTTAACAGAGACAAGTAAAATTAAGCCGGGACAAAAAATTCGCGTACCGCCAGTCGATGGAGTGGTTCACTCAGTTAAAAAGGGAGAGACGATATATTCAATTGCCAAGAAATATGGGCTTGAGGATGAGGCGGCGTCGCAGGGTATTGTGAACTATCCGTTTAACACGTTTGTGGATGATGAAAAATTTTCTTTGGCAGTGGGGCAAGCTTTGGTGGTGCCAGATGGGGTGATGCCGGACAAAGCTGGTACGGTGATTCCAAGGACCAGGTATGCGTTGCGGATGACTCCAGATGCGGGAGCAGTGAGCGCTACTGGTCAGTTTGTATGGCCAGCAGCTGGGGGAATTTCTCAAGGATACAGGTGGTATCATAAAGCGACTGACATTAGTAGTCGGGGAGGTGGAGGAATTTTGGCAGCTGATTCCGGGACAGTAATTGTGGCGGGATGGCCAGATAATTATGGCTATGGTAATAGGGTAATGATTGATCATGGGAACGGATTTGTAACTCTTTATGCTCATCTCTCGAGTGTTTCGGTGTCGGTGGGACAGAGAGTGAGTAGGGGAAATGTGTTGGGAGTGATGGGATGTACAGGTAGATGCTCAGGGACACATCTTCACTTTGAGATTAGGCAAGGCGGAGTGCTTTATAATCCGTTAAACTTTTTGAGATAAAATATGATTGATAAAGTGGAAATTTATGTAAAAGCTGGCGATGGGGGAAGGGGTGTGGTTTCGTTTAGGAGAGAAAAGTATGTGCCACGAGGCGGTCCTGATGGGGGAAACGGAGGTAGTGGAGGATCGGTTATTATACAGAGTGATTCACAAATTAATACTTTGAGATATTTTAGTGAGAGACAAAAGTTTGTGGCAGAAAGTGGAGAAAAAGGAGCTAGTCGTAAGAGGAAGGGTGCTGATGCTGAAGATATTGTATTGCGAGTGCCTATTGGTACTCTAGTGCAATTGAAAATTTCAAATGACAAATTTCAAACAGTAGCTGATCTTGGTAAGCTGGGAATGAAAACAGTGGTGGTGCGAGGAGGTACAGGAGGATTTGGAAATTTTCATTTTCGAGGGCCGGAAAATAGGACTCCAAGAGAAGTAACTGAAGGGGAGGTGGGGGAAGAAAAGTCGTTGGTGTTAGAGCTAAAGTTGCTAGCAGATGTGGGCTTAATTGGTTTGCCGAATGTAGGGAAGAGTACATTGTTATCTGTATTGACTAAGGCCAAGCCGAAAATAGCTGATTATCCGTTTACTACACTGGAGCCAAATTTAGGAGTGATGGCTAGAAGTATGAGAAGTACAAAAGGTACTGGAGATAAGGATTTAGTGATAGCAGATATTCCAGGATTGATTGAAGGAGCAAGTAAAGGAAAGGGGTTGGGAGATGATTTTTTAAGACATGCGGAGAGAACTAAGTTATTGGTGCACATTGTTTCACCACAGCTTGAAAGTTCCAAAGCGCAAATTTCTAAACAATTGTGGAAGGATTATGAGGTGATTAGGGCGGAACTTAAAGAATATGGAGGAGAGCTTGATAAAAAAAGAGAAATGGTTGTGGTAAATAAGATTGATTTAATTGATAAGGATACAAGAGAAGAAATAAGTAGACTAATTAAGAAGAAAAAAAGGAAAATAGTACTGGTATCAGCGGCAACTTTGGAGGGAATTGAGCAATTAAAGAAAGAAATCAATACAAACTTTTCACGAAAATGATTGGTGGTTTTGTTGATGGATAAACTTATTTGAGCTTAATTATCAGACAGAGGATGAGAGTGATTGGATTTGGCTGAGGATTTTGGTTTATAAGGAGCAAATTGGGATTCTTTGGCTTTGTGAATACCCCGACAAATAGGGCAATATTTAGGAGGGGTTAAGTTTTTTTTGGCATAAAATTCTTGTTCGCCTTGGGTGAAGACGAATTCTTGATGACAGTTAGTGCAGTTGAGAGTTTGATCAGACATGGTTGATAAGTAACAGCTAATAAGTAACAGCTAGCGATTGAACTATTAGTGGTGGACTGGGAGGGAATTGAACCCTCGGCCTATCGCATGCGAAGCGATTGTTCTACCACTGAACTACCAGCCCAGGGGTGTGGACCCAGTGGGACTCGAACCCACGGCCTCTTACATGCCATGCAAGCGCTCTAGCCAACTGAGCTATGGGCCCGGATAGGTAGATTTTAGCATGAGAAAAGAGGTTTGTTGAGGTGGGTATTGCGTGGTGGGTAAGATGTGGCTAAACTGGTGGTATGAAAGAAAAACTGATGAGGAAAATGCGTTTTCAGTCAGGGTTGACGATGACAGAATTATTAATTGTGGTGGCCATTATTGCGATATTGATTATTTTAGTGATGATGTCGTGGAGGATTCAGACGGCTAAAGCTCATGATGCGGAAAGGAAGGATGATTTGGATAAATTAAGAATTGCTTTTGAAGATTATTTCAATGACAAGGAATGTTATCCGCCAGAAGAGTGGTTGAGTCAGTGCGGAAGTGATTTGTTAAGACCATATTTGCTTTCAATTCCCTGTGATCCAGTGACAAATGAGCCATATGCTTATGTTTTTGATCCGGAATGTAGGTCGTATCAGGTGTATGCAAACTTGGATAATGTTAATGATTCAGATATTGAGAGTGTGGGGTGTTTGTATGGCTGTGGGCCTGGATTAGCGTATGATTACGGAGTGAGTTCGGGAGTGAGTTTGACTACGGGACTGCCAGGATCTGATAGTGGGAGTGGAGATGCTGGGAGCGATTCAAGCGATTCAAGTGATTCAAGTGACTCAAGTGATTCAAGTGATTCAGGTGACAGTGGTGGAGTTTATGCCTGTGACCCTAAGGGTATTTGTAATGTTTACAGTAACCCAGAGGGAGCTGGGTGTCCGGTGACGTTTAGTGATCCGGTGGTATGCCAGAATGCCTGTGATCAGAGTAGTAATAATTGGTGTACTCAGTAGGTTAAGTATCTAGTATCTAGTATCTAGTATAGGGATGAATAAATGGCTAAAAAGAAAAAACTAATGTTTCAGTCTTGGTTTCCAGCGGCGATTCGGTGGAGGATTGAAAAGTGGCAAGAAGGGCGAAAGAGAAAAAATAAATTGTTAGGATTGACAATGATTGAATTATTAATTGTGGTGGCCATTATTGCGATATTGGCTTTGTTATTTATGTTTGCTTGGAGGGGGCAGCAAGTTAAGGCTTATGATGCAGAGAGAAAAGAAGATTTAAGAAAGTATATTAATGTGTTTGAAGATTATTATAATGATAATGGGTGTTATCCTGGTGAGGCTTTGTTGGCAGCTTGCGGGAGTAATGCCTTGAGTCCATATTTGAATCAGGTTGCGTGTGATCCACAGACTGGCCAGCCTTATGGAATTGTGAGTGATTGTACTAGTTTTGAGTTGTATGCGATTTTAGTGAATGAGAATGATGATGATATTGTGCGAGTAGGTTGTACATATGGTTGTGGTCCAAGTGGGGATTATAACTATGGAGTAGCAGTGGGAGTGAGTTTGCAAGTATCAAGTGGAAGCGGAGATTCTGGGAGTGATTCAAGTGATTCGAGTGATTCAAGTGATTCAAGTGATTCAGGCGATTCGGGTGATAGTGGTGGAGCATATGCTTGTGACCCTGATGGGGAGTGCAATATCTACAGTGATCCAGAGGGAGCTGGGTGTCCGGTGACGTTTAGTGATCCGGTGGTATGCCAGAATGCCTGTGATCAGAGTAGTAATAATTGGTGTGTTCAGTAGAAGTACGAGGGGTACAAAATGTACAATAAGTACCAAAAGTTGTTAAAGAGTTTTGTCTCTTGTACCTGTCGTACGTCTTGTACTTCTTGTACTTTTTCTCAGAAGGGTTTTACCTTGATGGAGTTATTGGTAGTGATGGTGATTTTAGGAATATTGGTGGGGATTGTGGGTGGAAGTTATGTGACTTCAAGATTGAAGGGGAGAGATGCTAAAAGAAAGAGTGATTTGTCTCAAATCGCTCGATCATTAGAGTTTTATTTTAATGATCATGAAGCGTATCCTGATGATCAAGGAGGAACGGGATTGGATACAGGGAGCATTTATGGTTGTGGTGGTGCTGGGACAGCGATTTGTTCTTGGGGAAGTGAGTTTAATGATGAAAATGAAACGATATATATGGGGAAATTGCCAGATGATCCATCAAGTGGTTGGGAGTATTATTATAAATCATCTGATAATGGTTTGATGTATTGGTTGTATGCAAATTTGGAAAATGAAAATGATATTAGTTTAAACTTTAATGCATCTTCAGAGCTTCAATCTTTTCAAAATACAGAGTGTGATTTTGGCACGGGGACAAATATGTGTAACTATGGAATTAGTAGCTCAAACACAACGCCGGAGGCGGATGTAGCTGTAGGAGGTGGAGGACCGCTGACTCCGCCGTAGCGGAGAAATTACAAATAACAAACTACAAATGACAAACAAATTTCAACTCTCAAAATCCAAATCCCAAAGTCGTGGGTTTACGTTAGTGGAGTTACTTGTTGTCATTGGGATTATTGGATTGTTGGCAGGACTAATTGTGGCTAACTTTGGGGGAGCGCGGGCTAGAGCAAGGGACTCGGTGAGAAAAAGTGATTTAAAACAATTAAAGAACGCTCTGCGGCTTTATTATAATGACTATCAGGTTAATCCGGGGGATGATGGCAGTGGAAGAGTGTTGGGTTGTGGGGCTAGTGGCGACACATTATGTAGTTGGGGTGGGGCGTTTAGTGCTGGAACTGGGCCGACGTTGTATATGGGAACATTGCCAACTGATCCAACTCCTGGGGTGACGTATGAATACAATCAGACTGGTGGGGGAGATAATTTTTGTTTGGTATCTACAATTGAGAATGCAAGTGATGAGAGTGCGGGGGAATCGCAAGCTAGATGTTCGACAGGGTGTAGTGGGGTGACTTTGGTGGTGTTGAACTATGTGGAGTGTGCGGATTAAGGATTAGAGGAAAAGTTTGGATTGATTTCACAAATGAGACGAGCAGTAGTGTCTGTAGTCTCAAATTTTGCAGAAGCTTATAGAAAAAGCAGTCCTAAAGAGAAGACATATTTTTTAGAAACAGCGGAGGCTTCGTTACTTGAAGTTGAGGCTCAGGCTGATGTTTGTCGAGTCTTAAAGTATTGGTCGAAAAAGGATTTAGAGAAATTTTCAGTTAAGAAAAATGAGGTGGGTTATTTACTTTACCGCTACAAATCCAAAGTTAAGAATCAGGCTTTTCTACTTTTTAAGCTTTTATACTTTTACTACTGAGGGGTGGGGGATTGGGTGGGGAGAGTTTCGACAGTTTCTGGCCCGGGAGTGGATTCGGGAGCTGCATCTTCTGGAAGTTTAAATTGACTTTGAGGAGGTTGGGGTGAAGGTAGGGGTGAGGGGATGGAAAGTTGGGATTCTGGCTCTTCGGTTTCCACTTGTTCTTCTGGAGGAAGGTTTAATTGTTCTTGAAGATCATTGAGTTCAGTTTGGGCTTTGGTGTAGTCAGCAGAATCTTTATCAACAAGGTCTAAAACTTTCTTCATATTGGTGAGAGCATTTTGAAAGTCTTTTTTCTCACGGTAGGCGGTAGAAAGATTGTAGTAAGCGTTAGGCCAATCTGGTTTTAACTCGGTGGCTTGTTGGAAGAAACGAATAGCTTGGTCATGTTGGCCTAAGGCAAAGTAAATACCGCCGAGTTCTAAGCGGAGTTGAGGATTAACAGGATCGGTTTGAATAGCAGTAACATAGGCGGCAACAGACCATTGGTCGGCATTGGCTGCGACGTTGATTAAATTGCGGTAAATAGTAGCTAAAGTTTCCCAGTTGCTGGTTTTTTGATTATCAATAACAGTGGCTTGTTTGGCTTCACGGATGGCTTGTTGAATGAGTTGAGTGACGGTGGATCGCTCTTGGTCGGAAAGTTGGCTTTGGGAAGCTAGAGCATTGGCAATAGCCAGGTTGGTGTTAGCATAAGCACGGCGGTAACGATCAAGAAATGGATTTTGCAAGACAGTGTCTCGTTGGAGGTTGTAAGCAGAGGTGCCGTCGTTGGCAGCAACTGCGTCAAGAGAGCGTTTGAAAATCATTTCAGCAGTATAAGCTTGGGAAGTAAGATAGAGAAGGTAGATGGCACCGGCGAGTAAGGGCAAACTGATGACAAAGGGCAGGATTTCGTTTTTGATTTTTTTGGCGGCAGGCCGTTCAGTTTGAGGTAAATTATGGCCGGGGCGAACAACTTTGGCGGCAAAAAGACGCAGAATTATGTCTGTCACTTGAGGGTCGTCAGCGGCTTTTAGTTCTAGGGCCAGAAGAGTCAGAAGGAGGAAGGTGAGGAAAATTAAGAGGAGATTGGCAGGGAGAAAGAGTTGGATGAGAAAGACAATTAAGGTAATAGAGCGAAGCAGACGAAAGGTGGTGCTGGGGCGTTTGGGTTTTAGTTTGATAATAGCGAAGAGTAGTAAAACCCAAGCACCTAAACCAATCAGTCCGACAGTGGTAAGAAGGTGAAAAGGCTCGTTGGAGCTGGCGGTGAAGCGCAGGTTCCAATTGTCAGTAAGGTTGAAGGTGGCAGGACGAAAGCGGGTGAAGGCGTTGACAAATGACTCAGGGCCAAAGCCAAGAAAGGCGGTTTTGGGAGCTTTGAAAGTGTCGATGGCAATGTTCCAGCCAATATTGAAGGGCAACAGAATTGGAGAATTAGGTTTGCCAGGGGCGATATGGATGGTATTTAAGATCAGGCTGGTAGCCATGACGGCAGTTAAGGCAAAAAGAGTGATTTTTTCAGTGGAGTCTTTGGTGGAGATGGCCTTATAAATAGTAATGATGGCAACAGGGAGAGTAAGAGTGATTAAAGCCAAAGGTGCGCCTGCAGGAGTGAAGTTTAAATTGGTGGGAAAGTTTAAGGTAAAAAGTTTATTTAAAAGACTGGATAGGGGGAGGCCAACGGTCTGAAAGATAGCAATAAAGCTCAAGATAACAGTGGAGATAATTAAGCTTAAAAAGGTTTTATTGGTGGGGAGAGTAGATTTTAAGGTTTGATAAGGGGCGGCGCTGGTGAAGCTGATAAACATAATACTTAAAAGAGGAATGAGCAGACCCCGGCCCATAAAAGCTTCAATGGTATTGGGAGAGGCAAAAATGGATGAGAGAAGATAGATAAGAGCTAGAATTGCCAGGGGGGTGGTGAAGGGAGTAAGAGTGATTCTGACTGATCTTTGGGCAATGATTTTGCCTAGCCAGGCGATAAAAACTATAGAACTGGCGATGACTAGGAGCAAGAGTTTGTTGGTATCAAAAAAGTTGGGAGTAGTAGTGAGAAAGAAAAGAGGAAGAATGAGGGCGAGTAAGGGCAGAGTGAAGTTGGTAATGAGTTGTGAAAATTTTAAGAGAGTTTGTTTCATTTTTGGTTGATGAAAGGCTAGATTTATAGTTTGTGATTTTTCAATATAATAGACATTTAACGCTGTTTGATTATTGGTGTCAAGGTTGTAATGTTTACTCCTAAGTTATATTAATATATAGATAGATATACTTTTATCTAATATCTAGATTTCAAGATACAAATAACAAGTGTCCAAACAATATTCAAATTACAAACTTTATACAGATTTATTTATAATTGCTGACAATATGTTTCTGAGTTCAGTGCATTCTTTTATAAGTGGGTTTATATGGTTGTTGAGTTTTGGATTAGAAGTTTTTGTGAGTTTTAACCAATAAATGGTTTCCTTAGCTTCCTTTCTGGCGATTCTGAGTCTGTGAAGAAAGTCTTTTTTTCCTAGAGCGTCGTTGGCTTCAGTGTAGTTTGCGCCAACGCTAGTTGCAGACCTAGTTAATTGGTTAATAAGAGTATAGTTAATACTATTCTTGGGTATTTTTTTACATAGTTTGATGGCTCGTTGTGAGAATTTAAGTGTTCTTTCTTCTAAGTCGTACTGCTTGCTAGTTTGGGTTTTGTTGATTGTCATTTGTTTGTATCTTGTGGGTTGTTACTTGGTGTCAATAATCCAATATTGGAAGCGGATTGGTTGATTGATAGGTGTGTCGATGGCGACGGTAAAACTTGCTTCGTTTTCTGGGGTGATGAGATCGTCAGCTTGTTTGGTTCTAACATAGATAACTTGGTTTTGAGTGGGGCTGGTGGGAGTTAGATAAATGAGGCTGGTAGAAGTAATATTGGTATTGGCTATTTTGACTAGAGTTTTATTGGCAGGGATAGTGGCTGTGCCGACGGTAGCGTTGGTAGAAGCAAGGGCGGCTTTGAAGCCAGAACTACTAGCTTGGGGTGAAGCGATGATGAGTTGGTTAGTGGTGACATCTTTGAATTGGCCAGAACCAGAGGCATTGATACTGGCAACTTCATCGCCAATTTCATTATAGACGATGAATTTAGGACTTAAGATTTTGCCGAATTGGGAAGTGGTTGGTCGTAAAGCCAGGGTGCCTGAGATACTAGCTTCATTAGCTTTTAGTTTATTAGCTGTTAGCTTGCCGGTTACAGCCAAATCTCCAGTAATAGTCACTTGTCCAGTATCATCCAAAGTCATAAGGCCTGCCAGAAGGTTTAGGGTGCCTGTAGGCTGGAGGTACAGAATGCTAGAGCATTCTGTAGTATCTAGTGTCTCGTATATAGTATTTTGGGAACAATTGGCAGTAGAGATTGTGTTGGAAGTGACAGTTAAGTTGTGGCCAACTGAGAAACCAGTAGTGAAGTTAGCTGCATTGATAGTAGCAAAGGAAGTAATAGTAAGATTATCAACCTTAAGGTTGATGTCATTGATTAATGACGAAGTATCAGAAGTATGAGAGGTATGAGAAGTATCATTAAGCTCTGCTAGATAAGAGGAAGTAGTAGCGTCAAGGTTGGCGGCGAGAGAGTTTAATTGTTCTTGGCCAGCAATCCAAGTTTCAAAATTGTCAAGACGGGAAGCAATAGATGGTTCGGTGATGGTTGGATCTGGAAGAGTATTATTGGTGGAGTCTGCAAATTTTTTAATATATGAATCAAGAGAGTCAAGGTTTTTAGTTTTTTCTTCTAAAATAGTTAGACGAGAAGAATTCGAGGCAACTTTGTTTTTAAGGTAGGTGATTTGAGGAGAGTCGATAGTTTTGGCAACTATTTTGTCGGTGGTTACAGTTTGGGCGTTAAGGGTGCCAGTAATGGTAGCGCTTCGAGCCTGTAGGCTCTCAGTGTAAACATCTTGAGCCTGAAGACTCTCAGTGTAAACATTTCCGGTGACTTCAAGATTTCCTTTGACTAACAATTTTCCAAATTCGGATTCGGTTGCTGGTTTGGATAGGTCGACGACTAAGTTATCGCTAGACAAAGAGTAGATAGTGTCGGTATTGAGTTGATCAATGTCGGCGATGGGCGAGACAAGCTCGTTGGTTTTTATAAGGCCGGTTTCAAGATTAGCTATTAATGCATTTGAATAAACACCTACTTTTTCTAAAACTTCTCCTGTTTTATTTTTAAGAACATAAGCAGTGTTTGCAGCTGGAGAAGCAGGTGTAGCAAAGTCAATATCTATTTCACCTAGCTCGTTGAGATTGAGAGCAAGAGTTGTTTCATACCAAGAATTGTTGACAAAGACCATGATTTTACCGATATATGTTCCGTTTTCCATGATAAAACATGGAGATTGTTCATTGTGGCCGTTATCAAAAGGCCAAGGCAGATTGTTGACATCATTGCTATCAACCTCTTGACAGGTTTCTTGATTCCAGTTAGCAGTAGATTCTAAAGCAGTACCAACAGTGGAACCAAAGCTGGCTTTCATACCAGCACCGGAGGTAGAGGAGGAGGTAATGGAATCGCCGTTTTCAATTTGCCCGTTTTGTAGAGTAACAATAGCAGGGACACGACCGGCAAGAGCAACAAGAGCAAAATTAGCATCAGGATTTTGTTTAGCAATATCTTCTCCCAAGATCTGTCCTGGCCTAGTGGTGATGATGCCGATATTTGATTGAGAAGCTTTGGTGGAAGATTGGACAATGTGTTCTTTGGTAGTAGCTGTAGAAACAATTGTGCCTGGTTGGATAATTTGATTATCTTCAGTGATGAAAACTTCAGCAAGGTCAGTGGCTCCAGAAACAGTGCCTGAGCCAAGCTTAATTCCTTCAAGATATGTGGCGCCGCTTCCATAAACTGTTTTATTTGCTCCAGTATTATGTCGAAAACCCATTTGAAAATAATCATCAATTCCATCTGCATAAACAATTCCAGATACGGATAATATAGGACTCCAGCCAGCCTGAGCATTGTGTAATTGGTATTGTCCAGCAGTTTCCAATGCTCCATTTTTAAGTATGCCTAACTCAGAAGGTGTATTGTCGACAAGAATATTTGTTTGTGCATATCCATGAAGAAGATACATTCCTGCTTTATTTGGAACAAATCTGTCTGTAGTAGTATTAAATTCGTCTCCAACATCCTGCTCTTCACTGTCTAATTCAACGACAGCAAAAGTGCCTCCCGCTACAACAGCTTGATTGCTGGTTGAATATGCAAGAAAATTACTCGAAGCTGGACCTTCCCCCATTGAGTACCAAGTGGAGTCGTCATTAGTGTATTCTAGCTTGTTATCTGTGGTGTTGTATCTTATTCCTCCCCAGTCACCGTTAGTACCAAACATTAGATTACCGTCGTTTTGAAGTGTGAGTTTAGTGGAGCTGGAAGCCGAGGCGGTGAAAATATCTTGGTCGCCCATTTCGTTAAGCTGGAATAGGGCTTGGCCGATGGCAGCACCTTCAATATCCAATAAGCCTTCTGGGGTAGTGTCACCAATGCCGACTTTACCAGCGAGAGTGAGTGATGTGTCGGCAGCGGCAGGATCGAGGTAGTAGTTGGGGTTGGCCAGATCAGCAAAACGTTCGGTTTGAAGGTATCCGGCGTTTGTAAGTTTCATGCGAGTATTTCCTGAGGCAGAGGCGGTGAAAATATCTTGGTCGCCCATTTCGTTAAGCTGGAATAGGGCTTGGCCGATGGCAGCACCTTCAATATCCAATAAGCCTT
>Ga0209976_10001003_pt1 | contig 17106 bp, 17 predicted proteins | sample SumtaG_FD_182806 | JGI IMG/M metagenome (GOLD analysis project Ga0209976, IMG submission 182806) | Deep subsurface microbial communities from Indian Ocean to uncover new lineages of life (NeLLi) - Sumatra_00157 metaG (SPAdes) (version 2) | ecosystem: Environmental > Aquatic > Marine > Oceanic >...
ATCCTTGTAAATCTTTTTTTGGATCATTCCACATAATTTGTGTTAAGTCATGAGAAATAGATTCGAATAAAGCATCAAATTCTTTAGTTTTTACACCTTTTATTTTCTCCAAAAATTCCCCATCTTGAGGAATCCCTCCATGTAAGCATAATATAGTCTCGTTAATTATTGCGCAAATTGGAAGTGAATTATAGACTTTTACAATTTTTTCAATTTTATTGGGATCTTTAAATTTTTTTATGAACTCTTCATAAAATCCATATAATTTATTAATTTCTAAAGTTTCATGATTACCCCTTAAAATATAATATTTGTGGGGATTTAAGATTTTTAAAACCAAGATGAATAACAAACATTCTAGCTGTTTAGAACCTCGATCAACAATGTCTCCTAAGAAAATAACTAGATCTGGATGGTTTTTACCAATTAATTCAAATATTCTCATTAACGTTTCTAAATTGCCATGGATATCCCCAACTACATATATTTCTCTCTTTGCATATTTCAAGTTGAATTCCAAAAGCATATATTCATTTTCGAGGATTTTTTTGACATTTTCGAGAATGTTGCTAATTTCTTCAAACCTTAAATCTGATATTAAATTTGGATGATCAATAAGATCCTTCAAAAAGGATTTTTCAGTCAATATTTTGCACTTAAAATAGTTAAATTTAAAATTTTTATCTAAATATAGCTAGTTTATTTTTATTATTATTTCTATATCTTTTATTAATAAGGAAATGTAAGTTTAAAACAAAAATAATTGAAATTTTTACATTAATTAAACATTTACCTAATATCCCATGAAAGAGTTATCAGTTCAAGATTTTTTAAGTCATATTGACAAGTGTATTATTGATTTTGAAAATGAAAAAGTTAACAAAAAATCTAAGGATAGGAGTTTAGGAACAGTATATACTCCAAAACCTCTTGTGAATTATATTGTTTTAAAAGTCTTCAAAATGTATCTCGAAGAATTTTTAAATTTACCTAAATCTTCAACCTTAGACACTTATTTCAAAGAATTACACCTTTTTCTATCTAAAAACAATAATTTAAGAAAAAAACTAATAGAAAAACTCAAAACTATTAAAATTTTGGATCCTGCTTGCGGATCAGGGAGGTTTTTAAATTCTGCCGCAAAAGTAATTTATAAATTTTATAAAATTCTCAACACGGGATTAGATGATTATGAAATAAAGAGAAACATTATTCAAAATAATCTTTATGGGATTGAAATTGAGAAATCTGCATACATAATTACAAAACTGAGACTAAGTTATTGGCTTTATTCTGAAAATCAACTGAATCTAAAACTTCCTAAGTTAACAAGTTATAGTGTACCCCTTGAAAGTATTCATAAAATTATTCATTCATTTGGTATTAAATTCAATTTATTTAATTTAGACTTTCTCTTAGAATTTAATTCCGAAAAGTTTGATATTATCTTAGGTAATCCTCCTTATGTTGAAAATAAGAAAATCAAAAGTTTAGAATTTAAAAAGAAATTAAAAAAGAGGTTTAAATCAGCTTATCGATTATTCGATCTCTCTATAGTTTTTATCGAGAAGGCTTTAGAGTTATTAAAAGAACGCGATGGTTTTTTATCGATGATAACCACAAATAAATTCTTGGCTGCTGATTACGGGATTCAAATCAGAAAATTACTCCTTAATAATACTGTGTTAAAAGAAATAATTAATATCTCTTCACTGCCAATCTTTGGTCGAACTGCTGCCTACCCTATAATTATATCTTTTAAAAAATCATCACCTAATGCTAATAGTAATGTTGTAATAAAAAAATACCAGAGGTTGAATGATCTGAATGAGGATAGCAACACCAAATCACAATTATTGCCTCAAAAATTAATAAAAGAAATACCCTCATTTGTAATCCCAATTTCGGGTCAAATTAATTTGATAAGTTATTTATATAAGAATTTTAAACCATTTTCGGAGGCGATCAGTGATTTAAAAATTACTTATAGGCCATATGGCTTTATAAACTGGGCTAAACATCTTGATAATATAAGTGATAAACCAACTTCGAAAAGAGATCTTTTATTGATAGGAACAGGAAACGTGGGAAGATACTACATAAAGTTTGATAAATCGATCAAAATAGCCAAAAGAACAATTCCTATATCTTATTTCAAATATCAAAGTGAATTTGAAGATATTTGGGCAGAGTTCAAAACTCAAAAACTAATTTTTAGAGAAGTAGCTAAAGAATTAACTTGGACTTATGACCCAGGATTATATACGAATGTGACTGGATTATATTTTGTAAAAATTCCCTCTTTTAATGAGGATAAACTCTTTAGTCTATTAGCTATAATGAATTCTACATTTATGGATGATATTTTTAAAACTCTATTTAGCTCTCTTCATATGGCTGGAGGTTATTTGAGATTTAACGGAAGTTTTATAAAAAGATTACCAGTACCACAAAAATTACCTTTAATACTATCTTGCTTAGGTAAAATCTTATATTTCCTTTCCCAATTACAATATAACTTTCAGTCTACATATAAATTTAAAACTGATAGGTTACAATCATTAAAAATAAGGTTTCAAGATGATATTATGAATTTAATAAAGTTTTCTAATAAAATCACTAATTCTTTGGTTAATCTATTATATCTAGACAAGCTATACTTAGCATCTGACAAGGATTTCGATGAAGTAAGAAAAATATTAAATTCAGAAAATGATGTGGTTCAAATTCAATTAAAGTTTCTTCAACCTCGATTTCGGATTGAAAAATATACTATGTATTCAACGGAAGAGGTAGAGCAAAATCTAAATGATATTAAGAATTTTTTAAACAAAATATACAAAAACCAAGTAGTATTAAATCAAATAGATGAAATATTGAGTTTTTGTTTTCAACAAAGAGACTAAAGTTGATAATCAATTCCTCCTCATAAAAGATAATATAAAAATTTTTAAGTTTAATAATTAAAAAATGCTAAAATTAAATTTTAACAAAGATTATATATAAAAAAATTTCGATAGTTAAAAAGAAAGTCTAATATAGGTGAAAAACATGGCAAAAAAAAAGAGTCCTCCAGTTGAAGGAGATGATCTTGAACTTCCAAAAGGAAAAGTAGATGAGGACGGTGATGAAATTCTAGATTTAGAAGATTGGAAAGATAATCTAGAAGATGATGTTGAATACGATCTCGATAAGATTAAAGATGATATGTTAGTTGATGAAACAGAGGAGGAATCATTTGGTTATGAAGTAAATGAAATTGAGGCTATTATGAGAAAAGCTAAATGTGCACCCTGTAAAGGTAGTTCCTCTAAACGAGATTGTAAAGTAAGGATTGATTTTGGATGTCCTCCGAATAAGGCAAAGCTATAAGTGAAAGAACTATAGATTAGTCCTTAATTTCTAAATCTTTAATTTTAAAAATAAAGTGGATAACTTCCTATTTATTTAAATTTTAATTTCTATTGAGTAAATGGATAACTAATGTGAAAAAACTTGATCTCAAATACCATTAAACGCATTATTTTAATTATTGTTGCAGTTCTTATTAGTTGGATCATCTGGAGAGTAAACATTTCTTTGGGTAATCATTGTAACTCAATTGATTTTACTCAATGTTTCATGTTATCGGCAACAACATTTTTAATAGTTTATACTCCTTTTGAAATTTATTGGTCAATTAGAGATCTTTGGTATGATCGCTGGTTGGGTCTATCTCTTCAGGATTTAGAAGAAAAAGAAATCGAAATTAGAGTTTCTAATGGAACCTTATCGGGAACCTTAATAAACCACAAAAACCAAGCGAAAATTAATTCAAAAAATTCAATTATTATAATTTGTCATGGTTTTTCAGACACTAAAGAAGCTCTTCAATATTACTATTACCCTTTAGCTTTTCATGGACATGTTATTTTAGTTTATGATGCTAGAGGAACAGGAAAATCTAAAAAAACCGGGAAGAGAGGTGATTTCCTAAAGCGGATTGAAGATTTTAATGATGTAATCAAATGGGTAAAATCCACTAAAAAATATTCAACCCTAAAAATCAGGTGTATAGGATTTAGTATTGGAGCATTAACAATACTATGTGCAGGGTTTCAAAATATGGATATAGAAAAGATTTTAGCTATCTCATCGATGTCTTGTTATAGAAAAAATCTGCCAAAATTCAATCTGATAGTTACATTAAGTTATTTAATGAAGGGAGTAAAATTATTCCCAACTGAGGAAGAAAATCAGAGACTTTCTCCATATCTAATAATTAAAAATGCTAAAACCGTTTTATCTCCTGAAAAATGGGAGAGATATTCAAAAAGGGTTATGTTAATCCATAGTAAAAACGATAGAGTAATTAAGTTTAGTAATTTCAAAGAAAATTCGAGGGTTTTAGAATCTCCTGCTGAAAATTTACTAATTATGAAAAAAGGAGGGCATTCTCACAAGAAAAACGAATGTGTTCTGGTGGGAACAACGCTTAATTTTTTAAATTCTGAGTAGACAAGAACTATCATAATTATTTTGTATAGTTTAAATAATCTCTTCCTAAATATCTTCTGAAACACGATTTTCGTTATTATTTAAAGAACCTAGTAAAATGTTTAAATGTGAAATATGTGGAAAGAATATCAGATATCAGAATCTACAGCATTCTTTTCAATTTACTTTAGGCAACATTAGTTCTGGCAAATTTTTTTATGAGAATTCTAATACCTATTATTATCATGTAGATTGTCTAGATGAATTTAAAAACCTTAAAAAAAAAAAATTAATTCCTGTCGCTTAATATCCCAAAACTATGATCAAATTAGTAGAGCCTAGCCATTTCCATTATGGATTCAACTACTAAATTAATACTCATGTTCATTGCTCTGGTTTTATTATCAAAATAATACAAATCTGTTTTTGATTTTTCAATTTCATCAAAAATATTAAAGAATTGCTTTGGGGACTCTAACTCCATCGAAAAAACCCCTTTTCTTCTGATGGCATCATTCATGTTAACAAAACAACCATGGTCATTAAAATTATGATTAAATGCCGGAAAGTAAGTTTCCCATAAATTTTTTTTCAAATTATTATAAACAGAATGAGCTAATCTTTCACAAAATTCTTTACTTCTATTGCTATAACAAAAATAGAATTGTAATTTCCCTTTATTATTAGAAATATATTTTTGGAGTTTTTCACAGACTATATCAAGCTGTTTTACTGTTAGATTTATATGAGTATGGTCAGCTTTAGGATTACATTTATAGAATAGAGGTTTTCTAGTAAATTTTATATTATATAGTTTAATAACATTATACACTATTCTTTCCTTAAGCCAATGATTAAACTTATAAGCCGTTGAATCTGTTTTTAAATTTTGATTTAACTCCTCTGAAAATCTCTCAATAAGTGAAGTTTCATGAAAGTCCATTATATAAACTTGTATTTCTTCTCTTCTCCAAAATTTATCTAGCAATCTCTTAAATACTTTTGCATGCTCTGGAATTGGATGATTATGTAAATCATCTTTGCCATTCAAATACTCCGGTGCGAAAGTTCTCCTCCAATATCGATTTAAGTTTGTCCCATTTTTAAGATAGTATCCAGATTTATTATCCTTTCTTGGATTCAAAAATCCGTATGGATTCATTAAAGGAGCAAATATTAAAATCTGTTGACTTTTTAGAATTTCATTAATAGTGATAATTGATTTATCAATTAAATTTAGAAATTCAATAATACCAAAAAGGCCGTTATATTCATTATGTTGGGACCCAGTAAAAACTTTAATATATTTTATTTCTTCAGGGTTCGATGATTTTGCAATTGTTATTATAGGTATTGCTCCCTCAGATGTTTTGAATTCGGAATAGTTTACATATTCTAAATCTGCAAACTTATTCAATTTTTTCAAGATTTTTTCAAATAAAACATTTCTGTCACTTAAATTCAATAACTCCTTTAGATCTACTATATTTAACATGACTTAATCAATGACTTTATCCCATTCAGAAAAATTTATGATTTTTTTATGGTTTTTTACAATATTAGCGAACATAACACATCCTATACAAAACATATTAACAAAATCTTCTTCACTCAAATTTAAGAGTTTACAGTTGCTTTTTGAAAAACCTATACCACGTTCTACTTCAATTTTGCCATCATATCCTGATAGATTAACGACAAACTCTTGCTTATTTAACCCATCAGTAAAATTACCACGTGCAATTCTTGCGAGTCCTCCTACAGGTATGACTCTCTCTTTATTTTGAGCTAAGTAGAACCTTAAATCAAAGGTGTGATTTCCTCCTCCCCATTTAATTAATGAAAAATTTGCTTTTTCCTGTATAGTATAGGGATATGGATTTCGGTCTTTCATGAATTTAGCGAAGAATTCTTTCTTACTTTCTCTAATAATCCTCTCAATATCAGTTGGTTTTTCATTTTTAGAAACAGGAATTACTCCTGCACCTCCTGATCCTCCGTTAGGTTTGATGATAAAGTCCCGTTTATATGTTTTTAGGAGATATTTTAGCTTTTCGATCAAATCCTTTTCATCAAAAGCTTTAGTGAATAACAAATATTTAAGATTGTACTTTTTCAATATATCTCTACTTAGAAAACTCGCAAGATATGTTAATGATTTATCGTCAGTCACTCTGAAAATAGGATTCACAATTAATGTTTTAATTTTAAGAATATCTTCCCTTACCTGTGTGATAAATGCTTCATCATTGATACGTCTTGCGATGCCATCTCCAATTAAAAGGTTTACATTTTCACCTTTATATTTAACCCAATTTCCAGAATAAGAGAGAGCGGTAGATAATTGACCATAATCGGCTATTAAAAATAGAATTTCGGCTTTAAAATTAATATCAAAATTATCTTTATTAAATATTTTAACCTTATGTCCTTTTGATTTTAGACTTTTTCTGAAATATTCTATCATGATTACCTTTTCGTGAATTAAAGCATCATTTACAGGCACACCAATTAATATCAAAACCTTATTGTCTCTTCTTTGCTTTTTACTTAAAGTTTGGTAGATCGCTTCCAAATATCCATTATACAGCATTGATTGCTGTTTCTTAGTTATAATTGAAAGACCTCTATGGGATCCCCCATTAGTTTCTAAAAGAAAGAATTTTTTACCTGAAGGTTCATCAGAAACCATGAAATCAATACTTCCGGAGTAAAAATAGTTATTATTTATAAGATAATTATCCCGACTTTTCTCCATTTTTCTTAACGCTTTCTTTCTTATATTGTCTATGAAATCATCTTGCTGAGAAATTCTTAATTTTTCAAAAGAAACTAAGTCTAATCCTAATGAGTGTCCTAATTTAGTTAGTTCAAGATCAGAATCTGTAATGGCTGTAGACATTAATTTAAGAAAGTTAGTTAGTAGATCCTTTTGCATAAGTTCTTTCGGAGATGAAAAGTTTTATTTTAATAATTCTATCACAACCTTCTTTTTTAATTTTTTACCAAAAGAAATTCTCAATATATAAAGGTCAATAAGAAATTATAAGAGAAGCTTGATTTTGGTTATTTTTCTTCATAAAATCTATCATAAATATAAGTAACCTTGGTGATTACCTTTTGTTGATAATCTAAGACTCCCAAGTAAAATTTTTTTTATTCCCACTTGCTGTTTATATGTTAAATCTGAATAAAGTAATATGTAATTTTTCTCCATATTTATTGTGAAAAGAAGTCCAATTTCTACTAACTCAGAATCTTCTGTTAATAGACCAATTATGACATAGTGATAGGGAAGTTTCGCTAATTCATTAATGTTTATTTCCCTTTCAAAAATAATTTCTTTTTCCTCATCGTATTCTGTTTTTATAAACTTCATGTCATTTAACGGGATTGTCATTTTCCTAAACTCCTCAAATTTCTTGGAAAACTGACTTTGTCTTAAAAATCTTCTCTCTTCTTTATCTTTTTCATAGAAATATTCATTTTCTTCTTCTATCAAGAGAATTTTTCTCTTTTTGTTTTGGGTTGTAGCTTCTTTCTCAATTTCAATTAGTTCCTCAACCTCTTCATCATGAAATACAATTAAAACGTCAGGATCCACAGTTTTAATAAAAAAATTCTTGTAAATAATCCCCGCTTCAGTTTTTATCCACCCATCAGTATCTATCAATACAAAATCAATATCTTTATTTTTTTCTAAAAACGCATCAATCAGCTTCCTACAAGATAGGGATACAATAAATTTATAATCTCCTTTTGGAAAAGTTGCTCCAATAAATTCAGTCATCTCCGAATTAATATCTTCACTTGAAACAATATAATCTTTTAAAGTACCTAAGTTGATTGTAGTAGGAATATAAAGTATTTGTTGCCCAAGATCAGAATCGAGATACCCTCCTTTTAATCCTTCTTTTAAAAAAATATTAGCTAAATATTTGATGAGTGTAGTTTTCCCGCTACTCATACCTAATACCATTATTTTGAGAGGAAACTCTTTTTCCTTCTTTAATTCCTTTAATACTTCATCTTTTATTTCAATCCATCTATTTGATATTGAGTTTTCACTAATTAATTCAATATTTTCCTTATTGTTTAGGTAGAGATCTATTTTCGAATTCTCATGTGTATAGAGGGGATAGCATTGAGCACTGGGTATTATTAACGTATTTTGGGCTTTAAAATCTGTTGTATCTTGTGTTGAAGATCCTTTCTCAGGTAGAATTCTCTTTCCAAAGACTTCTATTTCTCCTTCTAATAACATTATTCTCGCTGGACCTTTAACTATTAAAGTATTTCCTTTCTCGATATTCTTAATCATGAGTTATTTATCTAATGTAAAAATTAATTTAAAAACATTGTTCAATCACAAATTTCACTAATAAACTTAACTAGTTCTGAAAAACTTCATTGAGGATCTGGACTATCCAGTATCGAATAGCCGTGATTCTTAAATTAAATCTTACTTTAATATTATTTTACAAACAAACAAGGTTTTGTTATATGAAATTCTTGGTAGATGCAATGTTAGGTAAATTGACTCGGTTCTTAAGAATGTTTGGATATAATACTATATATGCCAACGATCTAATAGATATATTCATGATTGATCCAGTACCAGATGAAAAGTTAAAAGAGTACGCTAAGAAAACGGATAGATTTATTATTACAAAAGATTTTTTGCTATATAAGGCTTATTCTGAAAGGAGTTTGTACTTGCATGGAGAAGGAATTTATAATTACTTGCATCAACTTAAAGTAAAGCTTAACTTGAATTTTGAATTCAAGGGTGAAAAAGCAAGGTGTTCGATTTGTAATTCGAAATTGCATAAAATTCAGGATAAAAACGAATTTATTGATGATATTTTACAGCAATCTTTTAATAACCATGAAGAATTTTTTAGATGCTCAAATTTGCATTGCAGTAAAATCTTCTGGAGAGGTTCTCACATTGAAGATATTGAAAAAAGATTAGAAAAGGAATCTGTTATAAATTAGCTGCTTGATTCTGTTTTCTTTTTAAAGTATTTTTCTTTAATTTCTATAAATTTCTGTTTAGTTTTTTCAGCAAGTTCTGTATAGTTTCCTTTCCTATACATACCATAGGCTTCATTTAATAATTCAAGACATTTTCGATATTCTACAGTCTTGAAGTGGGTTTCTGATAGAGTTACTAAGTAATCCCCCTTTTTCTTGTAAAATTCTAAGAATTGAGCGGATGTATCGATGTTCATATCTATTTTATCGTAATTATTTAAAATTTAGTTTAAGCTATTTAATATTGTATGATCTAAATTTTAATAAATTTAACTAAAATTTTTACAATTATATCATTGTTGTTTTTCTCCTACTAACACAATTTTTTGATTATGTGTATTTTAAAGAGTAGTATATTCAAATAAGTGTTATCCTCTCCTCAGTGCCCCTAACATTACTATTCTAACTGACAAATTGAATACATTAAAATTTACATATTCACTGAGTTAGTTTAATAACAAATTAAAATATTGAAGTGTTCTTTTAATATTAACAGGGTTTAAATCTATTGGATCAGTCTTCTACTGATTCTCTATTATTTTCTCGTTTTTCTCTATAATTATAAACGATTTTGGCAACCGCTCCTAAATAATTTATAGGATTCATAGTTTCTCCACATTTGGAACATCTAAAATCAAGCATTCCCTCAATAGAAACCATTGTCCCCTCATCACACAGTGCACATTGTTCAAAAGACCATCTATCTATAACTTTTATAACTTCTTTAATAAACCCATCTTGTAACGACCTTGTCATGATAAATCACTATTCAACATTTAATCATTATTTATAATATTTTTACTAGATTTTAATTTGAATTAAAATACTCTTGGAATGAATCCTTCGATTAATAGACAATCAAGCAAAACAACTGCTACTATAGCTTCAACTACTGGAATTACTCTAGGGACTATACACGGGTCATGACGACCAGAAAATTCAATTTCAATATTTTCCATGGTTTCAATATTAACCGTTTTTTGAGGAATACCAATAGAAGCAGTTGGTTTTACCGCAACTGAAAACTCAATAGGCATACCTGTTGAAATTCCTCCAATTATTCCCCCAGAATCATTTTTACTTGTTTCAATCTTGCCCTTTTCGATTATCCATGGATCATTATGCTCTGAACCTTTCATACTTGCGGATTTAAATCCAGCTCCAAATTCTAATCCTTTAATGGCGGGGATTGAGAAAATTGCTCTACTTATGCTTGATTCAAGACTATTAAAAATAGGTCCACCCTTCCCGACTGGAAATCCACGGACAATACATTTAATAATTCCACCAATCGAATCTTTTTCTACTTTAACTTTTTCAACCAACTTCTCCATCGATTTGGATTTTTCACTATTAATAGCTCTAACAAGAGATTTCTCTCTTAGTTCTAAAAGATTCTCAAACTTGATCTTATCATAGCTTTGCTCATCAATAACATTTCCAATCCCTTTTGCATAAGCAAATATCAATATGTCAAATTTTCTTAATATCTGCTTAGCAATTGCTCCAGCCATCACAAATCCAGCAGTTACTCTCCCCGAAAATCGTCCTGATCCACGATAGTCAGAAAAACCTTTATATTTTTTTAACGCAGTATAATCTATGTGTGATGGTCGTAAATATTTTTTAAATTTTTCATAGACAGAAGAATCTTTATCTTCATTTTCAATAACCAAGCAAATTGGTGCCCCAGTTGATTTATTGTTGAAGATTCCTGATAATATTTTAACTTTATCCTCTTCTTTACGAGATGTCGTGAGATGTGATTGCCCAGGTTTTCTCATATCTAATTGTTTCTGGATATCTTCTAAATTTAACTCAAGTCCTGCTGGAGTGCCATCAATAATTATTCCAATTAAATCACCATGGCTCTCTCCAAAAGATGTCATTTTAAAAAGAGTCCCTAAAGAATTATCAACCACAAGAATCACATCTAATAATAATTAATTTTACAATATTATTTAATTAATATTATATCTATTATTTTCTATTTATCATTTGATGGATGAAATAACTGCTGAAATAAACCCATTAATTAATAGTTTAAAGGGTGAAATAACAGCACCAGGTTCAAAAAGTTATTCACATAGAGCCTTTATAGCTGCAAGTCTCGCTGAAGGGATTTCTGTAATTAAAAATCCTTTAACTTCTGGTGATGCAGAAATAACTATTAATAATTTAAGGGCTTTGGGTGTCAAAATAATTCAATCAAGTGAAAATACCTATATCGTTAAGCATGATAAAGATTCATTCAAAAAACCTAACCATATTCTTGATTGTGGAAATTCTGGAACTACGATTCGGATTTTTTGTGCTTTAAGCCTTATTATAAAAGGAGGTCTAATTCTAACCGGGGACTTTTTAAAACTAAAAAGACCTATCATTCCCCTGCTTAATGCTTTAGAAAGCTTAGGAGCAAAATGTAATTTCTCAGAGAAAAATATTAAGATAAAGCGAAAGAAATTTGGTTGTAAAAAAGTCTAATCCCTGGAAATGTTACCTCGCAATTTATTACCGCATTGTTGATAATTTGTCCTTTATTAACGTGTAAAGGAAGAGATTTCATTGAAATCGAGTTAACTACTCCCCTAGTTTCTGCTCCTTTTGTAAAAGTTACACTCGATGTGCTAAACACATTTGGGATTAATATACAAGCAAATTTTGAAAAAGGAAATTTTTACATAACTAATGAGCAGAATTATAGAGCTCAATCTTATGACATCCCCGGAGATTATTCTTCCTCAGCATTTATTATTGCAGCAGCGGTGTTATCTAATAAGCCTTCAAAAGTTATTATCAATAATCTTAGTACAGATAGTACTCAAGGAGATAAAAAAATAATCAAGATTTTGAAAGAAATGGGTGCTAACATAGAAGTTGATGAATCTAAGAAACAGGTGATAGTTTCGGGGGATCTCTCTGCACATCCTTTACAGGGTATGGAGATTGATTGTAATGAAATTCCTGATCTTTTCCCAATATTATCGGTGGTCGGGGCTTTTGCGAAAGGAAAAACGGTTCTTTATAACGCTAAACACCTTCGACTTAAGGAAAGCGACCGGATATCATCAATGGCTAGAGAACTAATAAAGATGGGGATTAATGTTTCAGAGGAAGATGATGGATTAACAATATATAATTGTGATGAAATAAAAGGAACAACCTTTAATCATGAAAATGATCACAGGATTGCGATGGCATGTACAATTGCTGCATTATTTGCAACTTCAAGTTCGAAAATTAGAAATATTGACATTGTAAAAGATTCATACCCCTCTTTTTTAAATGATTTAATAAAATTAGGAGCTCAGATCAAGATTCGATGAGTTAAGTAATTATTATCTAAAACTTTTCTGTCTACGAGCTCGAGCTTTTTTACCACCGAATTTCTTTGGTTCAGTTCTTCTTGAATCTCCGCTCAATAAGGAATCATCATATTCTCTAAACGTTCTCTCAATTTTCTTAGTTCCTATAAATTTTTGAATTGATTTAGCAATTGCAATTCTGACCGCACCTGTTTGACCCATTATTCCCCCACCCTTTACTCGTACGTTAATTTCACATTTTTCGAGTTTAGGATGATTCGCAATTTCTAGGACTTCTTGGATACTCAATCGGGCTATTTCAGGTTCATACAGATGAAGTGGAACCCTATTAATTTTAACTTGACCTTTTGAGGGATGTTTCAATACCGCTCTAGCTATCGCACTTTTTCTTTTACCTGAAGCTTGGACTACTTTCATTGACATATTTTTTTACGCCTCGATTTCTTTCTTGTTCCAACCAATGCGCAGACAAAGATTTTCTAAGGTTATAAACTTATTGAATTGAGAAAGACGTCTTTTATCTGCATAATCAATTTCAATAGGAACAATTTTTTGATATCTAATTTTAAAACGTTCAGGAATATCTGAAATATACACGTGAACTCTTCTAAGGGCTTGTTTTCCTCTGAATTTCTTTCTTGGAAGCATCTGTTTTATGACTCTTCGCATGAATGTATCTGGTCTTCTTTCGTGAAATGGACCTCTCAGTGGATTTGTTGCAGTTGAGATTTTTAGTTTTGCTAAGTATCTTTCATGAATATTTCCCTTAGTTCCACTTATAATAGCGTCTTTTGCATTAATTATAACAATAAACTCCCCTAAAAGAGCTTTTTTTGCGATTTGACTACAAAAGCGTCCCATAATTTTATTCGTTGCATCGACCAATTGATATTCTACCACCATGAACATAGCACACTCTTTTTATTTAGTTTTAATAAAATATTTTTACTCCGCTTCCTTTTGGGTTTTCTTGTAATAAGTCTTCTATAGAAATCAACTTACTTCCTGAAGAGGTAATTTTTTTTCTTGCTGCCTTTGAACATTCTAAACAAGCAATTGTGAGAGTATGGCTTAATTCTCCTATTCCCAATACTTTACCAGGTATGACAATTACGTCATTTTCATTAGTTTTTTGGTTGATTCGATACAAATTTGGAGTAACCTTATTTCTTCTGGGACTACCTAATTTTTTAGAGATTTTTCGCCATATCTTTATTTTTGTTTTCCATAAAACTCTTGTTAATTTTCTCACGTAATAATTGCTTGGTCCAGTGATTTTATGAGACATTAGGGAGTATAACTCTTACTTTAATTAATAATTTTAATTTTTGATGTTAAATAAATTTTCGATATTTCACGATTCTAACTCAAGAGCTTCAAGTTTTTCAACAAACTCATCAATTTTTTCTACAAAGATTTCAAAAGCCTTTTTAAGAATTACATTAAATGGTAAAACACCATCACTTTCAAGAGAAAAAATGTACGTATTATCTTTATATCGGATTTTTACAGCTTCCTTGATACAATCCATCTCACATGATCTACATAATGTGCAGGTTTTCCAATAATCTTCTACTAGTTTGGGTGATTTTCCATCTGAGAAATCATATAATTTCTCGGGACACATTCTCGAAACAATACATTTGTCTGAACACTTCGTACATTTGGTATTATCAAATGTAATTTCAGGATAGAATCTATAAAAAATATTAGAAACAGCTTGCCATTTAACATGTTCTTTTGCTTTTCCCAGAATTGCATAAGCTTCAAGGATCAATTGATTATTCTTATCTATTTTTACTATAGGTATTCTTGAGTCAACTGGTGTTATTTGAGGATCGTTTGATTTTAAATCACCTGAATAAACTTCCATCGGTGTATTTGTAGTGTTTATAACTTCACAAGTGAGTGAAACTTGGCAAAGGGGGCATCCGAATCCACCACAATCGCAATCTTGCGGTAATTTATATGTTTCCAGATCGGTAGTTAGAGGGATCATACCCAATCTATGAGATATAATCTCATCATAAAGTGGACTATCATTCTTTAAAACAATTACCTCATCTACTGCCATAACAGGTATCTCAGATATAATAATTCTTCTAATACTATTCACAATTTCGATTGAGACATCTTCTACTACGAACACTAACTTATTTTCAGTTTCTTCAAGAACCTTGATATCCATGATATTTTAGAACAATTTTAATGATAACATAATATGAATGGTAACCTAAATTTACAATATAAGATAAGTTTTATTGTTATTTGTTGGATGTATTGTATTGGAGAAGGATCCTATTTTAATAGAAATTAAAGAATTAAAAAAATAGAATTAAAAAAATAGAATTAAAAAAATTAGTAAAATTTCATAAATTCATATGCTTTATTTGAAGACTGAAAACAATACTTAATCTCTTGAAATTCCTTCTTAAATTCAGCAACTTCATTTTTTATTATTTTCGGATCTTTCTTATCTATCAACAATTTTTTAAATATTTCAGCAATATCAACCATATCACTTTTCTTCATACCAAGTCTAGTGATTTCAGACGTTCCAATTCTTAAACCTCCCGGATTTTGATAATGTCTTCCCTCCGTTAAATCGTACGGTAAAAGGTTGCGATTCACTATTACATTTGCTTTTTCTAGCAATTTCTCAATATCACCACCTAAACCGATTGTATTTTGAAAATCTGTGATATCTACAACAATTTGATGAGATTCAGTAAAACCTTTATGTTCCATTAATACCTTGAATCCTTGATCATGCAAAGCTTGTCCTAAGACCTGAGCATTTTCAATAATATTTTTATGATACTCCTTTCCATATTCTAACATTTCTGCCAATGCTACAGCTAAACCAGCAACATTATGAAGGTGGTGATTAGAAAGCAAAGCTGGGAAAGCACAAGATCTTAGTTTATCTATTAAATCTTCCCGATTCGATATAAGAGTCCCATGTTGCGGTCCAGGAAGTGTTTTATGCGTGCTCATTGTCATTACATCTGCACCTTCTCTTAGAGGATCTTGGAAATATCCCGATCCAATTAGTCCAGCAACGTGTGCGGCATCATAACCTATACTCGCCCCGACTTCTTTTGCAACATTACCTAGTTCTTTTACAGGATGTGGGAATAAGAATAATGAACCACCAAATAATACTAACTCTGGTTCAAAATCTCTGATTACCTTTGCAGAAGCGTCAATATCTAAATTCATTTCAGCATTGTCAAATACCAAATATTCTACATTAATTCCTCTCGTTGTTCCAGCAGTTCCAAATATCTCTCTTCCACTTTTTGCATATCTTGGACCATGCGAAATATGTCCACCTCTAACAATAGACATACAACACATTTTACCATTATTGTCTGAAGTAAATGCATCATACATCACTAAATTTGCGACAACTCCCGAAATAGGACGCACATCTGCATGAATGCATTTAAAATATTCCTTTGCGAGATCCATACAAATATCCTCTATTTCATCTATGAAAGAACAACCAGCATACACTCTTTGACCAGACCAACCCTCTGCGTAACGATGTGAAAAATCACAGCTACAAGCTTCATCCACAGCAGGACTGGTTATGTTTTCCGATGCTATTAACGGAATTGATTGTTTAAACCATTCATGATGCTTGATTATTAGCTCTCTGATTTCAGTTACCTTTTTTTGCATTTTTAAACAATTCCTCTCCTTATATTTAAATAATTAATAAAAAAATAAATCTTCAATTTTTTTAAACATTATGGAGAAATAATTTAGGAATTAAATAATAATTATTGATAGAAACATATATGAAAATCCAAATGATAAGAATAAACTACAATAGAAAGTTATTATCTCTTGATTCTCAATTCTTACCTTCCAGATTTCTCTAGAATTAGTCGCGCTTCAAATAAATTTAACTTTTTACCTGCTTTTTGCTTTTCTATTGCTTCAGCTAATTTGTTTTCTTTGATTTTCTCCAGCATTTTATTTTTTTCTTGTCTGAATCTTGATGGTTGTCTTTTAGTTGGGGTATAAGGTTTTTTTCCCTTTGAAATTTTCTTTCTTTGGTTCATAACCTGTAAATATTGCTCATGATAACGATCAGCGGCCTTTTTGTTTTCTATAAGCTCCTCTTCCCTTTTTCTTTTTTGCTCTCTCAAATCATCGACTTTATTGAAAATCTCTAACATTTTGGCGTGATTTTCTTGAGATTTATTAGACCACTTGTTTAACTGCTCATAGATCCTATTTAAGTTAAACAAGTGGT
>Ga0209976_10001004_pt1 | contig 17099 bp, 12 predicted proteins | sample SumtaG_FD_182806 | JGI IMG/M metagenome (GOLD analysis project Ga0209976, IMG submission 182806) | Deep subsurface microbial communities from Indian Ocean to uncover new lineages of life (NeLLi) - Sumatra_00157 metaG (SPAdes) (version 2) | ecosystem: Environmental > Aquatic > Marine > Oceanic >...
TATGCCAGCTTTCTACACTATCGAAAGTCTCTTTACGAGTAACATCATAAGCAAGAATACCGGCCTCCGCCTTTGATATATACGATTGTCTTACACGCTTAAATTGAGCTTGACCTGCCAAATCCCACATAACAAAACGTACCTTTGAGTTTAATCCCTCAAATTCACATTCTTTCTTCATAATTGAAGTGCCAATTGTAGATTTGTAATCAGTTTGAAAAGAGTTTTCAACAAATCGATGAACCATACTAGTCTTACCTACGCCACCTTCACCCCCCAATATTAACTTGTATGCATATTCTCCAGATTCAACCTTAATTTTTTGAAGCTTATCTATTTTCCTTTCAATGTTTTGAATACTTAAATCTTCAATGAATTTGGGTATTACAGGGCTTACAGTTCTACCATCAAAAATTCGAGCAATTTTTTCAGCAGCTAAGTATGCGTATGGAAAAATAGGATCAACCATCGCAATCGAATCTAATACAGTTACAAAAATTGCTTCTGGTCCAGCTTCACAAAAAATAATCCGGTGTTCCTCTGTATCGAATGTTCCTGTTCCGAAAGCTCCAGAACTAAATTCGTCTGTAATTCTTGTAAGAACGGGCTCTACTAACGCACTAACACCAGCAATTACATCTTCCTCTATTTCCGTTTCTGATTCTCCTTTTACTGCAGACATTACCAAGCCTTCCCTGTTTACGATAATTGCAGCAATTAAATTTTTTCCAACTTCCTGCTTATACCACTTCAGCATTGCTTCAAGCTTATTTCGATCAACTGACACGAATTAATTAACCTTTATTTTATGTTTTTTAATGCATTATAAAATGATTAAAATTTATTATTTAATATAAAAAGTTTATCTTAAAAATTTATAGAAAAAGATAATTTTCTATACCAATAGTTTGAAAATATCTTTCATTTAAAATTAAGTAAGCTGTTAAAGAAAAAAGATTTTAAAAATTAATTACATTATCATATTTAACCATTACACAAGTATAATTTTTGTCACCTTCTTTGATTAGCGTATTTAATTCCACGCTACAATGTGGTGTGTAGATTTTTTCATTCAATAATTACTGGATAGCTAGGAAAAAAAGCAGGAGTTGCCAAGTCTGGTCTACGGCGCTAGAATATTACGTAAGTTTACGATTATAGCGTTACCGAGGCTCTAGTGACATAGGTCTTCGTGGGTTCGAATCCCACCTCCTGCACCACCATTTCTTTACGATAATTCATCACGGAATATCTATATTGCAAAATCCAAAATAATTATTTAAATCAAAAGCTTTTGATTTAGCAATAGAATTAGAAGAAATCAGCTAATTTATGTTGTTTAATCTTGGGATTATCAGTTAAACTTTCTACATATTCTTCAATTAGTTCCATTCTTTGGATTGTATATTCATCTAAATTAAACTCCTTGCAAAGTTTTATAGCCCTAGGAATATATTTTGAAATTCCCCCACGATTAACAGTCAATAGTATTTTATTTCCACATGAAGGGCATTTTCCAGCATTTGAAAGTGGCGGTCTTTTATATTTCACATTACATTTACCACACCTGAATTCTTGTACACTAAATTTTCTTAAATTACCTAGTATATCTGGATTAAAATGAGTTGAAAGTATTTTCTCGGCTACACTTCTTGCATCAACTGCCTTGATTATTTTAGCCAGATGTAGTTGTGCCTTGATTTTCTCATCCATGGATTCATATAATTTGTATGCGGTAGTTTTTGGACCCTCATTAATATTATCAGTGGGAATATTAAAACCTAGATTTTCATATTGTTCTGGCGTTCCAAGCCGATCCTTGACTAATTTCATAACGTTTCCGAGTTCTGAAGGCATTGCATAAGTTTTAGTGGCTTCATAAAATTCTAATGGATATTTATACAAGATATCTACATTATGTGCTTCAGATTCTATTTCATTTGGATCTAAAATGGATGAAATAACTAAGGTCGCATCCATTCTACCTCCTATTTTATTAGGCAAATAATGCCTAGAAAAATTTAACAGAGGATCTAATAATAACATAAGTCCATCTTCATCCCCGTCGCAGTTTCTTCGCTTCGCAGAATGCCAGAAGGGATGTGCATAAATCGCTCTTGCAGGACTGAATCCAATAATCCTTCCAATTATGCCCGCACTAGTATGAGGTGCTAGTCCAACAACTAAATGCCCGATAAGATCCTCACTTTTAGTGATATTATAAAACCGATCCATCTTATAAAAACGCTCCAATTCTTCATCTAAAAAATTTGCAACTTTGACAAAATATTTAGCACAATCATCTGAAAGAATTAAGTCTTGAACTCTTAATTCGATAATTTGTTCTATGTCTTTTAAAGGATCTCCTTTATAATCATGGGTATATCCTAACTCTTTAAGTTTTTTAAGGGGAATTCCTATTTCATTTGGTTTAAAATGTGATAACGGGATATCTGTAGCATCATATCTTATTTCAGCTGTTTTGTAAACTAATACATTGTTTTTAGCTCTCAATATCCCTTTTTCTAATGGTTCAGGAACTTTAAACTGATTAGTTAATCCATAAATTCCTTTTAAATGTTTAGGGAATGCTGTTTGCAATGAACCTAAAATCAAATTCAAATGGTTTTTTATATTGAAAAGTGCTTCACTAGATGATTTCAATCTTTCGTTACATCGAGGACATTTAACACCATTCTTAGGATCGCTAGGAGGATATAATTTTTTGCATTTCTCACATATGGATACCAGCTCAGTATGTGTAGCACACTTAGGACAGATATTAAATATACTTTGTGTTCCACAATTTGGGCATTTTTTCCGACATACGTCTATTTTTACTTTTTGGAGCTCTAATGCTTTTTCTACAGATCGTGAACTTCCAACTTTATCACTCAAAGGAAATAAGCTATGAACACCTTTCATGCTTTTTCTTTCCGATTTTTCTGGTCTTCCCATCCTAGATCCAATGAAATAGGGTGCTTTATTTCTAACTTCTATTGAAGAAATCTTAGTAAAATATGAAAATACGTTATCAGTGCTAGTTGCTTTTATTTTTCTTTTATTATCAAGTCTAAATATTTCTGAATAAACAAAATTCATGCTTTCGCTGAAAATAATCTTGTCATCAACAATTTTATGGGTGATAAAGGCCTTCTCTAAAATTCGTTTTATAGGGGCATCATTAGTTAAAACTATTTTTTTTTCTAAATCAGAAAATCCCGTGATAAAAACATTTCGCAATTTACAGAGTTCTTCAATCGAAATATTTCCCCAAAAGTCAGTAAAAGCAGGATGAAGAGGGATATTATAATCCTTAGATATCTTTATTGCTTCTTCAGCTGTAGGTTTAAGATAAAAAGGATTATCTATTAATTCTATTAATCTTTCATCACTATTTATTTGATTTTGTACGGCTTTTTTTAATTCTAACGCCCACCACTCTTCCACATATCCAGAAGGGATTAATTTGTGATTGTTCTCAGCAAATTCTCCAAAACCAAAGAGAATATCTCCTAAAAACAAAATTTCTTCTAAATCATGGAATACTTTTCTCGCCCTATTATAGGTTGTAACTCTTATTACATCTCCATTTTTTAATTTTACAATCGGAGGTTCTATGCCACTTACAGGACAAATACTTGTACTTTTTCCAGGTCTTTCGATTCTAAGTTGAGTGCCGATAGCAACAAAATCGTCTAAAATTCCCATTGTAGCAGGATGCAAACCTCCTGCTGCTAGTCCTGTGTTACGAGATCGTCCGTATCTTAATCTATGCCCACCAATTTCAGAAGGATAACTAAAAACCGCTCTACCTCCAATAATATCCGCAACGTATTTAAAGTTAGGTATAATTTGTTCTTGTTTTACATTTTCATCCTTACTATTTTTATCTTGATTTTTTTCAGATTCTTCTTTCTGTGCGATTTTTTTCAAATCACCTAACCAATCCCATCCCTCTAAATTCATGGATTTCGCAATTTTTAATAATTTAGGTGCTTTTAATAAAATTCCATCATTTAAAACAAGACATGCTCCCCCTCTTATATGATTTGTATTAATTCTAGGTAAATCTCTAAAGGCTGAGACTTCTTCATCCTCAGTCGAATCACCATTTATTTCAATGGGTAAATTCTTAACAGCATATCTTATCTCACTCTTAGAAGATGGATATTGAAGATGAACATTTCTATCATAAAGTTTCACCTCCTCTACATATCTACCGATCTCCGCCTCAGTAGCTTCATACTTTGGAATGTTTGATTTTTTTCTTACAAAATCAGCAATTAGCACACATAACGCTGCAGTGGTTCCTCCTGCTGCTCTAATTGGTCCTGCGAAAAAAAGAGATAAATAACTTTTACCCAATTGATCTTTTCGGATTAATATCTTAGAGATTCCTTCAAGCGGGGCGCTCACAACCCCCATTGTCTTAATAGCTAATCCTGCTCTTATACCTCTTTCTACACGTTCTTCCAAGGATTCAATATTTCCTATTTTCCTATCCAAAATATCTGTCACTATTTTAAATACTATTTCGTCATCCTTTAATCCGTTTCTCTTTAACTCTCGTATTGCTTCTGCTATTCCTTCAGGACCTACTAGCTTTTCAACTCTTCCCGCTAAGTCTCTAGCCTGTGGACATTCTACATAGATTTCAGGATCAAGTCCTTTTTTCCGAGCTTCTTCAGCTAAAGCATAGCATTGATCTACATGACTTTGAATTGTAGTGAAATATTCTTTCATCTCTATAGATGTCTTTACCATATTATTTCATTAGAGGATGTTTTTGGGGTTGTTTAGAAAATTTTACTGATATTATTATTGGTATTTTCTACCTATAATATTCAATTATTAATCTGCTATTTCATTAATAAATATCCAGAGAATGCTAATTTATTACTCTCTTGTGATATAAAAAGAATAGATGTTTTTCCTTTAATAAAAAATCATTTAATTTTGTTAAACATAATAAAAATCACTCAACTTTAGAATGCAAAATCTTGAACGTTAATAACACAAAAGAAAAAAAAATCATCATAAGAAAACTAGTAAATTCTGGGATAAATATTACTCCTTCTCTTTTAGATTTTATATTAAATTTGGATGATCCTATTAAAAAAATCAACTTAATTATTAAAGATTCAAGCTTTATCGCTAGCTTCAAGAGCCATTTAACTGAAAATATTTTATTTCAGATCTCAAATGAGGAAATAAAGAGAGTGCTAAAAAGAAAATTAGTTAAACAAGAACGGTATGCTAAAGGAGGAGATCCTGGCAACAATGAGGAAAACGCAATACACCAAACAGCAGCATTGGAAGATTCTATAACAAATGGGATTAAGTCAAACTTCATGACAACTACAGAATCCCTTCCCAAAATAACTAGTATTGGGGAAAATTCAAAGACACTCCCCTCAACTGCAGAAAATAGTGAAAACTCTTTCAAAATAAAAATGAGTAATAAGAGTAAAATTAAACCGAGAGGAAGTGCAAAATCTACAGTAGCTTTCAACCCAATCGCAAAAGATTATGATGCTCAATTCGAAATTTTAAAGGATCCTACTGGAAAATTATATACAAATGGTACCTATAAAGATTTTTATGATTTGACATTTGATAAATTTATTAGACTCCGAAAATTGATGAGAAAAAGAACAGAAGTCCATGCAGCAGACAATATCAACAACATATTAAGGTTATCCAACAAAGTAGAGGTATCAGTTTTAGGCTTAGTAAACAAAATTAGAAAAACCAAAAACGGAAATTATATATTAGCGTTAGAAGATCTTACAGGATTGATTAATGTTTTGGTTAAAAAAGGCTCTGAGAATCAAGATCAACTAAACATTAAAATTGCTGAAAGAACTCTCAGCGATCAGATGGTGTATATAGAAGGTACATATAATCCAGGAGAGAATCGTAGATCTAGCATAATTTATGGAAACTATATATCAAAAATTGATGTTCCAAGAGATTATGAACCAAATGTATCTCATGATCCACTATCTATTGCATTAATCTCTGATATTCATATTGGGAGTAAAGAATTTGAGTTGAAGTTATGGACTAGATTTATAGATCTTTTAAATGGAAGAATTGGAAATAAAATACAAAAGGAATATGCTGGAAAAATAAAATATCTTATAATCAATGGTGATTTAGTTGATGGTATTGGAATTTACCCTTCGCAACAAAGTGATCTTACTATTACTAATATTTATAAACAGTTTGATAAAGCCACAGAAATGCTTTCTGAAATTCCAGAATACATAAAGATTTTCTATAGTTCAGGTAATCATGAACCTGTGAGAAATGCCATACCTCGACCAGCTGTACCTAAAAAATATTCAGAGGGGCTTATAAACTTAGGCGTAGAGTGTATTGGAAACCCTTCAATAGTTCAAACTCATGGCGTAAACACATTAATCTTTCATGGTGATAGCATGCTCGATATGAACATGCTAATCCCTGGATTGGAAAACGACAAATCAGTTGAAACAATGAAGGAATATTTAAAATGTCGTCATTTGGCACCTATTTTTGGCAAAAAAACACAAATAGCTCCTATCAGTAAAGATTGGCTCACAATTGATAAAATCCCTGATATCTTTCACACAGGACATATTCATATCAATGATATGGGCTCATACAATAAAATTATGTTAGTGAATTCAGGATGTTTTCAAAGCCAAACAGATTTTATGAAATCATTGGGTATCCATCCTACACCGGGAATTTTGTCAATAATTGATTTGGATACGTTAAAAGGAACGCAGCTAGACTTAAAAAGTAGTGTTTAATAATTCTATTTAATAATATATGAATTGATTCTAATCTATGGATTTGGAAGTTCCCCGCAATAATAACTCAGAATTAATATTTTTTCTTTGGAAAATAATTGATTTACCACGCATTTCACTGAATAACCTTTTATATAAAATATCCTTTGAATTATTTATATTTCCTCCTGAAGGAGCAAATAAATTTATAGATGCATGCATTGAAAACAAAATAATCATTGTAAATGAAAAAGGAGATTTGACCTTATCAAACTCTTTAAATAATAAATTAAAAATTTGGCAAAAACGTAGAAGAAATGAGATTAAACAGAAAATAAATTCTACAAGGAAGATCACTCAACTCCAAAATGATATTGAGAATGGTAAATCTACAAATTTTAATGTACTTATTAAATCCTTTGTAGATAAAAGTACTCTAAATAGAGCAGCAAGAGTTACCAACAAGGCTTTTGATATGAAGCAACTAGATTTTGTAAACGGTGTAATAAAAGCGACAGTTTTAGGATCAAAAGAAGATCCTTATATAATTGAAATAGATCTAAATAGAAAAATCTTGAAACATAATTGCCATGATTTTGAAGCGAGGAGAAGTCAAAATAAACAATTCTGTAAACATTTGACTAAATTTATATTATTGTTAAGAGATAATAATGAAAATTCAGCTGAGCTATTTCTTAAGACTTTATCTGAAAATATTGAGGTTTGGGAGTTTATTTCTTAGATTAACTTTTTAAATATATTATTTTTTACTTTAACTTTATCGATTTGTAGTAATGCTGGTTTATGATTTAAAATTCCTTGGATTTTATCAATCTCAGAAAGTACCTTTTCAGTTAAATCTAATCCAATATCTAGCTTAATTATTTTAGTTCTCCCATAATAGCCCATTGACTTGACATCTGCTGAAATTATACCAGCTAAAGCAAGTTCGGAAATATAATCACTAATTCTCCGTTTGGTTAATTGTCTAATACCAGGGATCAATCTTCTGATTTCAGAATGAACATCATAAATATCACCTGAAATTATAATATGATCGGGACTAAATTTTGTAATTAAATATGTTGTGGTGAGAACTAATTGAGCTTGAAGTGGCATACCTTTAATATAATCCATTATGTGATCCTTTTCAAGATCATCTTGAGCTTTCTCAACATATTTAGAATTTACACTTTTATTTTGAGCTCTTTCAGCTAATTCTCCTGCTTTTCTTAACAGTTGTAGTGCTTTTCTGGCATCTCCATGCTCTTTTGCTGCAATAGCAGCACATAATGGTATAACTTCCTCTTTTAACACGCCTTCGTGAAATGCAATTTTTGCTCTTCTATTAAGGATATCTCTAAGTTCACTTGCATCATAGGAAGGGAATACTATGTATTCTTCTCCTAAACTGGATAAAATTCTAGGATCTAAGCTGTTTCTAAACTTCAATTTGTTTGAAATACCTATTAAGCTAGTTTTGCAACGATCCAAGTTTTCATTTAATCTTGTTAAGTCATAAAGGATTTCATTTCCTCCTTTTTTCTCGATTAAAATATCAATCTCATCTAGTACTAAGAAACAAATTGAGTTACTTACCTTAGAATCTAATAAGCCTAGTAATTTCTTAAAAATTACATCTTTCGGAAGACCCGTTGGAGGAATTTTCTCTTCTCTTGAGATAGTATTGTATATATGAGCTAAAATGCGGTATGGGGTGGAAACTACATTACAGTTTATATAGATCCACCAGGGTTTTATTTCCGTGTTTTGTTGTGCTAACTTTTGGCTAATATATCTTATAGTTGCAGTTTTGCCTGTTCCTGTCTGACCGTAACATAGAAAACTTGGAGGCGCATCACCAAGTAAAGCGCAAGCCGTTTTTTCCGCAATGTCTTTTATCTGCACATCTCGATGAGGTAATTCGTGAGGAATGTAAGATGGCTCTAAAGCATCACGATTATTGAAAATTCTTGGTCCTTTCAGATAATTTTTGTAAAACTTGTCTATACTAAATTTATAATTATTGTTGTCGTTTTTCAACAAATATAACACCATTGACTAATTTTTTATTGAGTATTTTCCACTCGAAAGATTATACTACAGATTATATTTCTACTGTATTTATAAAATTAATTATTAATCTTTAATTTAATAGAAAGATGTTAAAGATTTAATATCTAATTTTGAGTAATATTTTCAATAAATTATATTATTATTGTCGGTATTTTAAAAGAATCTTATTTATCCAGCAATAGTTATTAAGATCTTACTAACAAAATCATTATTGCAAATAATTTAATTTAAATCAAAAATTTGTTCAATTATATAATTTTTTAATGATATTCACTAATTAGGGGTATTAGGAAAGCTTGACAGCAGACGAGTCAATAAAAGATAGAGAAAAAAGAAATAAAAAAATCGCATTTATTCTAGCTGTATTTTTCCTTTGCTTACTTTTTATAAATTTCCTAATTATTTCATTTGTTTTTTCATGGGCAGATTGGGTTGGATTGCTAATTTTTTCAGTTTTGCTGATTGCTCCAGCATATATTTCAAACGCCTCAATGGTTATCACTGGTGGAGGGCGCCCCATTGATGGAGGGAAACTCTTTAGAGATGGAAGAAGAATATTGGGAGATCACAAGACAGTGAAAGGTTTAAAAGGACCATTGTATATTGGTATACCTCTTTCATTCATTATTTTTCTTCTTTTTTTCATTCTCTGGCAACCAATTGAAGACATTATATTCCAAGCTTCAGCAGAAGGGCTGTACATCTTGTATAATGATATAAATATATTTCAATATTATTTTATTGGAGGAGAAGTCCCATTAAATTTTTTAGTTTTATTAGTAAGAATTATACTTGCCTCATATGGAGCAGTGATAGGTGATTTAATTGGATCATTTCTTAAGAGAAGATTCGACATTAAGAGTGGGGCACCATTTTGGATTGTTGACCAGCTAGATTTTGCATTTATAGCAATTCTTTTTGTGTCAATTCCAGGGTTTATCTCACCACAATTGTTTTTATTACCAGATATTTACATTCTCGTTCTCTTGATAATACTTACACCTACGGTAAGTATAATCGCAAATACCATAGCATTTTTAGTAGGGTTGAAGTCAGTACCCTACTGAAATTTTTAATCTACTGTTTTGCATTTAATTTCGAGAGGGAGTCTTCTATTTTCAAGAACCAGGAATTTTTGGCATAACTCGTTTAAACTTTTAATATATACACCTTTTCGTCCTATAGCGATGCCTCTTTCTTTAAAAGTTAAAAAATATAATGAAATTTCTCTCACCCCTGAAGATTCATCTTTTTCTATTTTTATATCATGGATATATAGATCTGGAAAAAAACTAAACAGTAGATTAATAAATACATTCTCGAATCTAATAATTATAACTTTTTTAGCTTTAATTTCCCTTCTCATAGAGTCTAGGTAAAATTTAGAATTGAAATAGTTCTCGTTTTTTACAAAAAAAAAGATAAATTTATCGATTACGATTATGAATTCTGGACATATCCCCTTTGTTTTATTATAAAAATACTTACCTAGCTTAAGTTCAAAATTAGAATATTTTCTCACAAATGATAAGATTTGATAAAAATATAGATCATCTAGTATAGTGTAAAAACCCATGTTACATTTTCTTAAGGAAAAAATTTAAAGTACAAAGAAATTCAATTAATCAGCAAAAAATTTTAATATCGACTCGGAAGGAATTTTTATACATACTAAATAAAAGAAAAATGAAAGACGCCGGATTTGAGTTTATGGATCATACTGCTGATGTAAGTGTTAAAAGTTGGGGTAGAAACCTAAAAGAAGCTTTTTCTCAAACAGCTCTAAGCTTGATGATGACAATCACTCCTAATTTGAATAAAATATCACCAAAAATAGAGAAAAATATTGAAGTTATATCAGAAGATAAATATGCCTTGTGTTTTGATTTCTTATCTGAATTTCTTTATTTATTTGATGTAGAAGATTTAGTCTTTAGTTATGTAGTGGTAAAATCTATACGGAAAATAGGAGAGAAATATAAACTGATAGCTCTGGCTAAAGGTGAACCATTTGATCGAGATAAACATGAAATTGGCACTGAAGTAAAAGCCATTACTTATTCTTTTATGAACATTGAAGAAACAGAAAATAAAGTCGAGATTAATATAGTGTTTGATGTTTAATTCTATAATTTAATATTACCCTTTAACAACACCTACCGGTATTAACCTTACGATTTTTTCAACTATTCCAAGATCATGGCTAACTTGAACAACTTGATCAATATCTTTATATGCACCGGGGCTTTCTTCTGCGAGGACCTTCATAGATGCGCTCTTTACTAAAATTCCTTTCTTTCTCAGATCCTCTTGTACTTTCGTGCCCCAATATCGTTTAACTGCCTTTGATCTCGACATTAAACGACCAGCTCCATGAGCAGTTGATCCAAAAGATAGTTCCATTGCTCTTGGTTTACCTACACATAAGTATGAAGCTGATCCCATAGTTCCCGGAATAAAGGCAGGTTGACCAATGTCTTTATAATCTTGAGGTAGAACAGGGTGTTTGGGCGGAAAAGCTCTTGTTGCCCCTTTACGGTGGACATTTAACTTCATCTTTTTACCATTCACATCATGTTCCTCAATTTTTAGGATGTTATGGCAAACACCATAAATCATATGCATGTCTAATGCATCAATATCTTTATTAAATGCATTTTGAAAAGATTCTCTTAACCAGTGAGTAATCAGTTGACGATTAGTAAAGCCAAAATTGGCAGCGCATGCCATCTGTTTTAAATAATTTTGTGCTTCAGGTGTGTCTGCTGGTACACAAGCTAGTTCTCTGTCCGGGACCTTGATTTTATACTTTTTCATTGCCTGTTCGATGTTACGCAAACTATCAGTACATACTTGATGACCTAATGCTCTACTTCCCGTATGAACCATTACATTAATTTGATTTTTCTCAAATATTCCTAATTTTTTAGCAATTGCTTTATTGTAAATCTCATCTACTCTTTGTATTTCAAGAAAATGATTTCCACTCCCTAAAGAACCAAGTTGCTTGATGCCTCTTTGCTTTGCCTTTTGCGATACTAAAGAGGCATCTGCATTCTTTAAACAGCCGTTTTCTTCTAAATGTTCAGCATCCTCATCAATAGCGTATCCCTTATCTAAAGCCCAATTTACCCCATTATTTAGGACATTATCTAAATCAGCGTAACTTATATTTAATTTACCTTTTGAACCTAATCCTGAAGGAATACTTCTATAAATATTTTCTAACAATTCAGGAAGTACACTTCTAATATCGTTGAGAAATAAATTTGTTCTTAATAATCGCACGCCACAATTTATATCATAACCAACACCTCCCGGGGAAATCATTCCTGTCTCAGCCTCAGTCCCAGCTACCCCACCTATACAGAAACCATATCCTTGATGGGCATCAGATAACGCTATAGCATGTTTTTGGATCCCTGGTAAACAAGCAACATTACTTATTTGATCCAATGTACGGTCTCCCTTAATTTTTTCTAAAATATAACTATTAGCGTAAATTTTAACTGGGACTCTCATCTGGAATTTCTCTATTTTCCCTTGAACCCGAGTCATCAAAGTTTTCGGGGGAATCTCGTAGATGTTCTCCTCAATTTTATTAACATTCATCTTAAAATTATAAATCTGTCAGTTTTCAAAAATTTTTTCTTTTATTTCTATAACGTCTTGAATTTATCATTTAATTTAATCTTAATATAATTCTTGTGTTCCAGATTTTTTTACTTTTTTCCTAAAAGTTTAATCTTTACTTATCTCATTGAAATCAACTAAATGAGAGGGAAAATATCTAAACCGCCTGGAGACTTTGGATTCGTCACTCTCATTACTCCCGCGAAATGGTTTTTGTTTTTTAGTATCTTAAAAAACAAACATATTCTAAAAATAGCGATCACCCCAATGTTAACATGTGAGTATTTAAAGAGCATGAGAAATTCAAGCTTATTGTGAATGAAGAAAAAAATGAATTAAAGGCATGTTGATTTAACAGATTTTCATTATTATTTTTTTTGGAATTATAGTAATAGGTATATCTGAATATCTAATAATAATGACTTGAGAGAGCTAATATGAAGAAAACAATTAAATCCACTATATTGAGGTGAAATCTTGGAGAAATCTACTAACTCTTTCATATGCTTTTTATTTAGTATGGTATTTTCAATAATTTCAGTTATAATTACAGCTATAATTAATTCAATTTTCATCATTTTTTCAATCATTAACACAATTGCAGTAATTAACTGTCTCTACTTGTTATATACTAAAAAAAGAATAACAGGATTGAATGAATATTATAATCCTCGTCCAATGGGTATAAGCTTTTTTATATTATCAATCATATTTGTTTCAATGATATTAATATCTAATATTTTTGATGGATTAATTTCATATTTAGCATTGTCTTTATCTTTAATGAGTGGTCTCTTTTCCTTAATTGGGGCATTAATATTAACCAAGAACTATGAAAATAAAATAAAACATGATATAATAGTAAGACAATCTGGGGAACGATTTCAAGAAACTAAGATAAAGTTTGATCAAATAGAAATTATTACAAATCAAATCGAAAGAAAAAAATCTGAGTTAAAACAGCTTGATAATAGTACTTCTCAAAGAGATGAATTTAAAGAGAAGCAGAAGACGATTTTAAAAGAAATTAAATCACTTAAAAAAGATCTTGAAAAAATTAAAAGATATTTAAACATTAAATCATAAATACTGATAGAGAATACAATAAGGTATTCCTAATTTAACAGTCTCGCTTAAAATCATAAACTCTCGAATATTAATAACAATCTACTAAGAAACTTCCCCTAAAAAAAGAGGGATAAAAATTACTTGATTTCCACGAAGGATAGAAGTTCTAACTTATCCAAATTATCCATGATCTTCTGTATCTCAGGCACCGGATGCCCTGACTCTTCTGCTATATCTACCAACGTGTGAAAACCATCTGCTAAGTGCGTAATGTCAAACTCGGTTGCATCTAAAACCCCCGTCGCTATAACTTGTTTCGGTAAGCGCTTGGAGGTCCATTCTGGCTTCACATCCTTCACTTCTCGTAAATCCTCCTCCGAAAGTACCAGCCCCTTTTTCGCAATGCGCTTCTGCGACTTGAAGAAATTTTACTTTTTTCTTAATTTCCTTGAAATTCTAAAACCAAAAATGTAATTTCTTAAAATTTGATATCCAAAAGTCTGTATTTTTCCTACGTTACTATAAGAAGCTAGATATTTTAAGAAAAACCCTTTTAAGAATTCTTAATTGTACTCTTGATTTTAAAAAAAAATTTATTAAAAGAGTAAAAAAAAAGGGGAAAAAGTCTATTATTTTTTTAATTTCTTTTGTCTATAAACCAGAACTAATGAGATTATAGCTATCAACCCTACCGTTATAAAAATGTTGTAACTTGGTATTCCAGGGCTACTTGGTATCGATATCACTAAGTTTTTTACAAGCTTTATATCATGATAAGAATCCCATATAATAGATCCTCCAAGGTAAACAGAATCAGAATTATCAATTGCAATGCATCTCATACGATCATAAATGTCTGCTGGGTATGGTGTATTTATCTCTTCACTACTTTTTCCATATCCTTGATAATTCCCAGAACTATCATACTTAACTACATCAGGATCATTTCCCGCTTGTGTGTCTACAGCAATATAAATGTTGTCCATCGAATCTAATTCAATATCAAATCCCCAATTGTAAATAGTAAAATGTTGTGTTCTAGTCCATTGTACAATACCCGAACTGTCGCATTTTATCAATAGAAGATCTCTAATTTGGCTGGAACCTGAGAGGTAAATGTTATTTGCTGAATCCAAAGTGATTGCAAAAGCAATACCATAATCCTCCAAAGTCCTATTCCATAAAAAATTTCCTGAATTACTCAACTTTAAAAGAATGATTTTGTCTACATTTGCATACCCAATTGCCATTATGTTATTTGAAGAATCCAACGCTAAATCCATTCCGGTTATAAAATTATTAGAGTCATGATAAACATATTCCCATTGCTTAACTCCTGTTTGATCGAATTTTACTACAAAAATACCTCGTACTGGGTTACCAGACGTTCCAACAATATAAAAATTACCCCCTGTATCAACTGTAATTGCTGCGGCTTCAGCGATAGTACCTAGATTGGCTGTAACATTCCATTGATAATTCCCCACACTATCAAATTTTACGACCATACTGTCGTCCCCCACTATAAAAATACTATTTGAAGAATCTAATGTCAAGTCAATTGTGTCAAACCCGCTATGCAGCGTTTTATTCCATAAATTACCACCAGAGCTACTATTATATTTAAGTAAGAGGATTTGATTATTACTATTATGACTACCCGGACCCGTTGTTCCTCCAATAATAATATTGTCTTCAGAATCTAACGCTATTCCTGATCCACGATCAAAATCATTATTATCCCAAGTTGTTTGCCAGGAATCTGTAGGGGTACTTAATTTGGGTGTGGTATTCCAATTTTCTCTGCTTTCTTGCATAAAGAAGCTAAAATTCACCATCAAAAAAATTACAATTAAATATACGGGTAAATGTAGGTATATTTTTTTCATTTTTTTCATCCTTAGGATTTTGATTCAATTAATTTCAAACTATTTAAAAATGTTAGGATTAAAATGTAATCTCTTGAAAAAGCTTTCTTCCAAATCTTCCTCACTTGACGAAAAGTTTATTAATCACATTGTTAAAACTTTTATCAATTAGTATCATAAGAATATTTAAAGAAAAAATGAAATCTCAACCAAAAGGAAGTAATTAAATGCCCATGCTTCTATAAGAATCAAAGAAAAGCATTCCCAAAAGATAAAATTATGTCTGAGTATTCATATTTGATGAAAATTTGCCTGTTTCCCGATAATGAAGTAGGAAAAAAGACTTTGGCAAAAAGTGATTTTTTAAATAACTTTTTTGAGGATTTGGATTACATGAGTACAATAGGTGTTGAATTTACTCTTAAACGCATAGATTATCAGAAAGGGATAAAACTACAATTTTGGATAATTTCTGAAAAAGAAAAAAATGCAGGCAATTGGAATATGTATATTCGTGGATCTCTTGGAGTAATACTCATGTATGATATTACTAATACTAAAACTTTAGACTGGTTATATAAGTGCTGTAAAATGGTACATAATTATAGAGAAGAGATTCCAATTTTATTGGTGGGCAACAAATTAGATTTAGGAAAAAATCGAGAAGTGACAAATGAACGAGTTGAGACGTTCAAACGTGATAATGAAATAGCATCATCAATGGAAATATCTTTAAATACTGAAAAAAATGTAGAAGAAATGTTTCTGAAAATTTCAAGCATGACCCTGGAAATAAGTTTAAAAAAATTGAAAGAGGAACCTATTCAAAGGAAGAGAGAGAAATTAAAAAAAATACGTGAAGCCTTTATGCGGGATATTGATAGGATTATTTGGATTCATAATAAAAATTTAAAAGCCAAGCGAAATCTAAAAAAACTTAAACGACTATGGAGAAAATCATATTTTGGAAAAGTTTTATCTTTCGATGAGTATACGGATAAACAGAGAAAATTAATATTGCATCTTACTGAATATAAAAATGAGATAATAAATGCCAACGATATTCCCGAAACGATGAAAATATGGGAGAATGTAAAAGCTACATCTAATGAATTGAACTTTCTGATAACTAAAAATAAAAAACAATACCTTAAAAAGAGATAGAAAAAAACTTACTTGATTTCGACGAAAGATAGAAGCTCTAACTTGTCCAGATTGTCCATTATCTTCTGAATTTCTGGCACCGGGTGACCTGACTCTTCCGCTATATCCGACAACGTGTGAAAACCATCTGCTAAGTGCGCAATGTCAAACTCCGTTGCACCTAAAATCCCCGTCGCTATAACTTGTTTTGGTAAGCGCTTGGCAGTCCACTCCGGCTTCACATCCTTTACATCGCGCAAATCCTCCGCCGAAAGCACCAAGCCCTTCTTCGCAATGCGTTTCTGCGACTTGATGAAATCCTTCTTGAAAATTTTGAGTATCGGGATCTTGAGCTGAATCTCTGCAACCTTGCCCACTTTCAGGATGTCATCAATAATAGACTCAAAGTCCCGAAATATGCGGACATCACCAGACCAGCTCTCAAGCTGATCACCAAATTTTCCTACGAATTTGTCAATAATATCTGTTAAGGCTTTATGGGTTATTTTAGCATCGTCGTTCTTATCAG
>Ga0209976_10001005_pt1 | contig 17056 bp, 18 predicted proteins | sample SumtaG_FD_182806 | JGI IMG/M metagenome (GOLD analysis project Ga0209976, IMG submission 182806) | Deep subsurface microbial communities from Indian Ocean to uncover new lineages of life (NeLLi) - Sumatra_00157 metaG (SPAdes) (version 2) | ecosystem: Environmental > Aquatic > Marine > Oceanic >...
ATGTCTTCAATGGGTGTAGGCACGACACTATCTTGTTCTACATGACATGAACCAGGGTCAATCTGTATATTGATGTCATGAGAAATCAGGAGTTGAGCTATGCGGTCTGCAATACGTTCAATCTCCGTGCGGCCAGGTTTACACACTAGACCTACAGTTCTTTTATTGCTCAGGATTTGAGGATTCTGATGAATCACGGTTCAACACATCCAGCTTTGGCTCTGAGGGTTCCCATTTTACTGTTGTTACAGGGGATATATCACTCGGAATCACGCCCCCAAATATATAAAGAGAATAAATGAGTGTCTCAGATAGGTCTGAAATACAGAGTTGGTGTAACACCATGAGTATCAAGAAATCTGAAGCCAAATCCCTGAAACCAGGAAGCTATTTCCTAATTGAAGGCGAACCATGTAGAGTCATATCAATGGACAAATCAAAACCAGGAAAGCATGGTGCTGCAAAAGCAAACATTGTCGCTGTTGGTTTCTTCGACAATAGAAAACGAAACGTCATTATGCCTGCAGACCGTATGGTTGATGTTCCACTCATCGATAAGAGAGCTGCAACAATCATTGCGGACCTAGGTGAGAATTACAGTCTGATGGACAGTGAAACTTTCGAAACCTACGAGGTTGCTAAACCGACTGATCCAGATATTGCAGGAAACATTACTCTGAATTCATCTGTTGAAATCTGGGACGTAATGGGAACCAAAGTCATCACCAGAATCAGGACATAATCATGGTAAGTTGCATTAACGTCATTTATTGACAAGTCGAAATAAGGGATGTTCTAGATGGTAACGACGGATAAAATCGATGAAAACGATCGCAAGATTATCGAGATTCTATCCTCTAATGCCAGAACTTCATTGAGAGATATCAAAAAGAAAGTAGACCTTAGTCCTAGTTCCATTAGAAATAGGATGGAACGTCTTGTTAGCCTTGGAGTTATCAAGAGATACACAGTTGACGTGGACCACCTGAAACTCGGATTTGATATTCAGGTTCTTGCACTCATTACATCAAAACCCTCTGAGTCAGATGCTCTCTGTAAGACATTGTCAACATTTGACGAGATATGTGAGGTTCATCGAACATCAGGACCAGCTAATTTCATCTGTATGGTTCGTGTCAGGAATATCGCGGAACTTACAAAGTTCATTACCTGTGAACTTGAGAAGTTGAATGGGGTCGAGAGAATCGAAACCATGTTTGTTTTACCACAGGATGATTAGACAGAATTTATAGAAAAATGTAAGAGTGTACTCCTCTACTATTTGATAGTGGAAATTGATGGAGGACACATCTGTCACAAAAGGGCGGCTTCGGAAGAACAGGAAACCTATCGCCGTTGTAATCTTACTCATTTTGATACCTCTAGTTACAATTGTTTCGATTAATGTAATGAATGATATAATCCGCAATAACGAGCCTGATCCGTACTCCGATATTTCTCATTCACTCACAATATGGATAACACCAGAAGAAGAGGAATTCAGGCTGCATGTGGATTTCTATGGTTCAGAACAGGATGCGTATTCCAAGACCAATAGTTATGTTGGTGTGCATCTTACAGTGGAACCACTTGATGACGGTGAATATACAATCTACCTATGGACAATACCTGAAGATGTAACGCGTGTGTGGGTGAAAATATACTTTGATCTTGTAACAGAAGAACCCAATATCATTGGTGATATTGAAATTGGTAAGACGACTACAACCCAACTACTGAATCGAGAAATTAGCTTTCTTATGGAACCATGGTTGGATAATGGATAGTATGTAGAGAAAGAAATGGTGCGGAGGGCGAGATTAGGTCTTAATCCAGAGAATTGTTATTTTTCTGTGTCAGAAAGTTCATCTTCCCATGGGACGATTGGAGGTTCGATACCAGTCTTGCGATCAATGATTAGACCGATGATAAGAAGAATTGGTATAGGTCCGCCCAGCCCGTTCGTGAATAATGGAGTGAATAAAAAGGCAATCATGGGTAATTGACTCAATAGCGCTGATATCCACACACGTTTCCGGCGGATAAGTCCTTTCTGATGTCTACTAATCGCAACGAGAAATTCAAGGCTAAGAAGAGACATGAGGAGTGCAAGTGAAGACTGAATAGGATCAAACACGATAAATCCTGAGCCAGTGCCCCCTTGGTCGGACCATTGAACAAAGCTCCATAGAATTCCAACTATCTCAAAACGAGAAGTAATCGAGGAAGTATAAATACTAAGCCAAAAGAAGAATGGTGCTATCAATGCAATAATACCAAGAAGGCTGACAAGGTGTTTGTTGTGCTTGTCGTCTATCGAACTGACCGTTATCCAATCTCCCTCCAACGAGTTGACATGTGCAAAGTTACGTCAACGACTATACATGTTTCCTTTTGTTTATTCAAACAAGAAGTGGTGCGGAGGGCGAGATTTGAACTCGCGAACTCCTACGAGATTCCCCCTTCGTGAAGAATCATCACGAAGTCAGGGATCTGAGCCCTGCGCCTTTAACCTGGCTGGGCAACCTCCGCTTGATTCGGGGTTCTCAGTTTGTACCTTTTAACCATATCGAACTTGTCCCGTCATTCAACGAGATTTGTTCGATAGGAAACAATCTGCTCTCGAAGTTGATTCCAATCACCGATGTTATCTGTGACTTCCTTTCGGGTTAGTGCGTCCTTGGTCGGTCCATCATAGATGATTCTGCCATCCTCAATAACAGCAACGGAATCTGACCAATTCTCAATGAAGAAACGGTTATGAGTTGTGAAGAGAATACTGATTCCTTCTTGTCGAAGTTTTTGAATAATATCAATCATAGTCTGGACCATCTTGAAATCGAGCCCTGTAAAGGGTTCATCAAGTATCAGAATACCAGGTCTCATTGCAATCACACCTGCAAGAGCAACACGTTTTGCTTGACCATGACTCATTTGATTGACAGATCGGTCTACATATTTGGACATTCCAACTCGCTCTAATGCCCACTCAACCCGTTCAGACACCTCTTCTTCTGAAAGACCTAGATTTCGTGGTCCAAAGGCGACATCTTCCCAGACCGTTGGTGCAAATAATTGATCATCAGGATTCTGAAACAGGAATCCAATATTCTGTCGTACTTCCCACAGATTGTCACGGTTTATCTTCCTGTCAAACACAAAGATATCACCTGAATCAGGTTTGAGGAGACCTAGAATGAGTTTGAAGAGTGTGGTCTTTCCAGACCCGTTCAAACCAACAATGGCCTTTTGTTCACCAACATGGAGGTTCAAACTTACATCCTTCATTTTGAATTCATCATATCTAAAGAACACGTGACTAATATCAAGAGCACAAGTCATGGAAATATCACCTCTAGTAATAGTGGAAACATAAAGGGTAAACTTAGAATCAAAAATACCACAATGAGCGGAAGAAGAGCATCAGACTTCTGTAACGATGCACCGGATACTGCAGTTCCTTTTCCGAACCCTCGAAGACTCATGGACTCGTATGCAGTTACACTCCGGTCGAATGAACGATTGATACTGGTTCCAACCAGATATCCAAGAGACCTAATCCTTTCGAATCGCTGACCTCGACTGAATCCTCGCAGCTTCTGAGCGTCATGCATTCGAGAACGCTCTTCCATAAAGAGTGGAACATATCTGAACATGATCAGAAGAGACCCCACAATCGAACTAGGTACTCTCAATGTTCGTAGTGCTCCGGTAAACTCGCCTAAGTTCATGTGCGATAACACTGCGAGAAGGGTTAGGAGAATCGCAAACATCCTCGAGCCTAAGAGTAGGCCAAGGTACAGTCCTTCAGTATATGCACTGAGAGGCCCCCCTGGTGTTGCAATTGTGAAAATTGCAGTTGAACCATATAGGAACGGTTCGAAGAGTATCCAAAACAGAATGATAACTTCAAACTTTGCAGCGAGTGAAATCACATCACGCCATCTAGTTCCAGTTAACCAACCGGTAACAAGAATGAGTCCAATGAGCACCAGTACCGCCGATAGAGTTGATTGGATAGAAATTATCACCGCTACAGCGATAGCTGAAATGAATAGACCAGTTGAAGAAAACAATCTTCGGTTCTGCTTTCCTTCATCAAAGGGTAAAAGGAACTTTTCTGAATGATAGTGATTATGGTCCTCTTGAGAACTCCTTCGAAATATCAAGAATGCTAGACCAAGCACTGCAATGATTCCCACTGAACCAGTGAAAGCATTGACAAATTGATTCTCACCCAGAAATGACCAGATACCATCAAACCCATGCTCAGGTTCAGGAACACCAGCATACTCGAATATTGCCCATTCAAATCCATCAGGATTCTCTGATGCAAACCCAAGGAGGATTATGGATGAAATCAGTACGAGTGAAAACACTAGCACAGTGGCAGCTTGTTTCATAGGAAATCGAGGTTTGATCCCAGTATTTTCCTGCTCCTCTTTCTCATCAGAATCCTCACTCTCTTTGGTATCGTCTTTGAGGAATGTAATCAATTGCGGATTGGCTTTCACAAAATACAGGAGAATGACGGAAGTAAGAATAGCCTCTCCAACACCAATGATGACATGAACACCGGTTATCGCAGCTAGAGCTTCAACACCAAATCCAGGAACTAGCATGAGCTCGAGACCGAGAACAAAAGCACCTGCTACTGTAACAATGAAGGCAGCAATCCCTGCTGAAACAAGTGTTGCTCTCTCTTTGGTAATTATCCTACGCAATGTTTTGAAAAGAATCAGAGCTATTACATAACCAAAGATAACTGAGAATACTCCCATATTGAATAGATTGACTCCATAGGTTAGTATTCCACCATCACCATAGAGTGCTTGAACAAATAGCACTAAGCCCATTATCAACAGGGCAACATAGGGATTGATCATTACAGCAAGAAGTGTGGACCCAACAAGATGGCCACTTGAGAAAGGTGGCACTGGAAAATTCACAAGCTGGGCTGCAAAAATGACTGCTGCAAGTACACCCATGAATGGCACTAGTCTATCATCAAATCGTGCCTTTATCTTCCTGTAGGAAAAGACCATCATGACCCCACTAACAGCAAGTAGAGTGATCTGTAGCCACAATGGAATTATCCCATCAGGTACGTGCACTAGGTCATCTCCATAAAAACTAGGTTTTAATTGAAAGAACACTTTAAATGTGTTACTTCTTACGAAATCGTGTTACTATTATGAGAGGTTCGTGTCATGGCTCTGAAGAGATTTGGTGTGTCAGTACCAGAAGATTTGCTTGAGGAATTTGATCAACTCGTTATTGAGAAGGGATACATTGGAAGGTCAGAGGCGATTAGAGATGCTATGCGGGTCTACCTCTCCGAATCACAATGGGAAAAGGGAGCGGATATGATTATGGCGTGTTTGAACATAGTCTACTCCCATAAACCGAAGACTATGGCAGACCTCATCAAGATTCAGCATACATCTGACGCACATGTGATATCTACTGTTCATGTTCATATGTCACAATCACACTGCTTAGAGGTTATCACACTTAAAGGATCAAAAGAATCAGTCACAAAATTGGCAAACAAAGTTTCAGGTATCTCAGGAATAGAATACGCGAAATTATTCACGTTTGCACTTCCTGATGATGCAGAGATGAATCATTCGCACCATCATTGATGTCACTAGAAGGTACTTAACCGAGTTTGAACAAGGATGCTTTGCAATGATTATTGCTGTTTCAGATTTGCATTTGGGAGACCCTGCATCAAATAGAAATGGGTTCTTATCATTCATTGAGGAATTCTTGAAACCAAATTGCAATGAGATTACTGAACTTGTTTTACTCGGCGATATTCTGGATATATGGAGAAGGAATACTTCATCGGTTATTCGCGATAATTTGGATATCCTAGAAGATGTCTGTAACCTTGGCTTCAATGTACATTACACTGTTGGAAATCACGACTTCATCATGAAAGAATTAAGTCCCAGAGAACTCACCTACATTCCCAAGAACATGACCGTTAGTGATGGCCAAGCTTTGACAAACGGAGGGAGTAGATTCAGATTTATTCACGGTCATCAGATGAGTTACTGGTACGCACTCCCATTCTATGAGGCGTTCTCACGAGCTATGTGTGTATTCGATCCGGAAGTAGAAGATACATCGAATATTTGGACTATTATTCAGAAGCAATCAGGAAACCTCTCCCGCTTTATTATAGATCGAGTTCATGAATTGTCAGAAAAGGAGAAAGTCCAGATTGAAATGAAATTAGCAGGACCTCTTTTGGGGCATACGAGCACCATAGAAGAATCGGTAATCGAAGATTACAATCTATTGCGGAAGTTCGTAAACTTCAAGGGGGACCAATCCCATTCTATGAGTTCGATTCATGATGAAATGATATCTCTATCCTCGGAATCAGTAAACTTTCCTAAGATAGAGAGTCTGGTAGATCTAGGAAAGGTAACCCAGGAAAGTCCCTATGAGCAATTGGCAGGCAATTTTCTCAATGTATGGATTGGCGTTTATCAATGGATGAATTCTGGTAGAGATACAAAGAGAGAAGAAATGATGCAACTTGTTCGACGGATTCAAAGAATTGCCTTGATGTTTTCCACAGATGTAGACGGAGATGAATTTCTCATCCATGGTCATGGACATAATAGCTATGTGGACAACGCTGATCGAATGGCAGATTCGGGCTGCTGGATAGGAAACAAAACTTCATTCATTAAAATTGATGATGGGATAGTTACATGCAAGCCATGGCCAATAAGGTAGAAAGCTTGCGTTGATGTCGGTTCTTTTTATTCAAAGAATGTAACATACCATGGTGATAGTACTGACTGATGTAATAGCTACTGAAGTTTCACCAATGAAGACGCAAATATTCAGTCGACAGGCCAACATGTGGATAGTAGCCACATTTGTCCTGACGATGGCTGCTGCCTCTCTTCTCTCCTATACAGGATTCCTATCTACAGATCCAATCACAGCTGCTGTTGATGGATTCTTGGTATCAATCGTCTATGTAGGATATAGGGTACTCAATGCATATAGAGTACGCCGATTAAGAGCAAAGATGAATATTGAAGTATAGAACATTGGGAATTCGGATGAATTCCGAGATGCTCTCAACAAGAGCAATAAGGCAGACTCGGATATCATTATTGTGATGTCGATGTCAAACGAATATTCTCTCTATTGCATCATCAATCCAAAAAAAGGTCAGCTAAAAGTCAGCGGTACTATCACCATCCCAGCTACAGAAGAGAGTGCATTCTTTATTCTAAATCGGGGCTTAAGATGGACAAGGAGCGTAAGACGCACAGCCTCGGGAGTTCAAAATATTTCTGCATTAAAAACAGATGTTGTTGAAGTTCCAAGATTTTACAATGGAGACCTTTGGACCTTTGATATCCAGAAGTCAGAACAAGATGAATTTGTTCTTGATCTTGAATACAGTGGGCAAATACATCCACCAGTCAAGGGTTCTGATATGCCAGCAATGGGTTATGTCAAACGGGATTTCGTTGAACTTGCATGTTATAGTGCCTGGTACCCAGTTCCATTCAATATGGAAACGAACATGTCATTTGACTTATCATTTGAAGGACCAGATGACTGGACATGGGAAGCAAATGGGAAGTTACAAAAAGTAGAGAATAACAACGGAACTGCGGTATGGATATGGAAACAGACTAGACCAGTCAACGATATCGTAGTGGTGGGATTACCCAAAAGAGATGCCCATCTCGATGAAGAAAGCCTATTCTGGGGACCCAGGGATTTAGTGGGATCTCACAAGGTGCTTGACACAAGTGCAAGAGAGATGAAGGAATTACTGGAGAATTGGCTTGGACCAAGAGATACCAGAGAGTCTGTTCGTTTTGCAATAACACCAAGAAAAATGGGAGGAGCGTATGCACGATCGGGTCTTATTGTGGTTGGGGGAGGTTATTCAACTGATGCAAGTCTTCGTAAACCAGTATTGCAGGCAATGACCCATGAGATATGTCACGACTGGTTTTGTAAGGCTAGTGTCAAGACATATGATAATTGGCTAGATGAAGCGTTTGCAGAATATTGTTCCATAATGATTACGGATGACTATTTCAATGAAGGATACTTGGAATCGCGTGTTGAAAAGACGAGGGAAAATCTTGAGAAACAGGGTCATATTCCAGCAATCAAAGATTTGACTCGCGACCAAGGTGAATCATATGGAGCCTACTACTTCAGAGGATTCCTATTGCTCCATGAAATATCCGAGAAAATTGGTAGGGTCGAATTTCGAAAAATGGTTGGAGAATTTGCACAACTTTGTGTCAATCAAAGAACAGTTACTACGGATTTGTTTCTCGAATTCCTAGAACAGAAGCTAGGCAAGAAAGCGACCGCGATTGCAAAGCAATGGTTATATTTCGAAGGTATTGGAATTCCATCTAAGTAATTGTACAGCTACAATTCCATTAGTGATTGTTCCAGAGCTCAAATTTTAATTCCGTAACAATAATCGGAGATTTCTTGCTATCACTGGGGTGTAGTAATATGCATGTTCAGGGATGAACATACGAAGTTTTTCTGATAATGACTGATACAAATCTTCGTCCTCAATTCCATCCAGAATCATCTTTGTTTCATCTTCGGTGATGGAATCTAATTTCTGGGTCTTTGTAGCAACTTCACTGTTTACTGGACATGGTAATTGACATCTCAAACATCCCATGAGTGCATTATGTGAACCGGGGTCTATCCATTCAGGGATTTCACCAGGAACTTCGTTGTACAATGGAATGCACTTTTCCACATCGATGACAAAGCTACCCTCTGATATAGCCCCAGTGGGACACTGTTTCAAACATGCTTTGCAGTTTGTGCATAAGTCCATCATCTCTGCTTCTTGCCAGTTATCCTCATCAAATTCAAAATCTGTGAAAAATGCGAACAGTTTCAGGAAGCTCCCCATCCCTTCAACATAGCAGATATTGTTTTGACCGTATCTTCCAAGCCCTGTTCTTACTGCAAGGCGCTTGAGAAGGATATGCATTTTTGCATTCTCGACGTGATATTGATTATCCCCGATAATCGTGTTCAAGATTGTAGTTTTCAGATGGGCTTCAGTAATTCCGTCATCGTAGTAATGGGGCACCATTATTTCACGAATCTCTCCTTCATGATGGAAATCCACCGTCATCAATGGAGTAAATACTGCCATAACTATGATCGACTTTGCATCTGGTAGTGAGTCCGGTAGATGATGTTGCTGTTGCTGAATATAGCTTCTGAAGACGGGATTGCTGCTGACTTTGCCTTCAGCATCTAAGGATTCGAAATCATCTTGCAGCTCTCGTAAATGCTTGACCGACATAACACGGTACTTGTAAATAGATTCAGGAATTCCATTCTCTAAATCCGTTTCCCAGATTCTTGCGTTCATAGCACTGAAAATACTGAATCTTGCTGCTTTTCAATCACCTTATTGGCGTAACCGCTAGACAGGTCCAAAGGTCAATGGAGTTATTCTTGACTATGTGAAGCGACTCGAAAGTGGTACTTCTAGGATGTAGTCGCCTTATTGATTCACTAAAGGCGGAAGAACGCTTGCCTGAGCAATTGCTCCATCAGGCTCAATGAATGATTTGCTAAATTTGACTCCAACTGTCTGAAGATATTCTTTGAGATCTGTAACTAATGATTCCTCATCTGTATCTGCTATTTTCTGAAGAGTGTCATAACCAGCATTACAAAATATCTTCACAGTCTTTCCTCTAATATAGGGAATACGCGAGATATCCGTCATATTGACCAATTCTAGAAGAAAACTCTCTGAAATCCTAGTTTGAGTGGAAATCTGGCGGCGCCCAGCACATTTCCGTCCTTGCTCCAACAAGTCGATGTTATTCTTAATACCAAATTCTCGAAGTTTCGTAGCATATGACATATGTTCTTCATTTTCTTTATTCAAGAATTCTTTCATCGGTGCTGTAAACGGGAGAACCCATCTGAAGATGTAGTTGAGAAAGCGTATCAATTCACGAAATGGTATCTTGGTTTTTGTCAGAAAACCTTCACACTGTTCTCTCGTTTGTATAGATTCTATCAAATCTATGTAGTTGCGAACTCCTGCGCTACTCAGAGTTCTCAATGATGCGGTAATTGTTTCCAAGAACTCTCTGTGCTTGCACTCACCAAACGTGAGTAATCCAGTTGCATGAACTTCGGCTTCTTTCATAGTGTGATTATAGTACTCTTGAACGAAGGGATATTCAAAGACTTTCGAAATTCTCTTGATCAAGTCTTCATAGTTCCAGAGAGTCCACTTCTTGACCTGCTCCCATTCAATCTCCATGTATGACAGAACAATCAGAAAGTAATGAGTCTAACGATTACTTTCAATTGCCCTTCAACGCAGGTATTGTTTCTTCTGCAATCTTCTCAAACATTGGAATCTGATCCGGAGCAAAGAAGGGATAGAAGAACACTAGCTCGTTAATCCCTAATGCGGTGTATCTCTCAACAATCTCTCTGAATTGATCCTCAGATGCAAAAGCGGTATTTGCTTCAGCTCCAAAGACTAGCAAGGATTTCCTAAGAGTCCCTGGATCTCGACCAATCTTTTCACAATACTTGTCGAGATATGCAATACGCTTCTGAGTATTAGCTACAACCAGTTCATGAGGTGACCCAAAATCAGCTCCGAATGAAACCCATGTATCTGCTAGTTCTGCTGCGATTCTCAAAGATGCCTTGATATGTGCTGCTACAACAAGCGGGGGTCTTGGTTTCTGTACTGGTCCTGGTGCCATTATCGCATCCTTGAGATTGTAGTATTTTCCTTCATAACTCGATTTTATGTTGCTGAGAAGAGTGTCTACTATCTCCACCTGCTCTTTAAGTCGCTCAGTTCTCTCCTTGAATGGCCAGTCATCAATACCGGTCATAGTATAAGATGGGTCAATATTTCCAGGAGCTCCAGCACCAATCCCAATTTCCAATCTTCCGTTTGAAATGTGATCGACAGTCATTGCTTGTCGTGCAAGGACTGCAGGGTGACGGAATGGAATTGATGTCACAAGTGTGCCTATTCTAATTCGCGATGTGCTAGCAGCCAATCCTGCTAATGTAGACCACCCGTCAAGCCAAGGGCTATCAGGATGAGCATAATTCACAAAATGATCTGCAATCCAAGTCGAGTCAAATCCTAATGACTCAAATTTCTGCCAGAGTTTGACTAATTCAGGATATGGAAAATCCTGTAGTATCACTGCTCCAAATCGGAGTTCTTGTTTATTTTTCAAATTCGTTTCCTCTCCATTTTATCTATTGGATGCTATATTCGGTATATAATCAGAAGTCACATTCGGAGGTCACACAATGTGTTCATTTCCCAATCAGAAATCATCCTTGAAGAAATCGAGATCTTCACCCAACAAGTAATGACAGAACCAACGATATACCTGCAATATAATTGCGTAGTTATCTTGAGGAGCAATGAATCCATGACCTTTGCCGGGAAATGTGAACAGTTCTACTGGGATTCCTTTGTGCTTCAATGCCCTATACAGTTCCTGAGCACTGATGACAGTGATTCTCTCATCACTTTCACCATGTTGAATCAGCATTGGGGTCTTTGCTCTGTCAATTGCTGCGATTGGTGCACTCTTCACATACAATTCCCTGCTTTGAGGTTCATGAGGTGTGCCTGTGAGATGAATACAGTGTCTGTTGTCCGAGCCAATGTAGTAGATGTACCAACTACTTACACCAGCCATGACGTTTACTGCGGCAAATCTATCTGTATGCATTCCTCCGAAAGCTGAAAGATAACCTCCCTGACTACCCCCCATACTTCCAATCTTTGATTCATCAACATAACCTTGTGATATTAGATAATCAATGCCAGATTCAATATCCCACATATCACCAACACCTAGGTTATCATGATTCAACTCCATGAATGCGCGACCTTTACCTAGGCCACCCCGATAATTTGGCTGGAGAATCAGAATACCTCTTGCAAGAAATGAATGCATAGGTCGATAGTATTGATTCTCTAATAATGCAAAGTTGGAGCTACCTCGAGGACCCCCATGTGGATACACAATTAGGGGATACTTCTTCTTTGGATCGAAATTTGACGGTTTCCTCAAAAGGCCCTCTATCTCTGTACCATCTTTGCTGGTCCACTTAATAGATTCAACAGTTCCAAACTCAGTGTTGGAGTAAGTTTCTGTTTCATTCGTCAACCTTGTGAGTTCCCAACCATTTTCATTTGGAGTCCCATAGTATATCTCATGTAATTTTGTCGGAGAGAATCCCAAGAACCCAATATGGCCGCTCTGGGTCATCGTAAAGAAACCTTTAGGGTATACATCACCCATCGAATAGGTTTCGAATTCACCGTTCTCATCGATTTTACTAATTAGACACCTACTCTCTTCCCAGTGTAACAAGTAGATGCCAATTTTGGTCCAATTGACATGTATGGGATAGCGATCAATTTTCTCTGTAATGCAAACGAAATGGTTCTCAAGCCCAGGTTTGTCTAGTATACTCTCTGATTCCGCAATATCTAGAATCCAGAGGTCGGGTCGAGACTCTGGGATTTGCTCAATATCTCGTCCGATTAGTATGATTTTATTTCCATCAGGAGATACTTCACGAACCTTGTATCCTTTGGGTAATGCGAGCTTGACTAGTTTAACAGACGAGAGGGCATCATCAAGAGTTGAGTTATCCATTTTTCCTAGAATTTTATCAGGATTCAGTTCAATCATGAAACATGAGGTTTCATCTTCGAAAATTATCCCGGATCTTGTTTGACAGTTGAGAAAGATTCGGTTCTTCTCAGGTGATACAACGTATGAATCGATTGCAAGAGGTTCATCTAGAAGACTTGTGATTCCAAAGAAAGAGGGTATCTTCTTTACATTCTCTTCAGCAAAACTGGCTATCGACAATTCCAGATTCTGAATTGCTCTTTCACTACTAACATAAAACAATCCAGTATTGGGCATCTCATTTTCTACATGATTGAAATTGCCAACTCTGTTATTAGCTTCAAAATTAAGACCTGATGACGTGAAAACAAATCCATCTCCAAATACTTCGAAATTCTGAATTGACGATGGATGATCTGTTATCTGAATTGGTTCACCGACCAGATCACGATATACGTGTATCTGCGTGTTCCCAGATGGTTGAACTGGTTTCAAACAACAGATGCTGTTGCTTCCTAGCCATTTGATGTTCCTACTTCCTTTGAATAATCGATGCGTCGTTTTTGATTCTATATTGTAGATGTAACCTACAACATCGAATCCATTTGTCTTAAGATTTGGAACACCTTTGAGGTACATCACCTTTGAACAATCTGGTGAAACATATGGGTAGGGTCCATAAGCCGGAAGGGTTACTTGTTCCCTTATTGTAAGTCGCTTTTTCTCTTTCACAATGCTCGCTCCAAGTTCATCATGACCATCACTATCCGAAAATCTTCGAGTAATAAAGCACCGTCACAAATGGAGAACACATTATGAGGTCGCACAATGTTACAATCTACGCAATATCGCACAGATAGAAATGGAAGAAAGAATCATTCAGACAACTTCAGAATAATATCCCTAGCATTCTCATTAAGACCGGTCAATATCATAAGTTTGCCAGATGTAGGATCTCGAATTCGCGCCTGATAGAAAGTTTTTGCACCTTCGCTGTATGTGGATTTCATTTCTAGAAAGTCATCCAACTGCACACCTTGAAAAGATTCGAGTGGAATCTGATTCTGGAGTAGTCCACCTCTTGCTTCAACGATTCTGGTGTTAGTTAGATAATACCTAGTCCTTCTAGAGTTGACAAATTCAAGTATAGTTAGAGCAAGTCCGATTAGAACAATGAAGAGAAGGAAATTCCCTACGAAGGAACCTAATGCAGCGTAGGCCAATAGGATAACCCAGGGAGAACCAACAATACAACAAGCACCACCAAGCATCCACCTAGCAGCCATACCTGCGCGTTGGCTCCAAACTACTTCTTCACCAGAATTCAAACCTTCTTCTGGAGGGGGAAAATCTTCGAACAAATCAGTACCTCTACGCTTTGTAAATTTGGTATGGTCATTTGCTCCTATTATCTTTAGGCATTCAAAAATGAAAAAGATGGGGCCCGAAGGGGGAATCGAACCCCCGCATAGACCCCAATGTGCTCTTATTCCTGGCAGACCCACTCAAAGGTCAATTAGATTGTGGGAGTATATGATACCCATCCACCAATGTCACAGACTGCATAGTTGAAATATTGGTAGTTGAATACCTGACCTAAACCACCGTTATCTCTGTACCATTGTGTCCATGCAGGTTCGGTTCCAAATGGTGTATCCCACGTAGTGTCTAGGAATAGCCACCATCCATTGTCATATTTTGGTCCATCAGCACCAAAACCATATCCCATATTACCAACAGGCAAAGCTCCCCACGCATTATCCCACCATACCATAAGAACACCATGATAGAGTCCAGTGCCTAAACCATCTCCATTCCAAGTTGGGTCGTGGATCACAACCATCATTGCTTCGTAGCCACAAGATTCTAAGTATGCGGCGGCGAGCATAGCTTGGTCTTCACAATCACCCATTGTTCTGAAAGCGGTTTCAACTGGGAATTTGATGTAATCCCAATCATAAGGAATTCGGTCTCTGTCCAAAGTTGTATCGTATTCGTAGTCGATTGCTGTGTTACACTGACTAATAATTAAGCTTATGTCAGTTAGTGCGTTTCCGGTTATTACATCCCAACCAAAATACAGAAGCCCGTTATCATCCAAAAGATGCGCTAGGCATCTAGCAGCAAGAATACAAGTATCATTTCCTTCACCACCGTAGGGTGTTAGAACATTTGCAAGTGCGTTTGATACATCACTAAACCAAATGTCAGGTTGTCCATAGGGTAAAGTATCCTGTGTGTAAATAACATCATCAAACACAGAAGAGGAATCGTGTAGAATTACATCACGACAAAATCGTGTGAACTCTGACCAATAACCTGTGATGTTTCCTTCAGCTATTTTGTCTTGCACATAGAAATCTTCGAAGTAATATCGACGGACTGCTTCGGCAAAGATCCCGTATTGTACTGGTAGTATTGATTGTCTAATCCAAGTTGCCAACGTGTCATACGACTGTTGGAGCAAATCGAAATCTGCTTGTAACAGAACATAAGATGCATCAAGAACCCAGTATGCTGTATTGAGTGCATCATAATCTAACTGGAGCTGGGATAGTTCCAGTTGACAAGCATCGTACTGTGATTGCAAAGCTATGTAGGCAAGATTTAGAATATCATATTCAGATTGCAGCACTAGATAATCTTGCTCCAATGTGTTATAGTTCATTAGCAAGATATCGTACTGACTTTGCAGTGTGTCATAGCTATCCTGAAGATTGTCGTAGTTGACTTGAAGAGCCTGATGTGCTGCCCAAAGTGTATTGTAATTCAGCCATAAGGAATCGTAGTCAGATTGTAGTGCATCATAGTCTGCTTGAAGTTGTGTGTAGCTTGCTAGTAACACACCATAGGCTGTTTCAAGTGCATTATAGTCTATGAGGAGTTGATCGTAATCAGCTTGTAATATCGTGTGTTCTGCTACAAGTTGGTCATATGATGTACTTAGCGAATCATACATAGTCGAAAGAAAATCATATGCATCAACTAGATTGTAGTAGGTCATGTTGAGTGCTGAGTATTGATCTATTAGAGTTTGGAGTGTTGCATCTAGAACATCGTAGTCACCCATTAGAATGTAGTAGGTGATGTTCAATGCTTCGAATCCTGCTAACAGGTTTAGATATGTTTGGTTCAAAGATACTAGCTGCGAGGAGGTATCTTCGAGTGTTTGTGCTAACTCGTCACAACTCTCCATAAGGATTGAGTGTGTGGAAAGTAGTAACGTGTAGGTTGTATTCAACTGGTCATACTCGGTCACCTTTGCCTCGTACTGACCATATACTGTTTCGTAGTCTTCGATTGCCTGCGCGTAGAGCGCATCGAAGCCTTCGTATTCCGTTAGTAAATCTTGGTATTCAGAATTCAAGTTGGAAAAGCTCATCTGCTGAACAGCAGTGATACTACCAACACCAAGAATCCCAATTGTAAGTGCTACCATTATGATTTTAGTAACATTGCTTTCCATTTGTAATTACGTCCTAATCCATTTTAGAGTTTTCAAATTTCACTTTTATTTTACATAACTCATCTAATTCATAACGTGTATCAATCTTCTATCCAAGCTGAATCGTAGAATATGCCATGGGATGTGCTGTGGATGAACCACCATGATGTGCCCATACGACGAAAAATCTACAAATGGATCAGCAGCTAATAACGTATCATCTACAAAACAACAACTATCATTGTCGTCATCATAATCATCTGTCGCACCAGATGTATCTCCTTTTGTGCCGTCGTACGCCTTTGTGTTACCAACGATGACTACTATTAGAAATAACCCGCTATATGATTTTGAAAACTGCTGCTTCAATGCAAATCCTCCAACCATGAAAAGAATCAGATTGTGAGCGGGAGGCCCGTCAGAGCGCTATATATAGATACTTTTCAATTCTAAAAAGGGATTTTAAAGTAAATGGGGCCCGAAGGGGGATATTCGAATCTCGCAGGAATTGCGAAATCTATCGAACCCCCGTCAGAGGAACCACAATCCTCTATGCTGCCGTTACACCACTCGGGCCATGGATATCGCAGCGAATTCAGGCTCTATAATTTCGACTTATTAGGTTATCCTTGGGTAATAGAAATTTGGTGAACTGGAACTTAGATGATTTATCAAACTGCACCTTCTTTGGGAAGTTCAGAGAACAAAAGTAGACCTGATATGAAAAGTAAAGACAAAAGGGACCGGGCATATGATGATTGTAAAAGGCTCCAATTCGCAGTAGGAGTCGAGTACGGAATGAGGATAGTGCCACATTAACGCATCATATGCCCGAGCTTTTGCCTGTAGTCGAGGAGGATACTAGCGATCGTAGGGTACACCAGTTGAAGCTGCATGAGCTCCACCAGTGTGT
>Ga0209976_10001006_pt1 | contig 17052 bp, 16 predicted proteins | sample SumtaG_FD_182806 | JGI IMG/M metagenome (GOLD analysis project Ga0209976, IMG submission 182806) | Deep subsurface microbial communities from Indian Ocean to uncover new lineages of life (NeLLi) - Sumatra_00157 metaG (SPAdes) (version 2) | ecosystem: Environmental > Aquatic > Marine > Oceanic >...
AGACAGGATCGGAAACATATCAAAACCCTTGGCCGGCGTACCGGAGGTGTACGCGCGCGGACAGGGGGGGCTCCTGGACGTGGCCCTGGATCCGCATTTTGCGGACAATAAGCTCGTTTATCTTTCCTATGCGGAACCGGGGAAGGAGGGAGGCGGCACGGCTGTTGGAAGAGGGCGCTTGAAAGAAAATCGGCTGGAGGATTTCAGAGTGATCTTCCGGCAGGTGCCCAAGGCAAATACGAGAGTCCATTTCGGCTCGCGGCTGGTCTTTTCCAGGGATGGAACGCTGTTCATTACAATTGGCGAGCGAGGCCAAAGGGAACGCGCTCAGGATTTCTCCATCCATCGTGGGCAGGTGATTCGCGTCATGCCGGACGGAACCGTTCCCGAGGACAACCCTTTTGTGGGTCGCCTGGGCTACCGGCCCGAGACCTGGTCCCACGGACACCGCAACCCACAAAGTGCTGCTCTGCACCCGGAAACGGGCAGGCTCTGGACGGTTGAGCATGGGGCCCGAGGCGGGGACGAGATAAACATCCCGCTGAAGGGACGAAATTACGGTTGGCCCGTGATCAGCTTCGGGCGGCATTACTCCGGCTTGAAAATAGGGGAAGGTACCCACAAGGAAGGTATGGAGCAGCCGGTCTATTATTGGGATCCCTCCATCGCTCCTTCCGGTATGGCATTTTATACCGCGGACAGGTTCCGTGCCTGGAAGGGGAACCTCCTGGTAGGAGCCTTGAAGGGCCAGATGCTTGTGCGCCTGGAACTGAAGGGTGAAGAGGTGGTGAGGGAGGAACGGATGCTGCAGGGTCTTGAGGAGCGCATCAGGGATGTCCGTCAGGGCCCGGACGGGTTTGTCTACCTGCTCACCGACAGCGAGGATGGGCGCGTGTTGCGGTTGGAGCCGATCAATTAGATTTCGAATTGAGCATTGAGGATTGAGAATTCCGTTATCCCCGGGGGACGGTCCTCAAAAATCAAATATTCATGTTTGGTCTGAATTTGACTTTTGAGGACCGTCCCCAAAGGTCACTGCGGGATTGGAATATTTCTCAAAGTTCTCCAGGACATTGTTTACAGTTTCCATGCGCTCCTCAAGGGTCCCACGGAGCACATAGTAGGGGATCTTCCTCCAGGCCAGATCAGCCAGGACCATTTTCTGGAAAACTGTGCGGTTGGCATCTCCAGACCGGTCCCAGGTGTCGTCGTAGGGTATGTCCGTATCGCACACGAAGACCAGATCGTAACGATCCTGCGCTTTCCAGGCCAGGTTCGCCAGTTCAGGGTGAATGCTGTTGTGATAGTAGAGAGCGAACACATAGGTTGTAAGGACATTTGTGTCGGTGAAGAGGTAGTGATCGGCCTCAAAAAGAAGTTTCCCCTCCCGCTCCAGATGTTCCTCCGCCAGCTCGACGAGTTGCTCAGGTGACAGCCGGCGGTCCACCTGATTCCTTTCCCAGTAGTCCCTTCCGTGTTCCGGCATCCAAACAGTTTTGTGGGCCTCAGCCAGTGATCTTGCCAGTGTGGTTTTTCCTGTGGATGGAGCGCCGAGAAATACGATGTTGGTGACGAGATCCCTGTAAACCCTGGGGGAGAGGTACCTTCTGTATCTGAATGGATTGGATCGAACCTGAGTCGCGGAAACAGGAAACCGCTTCCGTTTGGTGTCCACAAGGCGATTCCCGGCTTTCAGGGCGCGGCTCATGTGGTCACCGTAGAATTCGCTGCTGTAGAATTTCGACACCTTGCGTCCGTTCAGAAGGTCGAGCACGAAGCGCTCCTGCCGCCGGCATATCTCGGGTGTGTTACCTACCTCCACTGGACCGTCCCAGGCTTCGAGCACCTCCACGGAAGGATAGAGGTCCCTAATCCACTGGGCTCTGACGGTAAGGGGGATGGAGGTGGTATCCGGACAGTCGTAAATGATGACCATGACATGGTCCATTTCATCCAGAGCGGTTTCGATGACCGTCTGGTGGCCATGATGCAAAGGTGCGTATTTACCGAGGGTCAGGCCCGTTCGCATGAGATTTATTCCCTCCTGGCAGCGTGTCGTACAGTCAACGATTTTCGCTTTTAAGTTGAGCAAAAAGCCGCGAATGGACTTTTTGCGACCCTATCAAAGTTCAGGTAAAGCCCGCTTCCAGGCGAAATAACCGATGGTGGCGAGGATAAGAAATACACTGTAAAGGCCACACGTCAGGTACAGTGCTTTATAGTAGTAGACCCCAATGGCGATCACGTCCACGGCGATCCAGAATAACCACGAATCCAGTATCTTTTTGGTCATGAGCCATGTTGCCACCAGGCTCATGACCGTAGTGAAAGCGTCGGGGAAGGGAAGGGACGCGTCGGTGAACCTGGACATGCCCCATCCCCATACGACGGTGCCGGCAAGTCCGAGACATATCCAGCCGATCAGACGCCACCGCGTAAGATAGCTGACCTCCAGTACTCCATGGTCATCTCCACCGTGCAGCCAGTTATACCAGCCGAAAAACTGTAAGAAAACGTAAACCACGTGCAAGATGAGGTCTGAGTAGAGCTTGACCACAAAAAAGATATAGATGTAGAGCAGAACCTGGATCAATCCCGCCGGCCAGCACAGGATGTTTCGCCTCACCGTCAGCCAGACGGCGAGAATACCGAAAAAGGTCGCTGCTGCCTCGATCCAGAGCAATCCACACCTCCAGCGCTTGTGACCAGGAAAGACTCTATCCTGCGCCTCCCCGGCGGAATTGATATTGGAGAACGGATCCCAAAGGAATAGAAAGTACAGTCTGTACAGTCCAATGCGCAAGAAAATTTGCGCCGACTATGCTACAAAATAGCAGCTCAGTTAATTCGGCAAGAACGATCTCACACAGTACCAGTACATTGAGAAGAGCGGGATTTGGGTTGAACCAAGATCCTGATTTAATATTTCTCCGTGATCTCTGTGAACTCTAGTGAGTCGCTGTTGCTGTGTGACGAACGAGTGAGAGACCGCCTTTCATGCTGTTATGCCGTGTGGCTGGGATCATGGCTGTATAGCGCCAGAGCACTGGGTTTCTCACAGAGCACACAGAGTGCACAGAGAAGATCTATGAATTCTCAATGCTCAATTCGAAGTTTTCAATTGTTTAAACCGATTACCGATCATCAATCCTTACTGGAGATATGAATGGCCCTTGAAGAGATTGATCTCAAGCAGGCTTTAATCAGGAAGATAGAGCATTGTGTCGAGAATGACCCGGCCAACCGCGGTGAGGACGGCACCTGTTATTTCGATGCGCCGCTGGTTGGGTTCGCTTCGGCGGATGACGATCTGTTCGTGAAATACAAGGACATTATCGGCCCCTTCCACTGGGCGCCCGCTGAGGTCCTCTCCATGGTTTACGGGCCCGGCGGCCCCTCGGCGGCAACGGTTGTCTGCTGGATCCTGCCCATTTCAGAGGAGACGAGGCTGAGCAACCGAAAGGAGGACCAGTACCCCTCCAGGAAATGGGCTCGCACAAGGCACTACGGTGAACTGTTCAACGATGTTCTTCGGAAAACGGTTGTGGACTATATCGTTGATATAGGTGGTTGCGCCGCGGCGCCCATGCTTCTGGGGGAGTGGTCCAGGGTTGATGATCCGGATATCGGTCTGGCATCCACCTGGTCGGAACGTCATGCTGCCTTCACCGCCGGCCTCGGTACGTTCAGCATCAACGACGGGTTCATTACCCCCAGAGGGATCGCCCATCGGGTCGGCAGTGTAGTAACAAATATGGTCATAGAACCTTCCCCACAGCCTTACTGGGACTACCGGGAAAACTGCATGACGTGCCGGGGTCTGAAGTGCGGTGTCTGCATGTCACGCTGTCCTGTCGGGGCAATATCCCTTGAGGGTCATGACAAGGCTCTGTGCAATGAATACATTCACGGTCCCGCTTTCAGGGAAATAGCGAGGGAATACGAAGCGAAGCACATTGGATGCGGTCTGTGTCAGACAGATGTGCCTTGTGAATTTGAAATACCGGAATAGGCCGTGATTCGTGACTCGTAACTCGTGATTCGGAAAGGCAGTGACTGGTAATCAGTATCCAATTTCAGATCTCAAAGGGGTAGGATCCAAAACCCAAGATCCAAGATCTAAAATCCAAAAGATTTTCCTCTGCTTCCCTCAGGATTAAAACAAGTACTATTTTTTGACAGGATCAACAGGATCTACAGAATACGGTTTGGAAGTAAAATCCTGTTAATCATGTAAATCCTGTCTGAATTTGCTTTTTAACGCCTTTACAGGAACCGTGCCTTCCCTGGATACAGACTTTCTCCACCTGCCCTGAGCTGAGTCGAAGGGTGCGTCCTGCGTTCTAGTTTTCTAAAAAACCAGAGGGCCAGAGCCTGCCTTCGACAAAAGCAAGTTCTGACCCCCGGGCCGTCTCAGGTTTATTGACTTTGATAGGTTCGCAAAAAGTCCATTCGTGGCTTTTTGTTCCACTTAAGAGCGAAAAGTGTCATTTTCGCTTTCCTCACAAATCAATGACTTACATCACCAGTCATTGATTTGGGCGCCTCGCTCGGGGCGCGTTGATGGCTTTTTGTGAAGTCATCAAATTTAGAATTTCTTATAAGGCAGGAACTTCCCGGACATGATCACCTTGACCCTGTCGCCGTTGGGGTCTTCCTCTCTTTCCACATGGAAGGTGTAATCGATGGCGCTCATGATGCCGTCGCCGAACTTCTCATGGACGACCGATTTGAAGGGATAACCAAAAACCTGAACGATCTCGTACAAGCGGTAGATGAGTGGGTCGGTGGGTACTACCGGTCCAAGGCCTTTGCTCGGGAAAGATGTCAGGAAATACTCGAACGCCTCCTTGTCCTCCTCCAGTCCGAGCTCTGAAACGACCTTGGCCGCCTCTTCGGCGGTCGCCTTCATTTGACCGTAGAGCAGTGCGGCAACCCACATCTCGCTACGGTCCATCGCCTTTCCAAGTGCTTCAAAAGTCAGGCCTTTTTCCTCTTTTGCATCAAGCAAAACCTCGGTGTACTCAGAAATTTCCATTATTTCTCCTTTCTAACACAGTTGCAGATATTAAATTTCCTCGCCGTATAAACCAGGCATTAGCCTGAATGGCGACAGTCCCGAATGTAAAGGAATTGCAAAGGTAAGACCAGTAAAAACCGGGGCTTATAAGGACCCGAGTATCAGTTTGACCACCATGAGGACAAGAAGGACCACAGTGATAACGCCGAAAAAGTTGTTGAACATCTTAAGCAGCTCCACCTGGCTCTCAAACTTGGGATCGTTCAGGTCCTTATACCCTTTGGTCCAGAAGGGTTTCCCGTCAGGGGTGACTCTGGCACGTAGATCAATTCTGCGTGGTTTGCCAAGGGCCTCCCACGTTACCGGGTGTCCGGTCCTCAGTTTTTTCATTACAAAAGATGACAGCACCATGCTGGTGGCAAAGGCGAGGATAATAATCCCGAATATTACAAAATAGTTCATATATTAATCTCTCCTGGCAGGGTGTCGAAAAGCCTCGATCACGCCAACGGCGTGACTGAAAGTTTGTCGGAAGATGCGAATTTTCGGTTCCTTTGTTTGAACCAGGGATAATCAACCATAAAATAATCGCGGTGAGTTACCCTGTTGGTCTTTTGGAGCGAGTCATGGCTTTCACTAAGCATGTCTGAACAGATTCAGAAAGATCAGCCTTTTCCCTATCTTCCGACAAATTACATCTCGGAGCCTGGTGAGGTTCTCGGACAGGCTCCGAGGCTGGATTGGTAATTCAAATCCTGTAATAGGGTCATAGAAAGGAAATGTCAAACAGGGGGAAATCAGGTTCTAGGATCTAGGTTCTAGATTCCAGATCCAGACCCAGACCCTAGACCCGAGACCCCAGACCCTGTTACCATTAATTCCATGAAACCCGCAGCAGAACAGATCAGGATCAGGTATCTCTACAGGCGAAAGATTCTGAACGGCGAGCTCAACGTGTCCCACAGTACCGCCAAGAGGATGGTAGGACCGGATTGTGCCTACCATTTGTATGGAAGACATACTGAGTCCAAAGTCCATAGTCCAAGGGAAAAGTTGGGAAAGGGAAAGGAAAATAGAAAATGGAGAATGGAGAATAAAAGGAAATCCTAACTGAGCTCTTGATCTGAAAAAAAGGCCAAGGACACTTTTCTCGAATCTTGAATCTTGAATCTTGAATCTGCTCTTTCCCTATAGCGATGGGAACCTCAGGTGGGCGTAGATCCCGCTGATGGAAGACACCAGGGTATAGATTATCTTGACCAAGTGAAGGAATCGGTCGGCGCTGGTCCCGAGTCGGTTTCTGGTTTGCATCATTACACGGGTTCCGGCGAGGCCCAGGGACAAAGCGCCTAAGAACAGGAAACCGGTAATGAAGTGAGTGTGGATGACGTGTTCGGGGATGTGGTCCAACCAGAACAGTATCCAGCCCAGGGTAGCCAGGGTCGTTCCACTGTCAGCGGTGTAGATGATTTTCTGGAAATATTTCCAGTAGTCCTCACTTGAGAGAACACTGGTATCGATGACACCTTTCCCCATCCGGCTGCTATCTCCTTCCCATGATGGTAGCATTATAGGCCATAAACCTGACAGAAAATCTCCTCCGGCTTCTGACAGGAGTTCTCCGACATGCTCCTGAAATTATACCCGAAATCAGGGTTAGAAAGAAATTTTTCGCAGATTTCGGATTTTCGATCCGCTCTTGAAAAGGGATATGAAAATATCGTAAAATCTCCGCGAAGATTGCAGACAACCCTGTTGACGGCCAGGGAGGGTGCTTTGTCAAGAGACACGTTTGTGTGTCCCATCTGTCGGAAAAGAAAACGCGGCGAGTTGTTCCACTGTCGTGATCACTGTATGGACATGTGCGGTGACCACGTCATGGAAACTGGTTTGGGTCGTTTTGTCTGCCGGGAATGCGACAAGATCGTTCACAAATTCAGGCACAACGGCACTGAATGGGTGGAAGCATAAAACAGAGTCCAAAGTCCAAGGTCCAAAGTCCAAAGTTTGAAACCCGAAACCCGAAACCCGAAACCCGAAACCCGAAACCCTTACTGCCCTACCACCTTCTTCGCCTCAGCCCTTTTCATGGGGATGAACCGCCCCTCGCCAGTAGCGATCAGTTCACCCTCGGGTCCATATATACTTGCCTCAGCTGTAAAGTAGGATTTGGAATATTTTTTGAGCTTGGCCATGGCGTGAAGTCTTATTCCAGGGGACACAGAGCATTTAAAGGTGACGTTCATCGATTGTGTCAGATAGTATTGATCCCGGTGAAAGGCGAGTCGGCCCAGAACCTCACTGAGAAAACCTGTGATAGGTCCCACGTGGACGACGTCACTGTAACCGCAGTGGTGTTGTTGTGGCGTAAAGAATCCCTCTACGCCCCCGTCGCTCATGTTGCGGAAGGTAGCCCTCAACCCGCATTCGTTATCAGGGCCGCATCCGAAGCATCCGTCAAAGGGGATTTGTTCCATTGTGTCCTCCCGTTTTGTTAGTATAAATGAATTCACTCCTGATGATGATTTAATCAAACATAACCGATATGCTCACCTTTGAGGCTAAATCGCACTTCCGAAAAACTATATCTTGGTCCAAGATGGCTGCTGAGGTTCTAAGGCAGGCTCTGATTCACGTACCATTATAGCACTACAGATAGCACTACAGCGGTAGGAATCTCACCCCGTGAAGCGTCTTTTATCTCTCGTAATGCTTGTCCAGGGAAGTTTTACGGTTTGAAAAACCCAGCTGGTATCATGAACCCCCAACTACCACAGTTTACGAAAACTTGTTTTTCCCCCCAGTACCTTCTAATCTTGCAGAATAACTATGATAGGGTCGCAAAAAGGCCATTCGTGACTTTTTGCGAAGTCATCAACGTAGGGCTGGGAAGAAGGTCTCAGAGTCCAAGGGGGGTACGCCATGAGCAAAACAACCATATTCGAGTTCAGTTGTCCTTGTTGTGGAGAAGATTACGAGTCTGCCCTTCGGACATGGGCAAGTACGCAAGGGCTGACAACCACCGATTTTTTTACCATGGCGGCCGGAGAACAGTCCCTCCACTACCAGGTTCACACCTGCCCACACTGCGGATTCTCCTATGAGGAAATGGGAGAAGGAGAACTCAGAGAGGATGTCCGTCGTTTCGTCCGTGAGGTGATCACCCCTCAGCTACCCGATGGGGACTTACCTTCATGGAAAAAGTTCGAGTTTCTGGCGCTCATCGATGAAAGCCTGGGGTCGGGATTCTATGCACTAGGCATGGTGTACCTTCATGCCGCGTGGTGCTGCTATGACCTGAAGCAAAATGAGTGTGAGAAGCATTACAGAAAAATGGCCATCGAATATTTCATAATGGTAGTGGAACCTGGGACAGTGGATCAGGATATAATCTACCTTGTGCCCTACCTCCTTGCGGAGCAGTACAGGCGCATAGGTGAAAAAGAAATGGCCGCGAGGTGGTACGATCGGATAATGGAGATGGGTGAGGAACACCCGGACAGGGATTTATTTATGACTTTAGCTACCCAGCAGAAGCTTGACCCCAAAGAGTTCATGGGCGAGATTATGCATGAAGAACCGTGAGGGCAGGGCGGAGGGCGAAGGGCGCGGGGAACTTTCCGACTTGACGACTGAGCGACTGAACGACTTGGCGAAGAAGATAGGGTAGGCGTGTTTTCTGTAAAGGCGGTGGATTCCACCACAGAAACACGGAGAGCACAGAGAAAAACAAATATAAGGGAAGCAATTCTGTCATTGCGAGGACCCTGAGCCTGTCGAAGGGGACGCGGCAATCTCGATTATCGGGATCGCTTCGCATCACGCCGATGGTGTGACTCGCGATGACAAAAAAAGTGGTACACGCCTTTTTCTATTTCTTGAACCTTGATAGGGTCGCAAAAAGTCCAGCCGGGACTTTTTGCTCCTCGGAAAGCGAAAAGCGTGGTTTTCGCTTTCCTTACAAATCAATGACTTATAGTGCCAGTCATTGATTTGGGCGCCCCGCGCGGGGCGCGTTGACGACTTTTTGCGAGTCCATCACCTTTGAATCTTGAACCTTGAATTTTGAATCTTGAATCAAAAGTCCCCCCTGGAGAACATTTATGAATGAAGATCTCAAGACCGTATCTATCCACACCAACATGGTGGAGGCGGAGCTGGCCAAAAGCATTCTGGAATCGTCCGGGATCGAGGCCTATATACATGCGCCTCACTCCACTGCTCTTTATCCCGGCCTCCTGGGGGAAATAAAGCTGCAGGTGAAAGCTTCAGAACTGCAGAGGGCTTTGAATGCCCTTGAAGAAGGAACGATAGTGGAAGAGTAAAAAATAGGGGGAAGAGCAGGGTCTAGGATCTGGTGTCTAGGGTCTGGAAAGAGCAGTGCGTAGGGCGGGGTGCGTAGGGCGGAAGAACAGGAGCCATCCTCCTTCGCACAAGGCTACGGCGGGCAAGAAGGGGAAGGGGGGAAAGGCAAGTGGAAAGCGGAAAGTGGGAAGTGGGAAGATATGGTTCCTATAAAGGCGATATTATTCACCACAGAGCTCACAGAGGTCACCCTTCGACAGGCTCAGGGCAGGCTGAGAAAACCTTAGACAAAGGGGAACACCAATAGTCATTCCGGGCTGCGGAGGAAACCTGAAATGGAAGATGATCTTATTAGGCGTCACAGGGAATTTCTCAAGGATACTCTCAGAAAAGAATATGACTTCTCCCAGACGGATCAGCATAAGGGCGTTCCCGCGCCCCCCATCCAGAAACCTTACGACCCCATAGCACATCGCATTCCCCTCCTGTCCCCCCCAGGATGGAAAAGCTGTCTCAGCGATACGGATCTCGTATCCGCCATCACTCGCAGGCAGAGCAGAAGGCATTATCTTCCTGACCCACTGTCTAAAGCCGAGCTTTCTTTCCTCCTGTTCAGCACACAGGGTGTAAGGCCAAACCCCAATAACTATGCCTCCCTGCGGACCGTGCCGTCAGCGGGGGCCAGGCACAGCTTCGAGACCTACCTGCTGATAAGGAATGCCGAGGGTGTTGATCCGGGCCTTTACCGATACTTACCCCTGGAACATGAACTCGTTTTTATGGGTGAGGTCGAGGATATGGAGATGAGGCTTGCCCTGGCCTGTTTCGGACAGCAGTTCGTGGGAGCCGGGGCCGCGACCTTTATCTGGGCCACAATTCCTTATCGTATGGAGTGGAGATATGGTCTGCTCGCTCACCGCGTGATCCTCATGGATGTGGGTCACGTTTGTCAGAATCTGTATCTTGCCTGCGAAGCAATTGGTGCGGGGACATGCGGAGTGGCGGCCTACGATCAGCAGGAGGTGGACCGCCTCATCGGTGTGGACGGGGAAGATGAGTTCACGGTGTACCTGGCGCCGGTGGGGAAAGTGCGGTGATCGGTGATCGGTGATCGGTAATCGGTAAAGTCGGGGAAGACCCCAGTCGTTGTAAAAAAGGAAAGAGCATTTAATGCAATGGACGCAGGTCAGCCGATTACCGGCTGAATCGCAGGGTACGCAGGGTGAGGCAGGATTGAACCTTTTGGATATTGGATCAAATTTAGAGCCTCTGAGATTTAATACCTAATTCCCGCGGGCAAGAAAGACTCTACTAGTTACAAAAATCGGGCGGCCCGAAGGCCGCCCTGTTCTTTTTTCCTGAGTACTGGATACTGGGTACTGGGTACTGGGTACTGTTTTTTTACTGATGTAGCTCCTGATAGATCCTGTACTTCTGGTCCTTTTGCATCTCCCTGACGTCGGCAGGGGCCATGTCATCCAGGCCGTCCAGCCGTCCGGAATACTCCTCGGCGCGTTCCATCTCCTCCTGGAGGGCGGGGGCGGAAGCTGCCGGAGACGCCTTGAGGGCTCCAATGACCTTCTGGATGATGGAGCGAGCCCCGTCACTGTCCCCTTCGTCCACCATCTTCGCCGCCTCATTCATCATGGCGTTGCTCTCGATGACGGCCTTTTTCTCCTGGACCTCAATGTCGAAATTTTCCCTGTGGACAGAGGTGTCGTCCACTACGCTCAAGACAACGGGAGACCAGCTTGTTCTGGAAATTTTGCCTGTTACCGGGTCACGATAGCGGATAGCTATATCGGCAACATCCTGGTCTCCAAGTTTCCCGGTCGGAACAGACATCTGTGCCATGAGAGTCCGCGTTTCCCCGGCGCTCAAGTCACCCAGGCCAATGATCGCCGAGCCGTTCTCCAGTCTCCAGCCATGCCCGGGAGTCGACTCAAACCGGCCGCCATCCAAGGGGCGGATAATAATCTCAACGCCGGAAGCCACGATACTGGCCGCCATGTTGAACTCCTTATGCAGTGCGGCAAGAATATCGCCGGGACGGGAGATATAGTGATAACGGCCTCCCCCTCCCGTGGCCATGGATTCCAGGAGGTTCTCATCAAAATCATATCCCATGCCGAAGGTGGAAACGGCCACGCCGCTTTCGTACATGATACCTGTTCTCCGGCTGAGCTGCCTGGCATCGGTTAGACCGATGTTGGCAAGACCGTCGGAAAGCAGGATCAGCCGATTGACGAATCCCTTTTTCCTGTATTTTTTGGCATGCCGGAACCCTTCCTCAAGGCCTCCGGAGAGATAAGTCCGCCCCCCGGGATAAATCCCATCGATGATCCTGTGGAAATACTGGCGGTCCTTGACCCTGCGTGCGGAGATGGGAACCTGGACCCGATGGTTATAGGTAACGATAGTGAGTCTGTCCTCCGGTCCGAGGCGGTTTACCAGCATATGAGCGGCCTGTCTTACATAGTCCATCTTACCCTCGTCTCCCATGGAGCCGCTCTTGTCCAGAACCAGGGCAAGGTTCAGGGGCTGCCTGTCGGGAATGGGGAGATGGTCGGGGGCAATGACCCTGATCTGGATGGTGCTTGTGCCGTCGCTTTGGTAAAGCAGGGTGCTGTTTTCAGGCCGAACATCAATATCCAGCGCTGATCCTGCGGCAAAAACGGGGGAAAGGACGATGGCCAGAGACAGCATAAGCAGTATGGCGGCCGGGAAAGGAAAAACCGTGGTGAATCTTTTCGTTTTCATGTCAAACCTCCTATAGAGCTAATTACGGATTACGGATTACGGATTAAAATAAGCGACGGTTAAATCCTCAATTCTCAATTCGCAATCCGCAATCGACTTCATGGCCTTTCCCCTAATACCCGGGAGACAACAGATTTATTCCTATAAACAGAAGACCTGGTTCAGGGACAAGTGTTCATGGTTGGTTGTCCCATGGACATTGGACGTTGGACGTTGAACTGTGCCACTTTCCACTTTCCACTGCTCTTACCCCCATGCTCCCCTGCTCCCATGCTGGTAAATTGATTCCCCTGGAATAAATTGGCCCCTCCTGTGGTATATAGATGTACTTGGAGGTGTCATTGGACGAGTTACGGGATGAAACCCTCGCAAAAAGGGCTGCGGCGGGGGACATGAGCGCGTTTGAGGATCTGGTGGATCGCCACCGTATGGCGGTTTATCGTCTGGCCCGTTCTATCACCGGTAATCACCACGATGCCGATGACGCGGCACAGGAAACTTTTCTCAGGGTGTACCGTGGCTTGGGTTCCTACGATCCTGACCGCCCCTTCAAGCCCTGGCTCAAACGCATTGCCTACAACACGAGTCTCAACACGGTAAGAGCCAGGAAGAGCAGCTCCCGAGGGTTCGTTGATGTTGATCTCCCGGAAGTGGAGGACCAGTCTCCCAGGCAATTGGAGAGAATGGAGGCAAAACAAAGCATTGCCGGTGTCGATCATGCCGTTCAGACTCTTCCCAGTGAACTGCGTGCGACACTCCTGCTCAGAGCAGTGGAAGGGATGTCCTACAAGGATATCGCCACAGCCATGGGGGTGAAGATCGGGACGGTGATGTCAAGACTGTCCAGGGCGAGGGAACGGGTCCTGGATGTTCTGGAGCCGGCGGGGAGCATGGCGCAAAGGGGTGATAAGAGATGAGGTGCCAAAGAGCACAGCAGCGACTTATGGCCTATCATGATGGAGAGGTTTCTCCCGGTGTGGGGCGGAGAGTGAAGAAACATCTCGAGGCGTGTACTGAGTGCAGCCAGCTGCTCGAACAACTTAAACTGGCCGATCACCATGCCGGCGCCGCGGTGGACGTAAAAGACATGGTTGGAGTGCCGAGCATGCCACCATCGGAAGATAAGTACTGGGAAAGTTTTACCGCCCGCGTCCTGGACCGGGTGGAGGAAGATGCCGCCACCAGAGCACCCGACAGGCATAAGCCCGGTCGTAGATGGAACCTTATCATACCCCGTATGGCGCCCGCTTTCTCCATCGCGCTCGTGGTCGTTGTAGCTGCCGGTGTTCTCATGAAGATAGGCGACCCTATGCCGGTACCGAAGGTTCCCGTCATCCACATGGAATCCGCTCCGGAAAAAGGTACCCCGGTTGTGGACGGGGAAGTTTCGCGTGATGAGCCGGATCGTGGCGAGAGGGGATATTATACCGATACCACTGGTGAAGATTCCCGACGGACATCCGCTGAAGAGACCCGTGAAAATGAGGGTGCTTACCGGCCGGCACCTGCAGCGGTATCCGAGCCCGAGTCCGAATCCGAACCTGTACCCGAACAAATAGCAGCACTGGAAAAAATGGAAGAAGGCACCTCTGCCTTGAGAAAGAGGGAGGCGTTAGCGGCGCCCGAGGTTGAGGTTGAGACCGCGAGGGACGATACAGACGCTGCCTCGGGGCCGAAGGCAAAGAAGGCTTTATCACCAAAGGCAGAAGCTGAAAAGCTGCTCTCTTCAGCGCCAGCGATAATGGGTGGCGATGTGGTTGTCCTGGGGGAAGTTGACAAGGCCGTTCCCGAAGCGCTTTTGGAGACCAGGGTGGATCAGACTGAGATTTCCCCGGAGGTTCCCATTGTACAAGCTGCCATGGCTCAGGTTGAGGGCGAACCTTCAACTGCTCCCATGGCCAGGGATACTGATCTGGATACTCGTAAAGAAAAGGATGACCGGGTGCAGGAAAAAACAGTAGTTTCACCTGCGGAAACCACGATCCCTTCCGTAACCGCAGACACGGAGATGGAAAATAACATTATGATCCAGGACAGCGCCCCCACAACCGCTGCCCGCGAAGAAGCGGCTTCCGGATTCTCTGACGAATTGGTTAGGACATTGGAGGAGCCCAGGGATGAGGTCGCCTTTTTTACACCCGGTGAAACATCGGATGAAAGCAAAATAGTCGTATCCGGGATGGAGACTCTGGCCAGTACTGTCCCTTCCAAGGATGCCAGGCAGACTTTCGCTTCCAGGGCGCCTCTCTACCGCGGGCCGGAAGATCAGCTGACCCATGCCAGGAACCTGGCCGATGTCAGGAAATTCTGGGAAAGCGAACAGGTACTGAAGGACCTTCTTTCTCAGCGTCCGCCATTACCGCTCCAGGAAGAGGCTTCCGTCCTCCTCATCAAGGTATTGAGCGGCCAGAACCGAATCGTGGAAGCCCAGCAGGTCCTGGACGATGCCAGAGTACAGTACCCGGCCAGTGAAATGATCCAGACTTTTGATCTGGAACTGGAAGGGGAGTGACTCTTAAATAAAGGGTCAGGATCCAGGGTCTAGGGTCGAGGGTCTAGAAAAGCAGAACCCAGAACCTAAAACCTCTTATGGTCCCGAGGCTGGGACCATAAGAATTACTACCTGATCGATCCTTCCACTTTTCTCCTCAATCTTCAGATCCTCCAGTTTACCTCTCACAAGGACCTCGCCCTGGCCCATCCTGATGGTTTTACTGGTCGTGATGTTGTATGTTCCGGGGGGGAGGTGGATCCGGAACGATCCGTGATAACCGCTTCTGGTATCTGAAAAATAGCGCCACCGGGACTGCTCCAATCGGTAAACCTCAATGTAAGTTTCCTCCAGCGCCAGTTCTCCGTAAACGGTTTTACCCGAAACCAGGGTCAGGTACCTGGGGGAGGGATGGCAGCCGAAAAGGGAAAAGGTGATCAGCAGGCAGCACATTGGGAGTCGACAGGTTTGTACCAGCTTCATAAGGACATATTATAACCTCTTCCCTTATTTTCCCCCATGACCAGAAGCTGGTTTTCAGATGGGCAATAAAAGCAGTTGTAAATAGTCGTTTTCGACGGATATCATCAGGGTCACCCTGTTTGGATCCCGGACAACGGGCACATGACTAAAGATACCGTACTATTAAAGGAGGGAAAATGGCTCGTTTAAGCGACCTATCGGAAAAGATGGCGGAGCACCTCCGCGTCCTTCCATGCCCATCCTTTTCCACCACCCCCTGGGCGACGGGCCCTTCCCTTGACGAAAGACGTCTGGCTATCATATCCACGGCAGGGATCCACCTACCTGATGATACCCCTTTTGCTGTGGGAGCGGCCGATTTCCGGTCCATCCCCCGGGAAACGTCACCTGCCGAACTGGTGATGAGTCACATTTCACCCAACTTCGATCGCACCGGTTTTGCACGCGATCCCAATGTGGCATATCCTCATGATCGCCTGGAGGAAATGGTTAAGGTGGGGGAGTTGGGGAGCCTGGCCGATGAGAACTACTCTTTCATGGGAGCGACGGATCCTGCTGCCATGGAGACAGCGGCCAGGAAGGCGGCCGGGACAATGAAGGCCGACGGAGTCGATGCGATTCTCCTTGTACCTGTCTGACCTTACTGCACGCGCGCCGTGGGCGGGCTGGCACACTACTTGGAGGATGAAGGTATACCCACTACCCAGATAAGCCTCATTCGTGAGCATACTCAGCAGATCCGTCCTCCCAGGGCTCTCTGGGTGCCCTTCGAGCTGGGCAATCCTTTGGGGGCACCGGATCAGCCCGAACTTCAGACCCGTGTGTTGCGGGCCGTGTTGGGGCTGCTTGAGAGAGAGACCGGACCGGTCCTGGCGAATTGGCAGGAAAAAGCCAACTAACCACAGCGCGCCCCGGGCGGGCGCCCAAATCAATAACTGGCACTGTAAGTCATTGATTTGTAAGGAAAGCGAAAACCACGCTTTTCGCTTTCCCCAAAGATATTATAGGTCTCAAAAAGTCACGTCAGGACTTTTTGCGACCCTATCAAGGTTAACCCCCTGTGAAACCCTGGTTACCCTGTGGTAAATTAGCTTTTCAATGCTCCTACAGGAACCCCGATCCCCCCTGATGTCGCCTTTCTCTGTGATCTCTGTGTTCTGTGGTGAATCAGCCTTCCGGGCTTTGGCGTGAGACCACCATGGTATGGGTTATCCGGAATACCCTTTTTTCCCTTACTTTCTTTGGAGGTTTTTATGTCTGAAATCCTGAAAACTCTGAACGATGCAATCGATAAAAACGTCAAGCCCGCAACATTTCCGGTGGCGGTCAAGTTGGCCCGGAAGGGGGAGGAAATAATCGGGAGATTCAAGCGACCTGGCCAGGATCTTCATCATCCCGTTGCCGTATGCCAGGGAGTCAACATCACACGGACCTTCGGATGGACCCTCGTGTTCGGCAGCAACGACCACGCCTGCCCCCTGGCATCTGTGGCAGCGGGACACATCGAACCGGACGAGTTCCTCGAAGGTGCCGTGGCGGATCTTTACCAGGACGACCCTGAAGTGGCCAGAAGTATGGAGTCTGTCTATCCCAGACACGAGGTGGGGGATATTGAACAGATCTGGCTTTCAGCCCTCGGCCGCTGCGAGTTCGATCCAGATCTGGTTATCGTTTACGGCAATCCGGCCCAAATCCTGGTCCTGGTTCACGCCGCCAACTATGGTTACGGTGAAGGGGTCACTTCCTCAAGCACTGGGCGGTTCGGCTGTGCCAACTGGATAGCGGGGGTGATTCAGTCCGACGAATGCGAGTATACGATCCCCTGCTCCGGGGAGAGGGTGTTCGCAGGCACCCAGGATCACGAAATGTCGTTCATGATCCCGCGTTCTCATTTCCAGTCGGTGACGGAGGGGCTCGGAATCATGAGACAGAAGGGCACGTTCCGATATCCGGTTCCCAACATGAACCTGCTGGGAGCACCAGAGCTGCCGGA
>Ga0209976_10001007_pt1 | contig 17028 bp, 17 predicted proteins | sample SumtaG_FD_182806 | JGI IMG/M metagenome (GOLD analysis project Ga0209976, IMG submission 182806) | Deep subsurface microbial communities from Indian Ocean to uncover new lineages of life (NeLLi) - Sumatra_00157 metaG (SPAdes) (version 2) | ecosystem: Environmental > Aquatic > Marine > Oceanic >...
TCAGAGGGTGTCCTTCTAAAGAGTAACCATCAGCAACTTCTTTTAAAGCAGCTATTGCTTTCTCATGGTCAATTGGTGCTATACATTCTCTGTCAACTCTTATCATTTGAATTTTTCGCTCATCTGCAATAACTCTTTCTTTTACAATGGTTACTTTTGAATCGGTTATTAATTTGGAAATAATGTTAATTTTATCTAATTCGTCAATTACAATTTGTCCATTCCTATCTGCTCCAATTGATGCTAGACAATCAACTTTCGGACCGATTTCTCTAATATTTCTGACTACGTTTCCGCACCCTCCAAGTGTATGATATTCTTCTAAAACTTTTACAATTGGAACTGGGGCTTCTGGCGATATTCGTTCTACTTCTCCCATTACATATTTGTCAAGCATAATATCGCCTACTACTAATATTCTAATATCTTCAAGTTTCTTCATTCTCAATTCTCCAATATAAAATTAACCAAAAAAAAGAGATTGAGGGTCGCTGAGGCGCTTAGCGTCTCACCACCCTCGCACTCTTTTTATTTTGTTCTAAGAATTAAGAATTAATTCTTATCTGATGCACTTTTGCTCGGCACCGTTAATTGTCCCCCAAATGTCGTCTTTGCAAAGATCGCCATAATTATTGGGAACATCCGGACCGGGGCCGGTATCCACTGAAGGTGCTGCGTCCACTGAAGGTGCTGCGTCCACTGAAGGTGCTGCGTCTTCGCCGTCACCACAATCACCATGACCGTTTCCATGACCATTTCCATGACCATTTCCATGACCGTTTCCATGACTGCCATGACCATTACGACCGGCAAAGGCAACACTGTCATCCAGGGCAACAAATCCGCTAAAAATGGGGAATCCAAAAGTTAACATAAACACTGAGATTGTCAAACAAATAAATTTTTTCATGCTATTTCCTTTCGTGTTAATAAGTTGTTAATAAAATTTGGTTAACCACTGTCATTTCCAATGCATTTACAAAGTAAGTTAAGATAGACTCTATTTATAGCTTGGCCTATTCTTAATTATTTTGTGTCAGCCAGTCAGAGGTAAAACGATAATCTCCTTTCGTTTATAATTTAATTAAAAAAAGATGGACCCCGTCTCGGCATACCGCCGTCCTTAGAGGTCCATCTACATTTACACCGTTAAATGATTACTCCGGGCATTTGTCGTTCCACCAATCCATGAAGCTACACTTCGGCTCATCAAGCATCATAGAGTGGTCAAGGTCACCGATTCCACCACTTCCGACGTTACCACCACTGCCGCCGCTTCCGGAATTTCCACCACCAGAATCACAGGTGCCTATCTCACCACTCGGGCCAGTACCACCTACTCCAGTACCAGTACTACCACCGCCGGCGTTTCCATTATTACCATCGTTGCCTTGGTTTCCAGCTCCGGTATTTCCAGGAGGACCATTTCCATCAGGACCATTTCCCTGACCGTTGTTACCACCACCGTGTCCACCTTTGGCAAAAGCGCTGTGTAATGGGAACAATACAAACACAAAACAGATTAAAATAATTGGTAAAATTGTGAACAGTTTTTTCATAACATTTCTCCTTTTAATTTAAGTTAAAATTTTCGTAATGCTTCCTGTTCAATAATTAATATATATAGTTAACGAAAATTAAACTGACCAAAAAAAGGGATTGAGGATCGCTGAGGCGCTTAGCGTCTCACCACCCTCGCCCCCTTTTTATTCATTTTAATTTAAGATGGACCCCCCCGGTCTTCCATCCGGAATCCAGGGGGTCCATCTTGGGCGAATAATCACAAGAATTTAATCTGCCTGGTTTGACGGACTAGTTGATCTTGTTTTTATTCTAAGAATTAAGAATTAATTCTTAAAATTACTTCTTCTCCACAATTAGAGAAGCATCATGAAATAGCTCTACAAAAATCTCAGGGCGCATTTCATTCAGCGTTGAGGTTTTACTCCAGCCAGTTCCAAAACCTGGAGCAACAATTGCCTGGCCACTGTTGGTAGTAGCAACTGACGCCGAACCACCAAAACCGATACCTTTCGTCGTGCCTTCCATGTGCTTGGCAGACTGCAGAACAAGATTCATTCCGGTAGCCCCAGCTTTCATCGCTTCAACGGAAGCACGGGCTAACATCTGGTCAGCAGTGACATCTTTTCCGGTAGAAGACAAAGTGATTGTACCCATAAATTTTCCAGTAGGCGAATCTTTCCAGTTCACTTTATCCAGCTGTTTGTCAGATTCCCATAGAAGGGCTTTTTCAACTTTAAAGTCACTTCCACCACTGGATGCCTTTTTGGCCTCAGCTATGGTAATGTACTCGTCGTCATCATACTTGAACAGAGAGCTCAGAGATTTAATTGTGCTTACGCCTTCTTTCTGCTCTTGTACTCGAGTGGGAACAACACCGGGAACGTCAGAGGAAATGTGGTTGTAAGAAACAGGGTTCTCAATTTTAATACTTTGACCTTGTCCTTGACCCTGGCCCTGTAACTGACCCTGACCCTGAATATTTGTATTCTCATTTTCATTTTTGTTGCTATTAATGTTCGTATTAAAGTTGGTGTTCATGTTCTTGTTGTCAATGGCGCCTTTTTCAATCGTTGCGCTACCACCTTCACCACCTTGGCCACCTTCACCACCTTGGCCACCTTCATTGGTGATTGAATCATCTATATAATCCATAAAGGCTGAGGCGGGGGTTACGGTAATCAGGGAAAAACACATTGCTATTGCCATAATCACAAATAAAACTGAAAATTGTCTGAATTTCATAACATTTTTCCTTTTTTGTTAAGTGTTAAAAATTAAAAACATTGTCCAATAAATAAATGATCTTTTCCATAGAAGATCAAAATTAACATTACTCAGTACCTTATTTCACTTTCCCCCCTTTCTATTTAATATTATATAGTCAAAGTCACCTACATGGACCAGAGCAGTTCCTCCTTTTTCTAAGACCGTTATTCCATATTTACCTGAAACAATATCTGATCTCAGCGGGATATTAATTTTATAAATTCTAAAAGGAAGATTGCTTATTGATATTGGTCTACCATCCACTTTCAACTGTTTCTTAACATCTATATAATAAAGAGTTTCCATCATATTATATATTATTCTATTTGGATTATAAATTTCAACTTCTAATATTATTTTATCAACTTTTGATATATCAATTTTATTTGGTCCATGCCTGGATAAGAAAACAGGCATTATAACATCTGACCCATCGATATCTTTTACATTTTTATAAAATGTATACCAAAACACTGCTCGAATTTTTCCAGCATTATCTCTCAAACTATAAGATGGAGAAGGCATCATTCTACCAATATTATCAGTAACTGTAATATTAGGTTTTGATACACAACCAATAACTAAGAAAAATAAAAAATAGTAACATAATCTTTTCATTTGATACCCTTTCATTTTTTGTGTTAAAAAATATAACTATCTATTCCTATTCAGTAATTAATATATATAGATACTATTTTTTAAATGAAAAGATTATAAAAGAAATGATACATCTTGAAGGAGTTGTTTTTTGGATGGGACATAGTCTAGATATCTAATAAATTTCCAACCTTGTTTTTCTAATTCTTCTTGTCTTATTTTATCATACTTTTCGTCTTGATGATAATATGAACCATCATATTCAATTGCTATATTCAAAGTTGGAATTGCTATGTCGATTGATTTATTAGTGAAGATACAAGGATAGTTTAATATTGGATATGGAAAAAGTTCTTGGCATAAGTTAAATAACTTAACTTGTGGTTTTGATGGGTTTCTGACAAAACTATTTGCATGCGCCGCCCCACCATTAAGCATGTGTTTCCTCATTTTTTCTTTAGTTTCTTTTTTATGTTTTCTTCCTAACCATTTTCCTTTATTAGAAACTTTAAGCTTTTCTCTATGTTCTTTTGAAAATGATCTTCCGGTTAAAGAAACACTTATTTTATTTTTATGTTCATTTGAAAGTTTTCTTTTCTTCAATGATTTACTAAGATTTTTTCTGTGCTCTTTAGAAAATTTTTTTAATTTCCCTGATCTGCTCATTTTTTCTATAGTTTCTTTACTATAAACATCAGTCAATCCTTTATTCCATGGTTCAACTTTATTTACTTTACAGTTCTGATGTTTTTTTGAGCAACACCATTTATTGTTATTTTTAAATTTTAATAGATATTTCGCCTTTATTCCACATCCATATTCACATAACATTATTTAATTACAAACCTCCTTACCATTGAAATTAAAACAGCTTTATCAAAAAAATCACCCGGACAAGTGAGATCTTTATCTGAGGATACTTCATTATGAAGTTTAATTCTTCCTGGAGTGATTCCATACATTTTCATAAATGGGTTTAGTAATCTATATGCTAAAACTTCATATAATCTTTTGATTGGCACAGCGAAATCGTACGATCCTAGAATTGCAACATGAATAGATCTTTTGTTTATATCAGCATGAATATCATCCCACTCACATTCATAAATAAATGGGCGTGTAGCAATCGCTATATAATCATCTTTAATTTTTTCAACTACATAATGATAATTAACATCACCAGTTTTTTGCTCCATCACTCCTTTAAACAGACCTGGCAATTGATATTTAGAATTATCAATTCTTGCTTCTGGATTAGGATACATTTCTGCTGAATGATGAATAATAATCCACTTAACAGACTTTCGTCGCACAGTTAAAAGTGATGGGCGAAATGGTATTTTCATATGTAATATCCTCTTTTATATTTGTTCTTATTTTGTAGCATAGTCTTCGAACACATCTATAGATTCATCAACTTTATCTTTATTTTCTTCTAAAATATCTTTTCCTATATTTAATAGTGAAATGGTTGGATTTAATCCATATGTTGCACCATCAGTTAATGGTCTTGTTATGTAGTCATTTCCAAAAGCATAATCTGTAACCAGTTGATCAAGATCTGGATAATCTCCTGGTGTGTATGTGTAAATAGGAGTTACTACAGGAGGTAAGACTGGCGGCGGTACAGGAACTGTGATTGTTACTATTTCCCAGTCAGTTATATTTCCAGTTCCGAATCCAATCGTTCCAAATGTGGATCCATATACAACATCGTCACCGCCTTTATCAACTAATATTATATTTTCCAAAATATCTCTTGCCTCTTGTTCAGCGTTTCCACAAACCCCATTTTGAATAGCATTCCTATCTTTTGTTAATTCATCAATTTCGCCCATTTTAATTACCTCCAATACTAATAATACTAGATTCAATTGCCTCAGATTGATCTGGAGCTTCTTTAATCATTTGACGTAGTTTATCTGAATTTTTACCTGGTGTAAATCTTGCGGTACTTGTGCTTGAAGAACTTGAACTCCTTGATGTGCTGCTACTAGAACTGGATATACTACTGCTGCTAGAACTAGATGAACGAGAACTTGAACTGCTCGAACTTGAAATACTTGAACTACTAGAACTAGAACTAGACTTTGAACTTGAACTAGAGCTACTACTGCTAGAACTAGATCTTGAACTTGAACTAGACGAACTACTTGATCTACTACTTGAACTTGAACTTCTTGAAGAAGATGATGAAGATCTTGAACTAGAAGATGATTGACTGCTTGAACTAGAACTACTACTTCTACTGCTAGAACTAGATGAACTTGATCTTGAGCTTCTTGAAGACGATCTGCTGCTTGAACTTGAACTACTACTTCTACTGCTAGAACTAGATGAACTTGATCTTGAACTACTTGAAGATGAAGAACTTATACTGCTAGAACTAGAACTACTGGATCTAGATGAACTACTACTAGAAGATGAACTAGAACGAGAACTACTACTTGAACTAGACGAACTTGATCTTGAACTACTGCTAGAACTGGATGAGCTTGATATACTAGATGAACTTGAAGCATAAAAAATTCTAACCTTTTGTACATACCCCGTAATACTATCACTATCCGGCCCAAAATCAATACTTTGTAATGCATAAAAATATCTCTTAGATTCTGTCTCTGCCGTTATTGACAGTGAAGTAACTAAAATACTTCTAGTAGAATCTGAATAAATATCAAAATCAAGATTTGACCCACTTCTTGTTAATGTGCAATACCACAATGGAGTTGTTGAACCACCAGGAAAATAATAATCTGAATCAGTTGTTGCATCATCCCTTATTCCAACTCTCATATTATTATTATTACAATATGCTTGCATATAAATAAGATCATCTGCATTAAGACAATCAATATGAGTACCTATTGTATTTGAGATACCCATAAAATCAACTCCAGCATCCCCATTAGAAGCAGTTATTTCAAATTCAAAATCAACTTTAAAATTCTGAGTAATCCCATCAACCCCAAAATCATAATAGACATAAGCAACAGCATCCCTTCTCATGGTATCAAATGATGCAATTAAAGGATTGGGTATTGTTATATCATTATTCCCATCAACCTTTATATATTCTAATAAATTCTCATAAGGTTCATATGAAAAAGAAGAACTTGATGAACTTTGACTACTTGAACTTGAGCTGCTTGATCTTGAACTACTAGAACTACTAGAGCTTGAAGATCTTGAACTGCTAGAAGATGAAGAACTTGACCTTGAACTGCTTGAAGATGAAGAACTAGATGACCTTGAACTACTAGAACTTGAACTTGATGATCTTGAACTAGATGAACTACTAGAACTTGATGACCTTGAACTAGATGAAGACGAACTAGAAGATCTTGAACTAGATGAACTACTAGAACTTGATGATCTTGAACTACTTGAAGATGAACTAGATGATCTCGAACTACTAGAACTACTACTACTACTCGATCTTGAACTACTTGAACTACTAGAACTTGATGACCTTGAACTAGATGAACTACTAGAACTGGATGATCTTGAACTACTAGAAGAAGAACTACTTGATCTTGAACTAGATGAACTTGATGAACTTGATGATCTTGAACTACTTGACGATGAAGAACTTGACCTAGAACTACTTGACGATGAAGAACTAGATGATCTTGAACTACTACTAGAAGATGAACTTGATCTTGAACTACTACTAGAACTAGATGAACTTGATCTTGAACTACTTGAAGATGAAGAACTTGATCTTGAACTACTAGAACTGGATGAACTGCTTGATCTTGAACTGCTTGAGGAAGATGAACTAGAACGAGAACTACTAGAACTAGATGAGCTTGATGATCTTGAACTACTTGAAGATGAAGAACTTGATCTACTAGATGAACTAGAGCTGGATGAACTAGATCTTGAACTACTAGAACTAGATGAACTCGATGATCTTGAACTAGATGAACTAGATGAACTTGATGATCTTGAACTAGATGAACTACTAGAACTTGATCTTGAACTACTTGAAGATGATGAACTTCTACTGCTAGATGAACTACTTGATGATCTTGAACTACTAGAACTGGATGATCTAGAACTGCTAGAACTGGATGAACTTGATGATCTTGAACTAGATGAACTACTTGAACTTGATCTTGAACTACTTGATGATGAACTACTAGATGATCTTGAACTAGATGAACTACTTGAACTCGAACGAGAACTACTACTAGATGAACTACTTGATGATCTTGAACTACTAGAACTGGATGAACTTGATGATCTTGAACTACTAGAACTAGAACTACTACTAGATCTTGAACTAGATGAACTACTTGAACTCGAACGAGAACTACTACTAGATGAACTCGAACGAGAACTACTACTAGAACTTGATGATCTTGAACTACTAGAACTACTAGAACTTGATCTTGAACTAGATGAAGATGATGAACTGCTTGATCTTGAACTGCTTGAAGAAGATGAAGAGCTAGAACGAGAACTACTAGAACTAGATGAACTTGATGATCTTGAACTACTACTCGAAGATGAACTTGATCTTGAACTGCTTGAACTACTTGAACTTGATGATCTTGAACTGCTTGAACTACTAGAACTTGATCTGCTAGATGAACTAGAACTAGATGAACTTGATCTTGAACTGCTTGAAGAAGATGAAGAGCTAGAACGAGAACTGCTTGAACTACTAGAACTTGATGATCTTGAACTAGATGAACTACTTGAACTTGATTGAGAGCTACTAGAACTACTTGAACTTGATGATCTTGAACTACTAGAACTAGACGAACTAGAACGAGAACTGCTTGAACTACTTGAACTTGATGATCTTGAACTACTAGAACTAGACGAACTAGAACGAGAACTGCTTGAACTACTTGAACTTGATGATCTTGAGCTACTACTAGAACTAGATGAACTTGATCTTGAACTGCTTGAACTACTTGAACTTGATGATCTTGAACTAGTTGAACTAGATGAACTACTTGACGGAGGCACCCACTGACCTTTATCATTAAGTTTCCATTGTGAAATATTATCAATTTTCCATTGAAAAAGATCTGAGGTTGAAGTAGATGAGCTACTTGAACTAGAAGATGATCTTGAACTAGAAGATGAACTTGATGATCTTGAACTACTAGAACTAGAAGATGAACTTGATGATCTTGAACTACTTGAACTGCTTGACGAAGGGGCCCACTGATCTTTATCATTTATTTCCCAGTGTAAGGTATCATCAATTTCCCATTGATAAATATCTGTGTATGCCAATTTTTTATACCCCTATGTTTTATATTTTTACCTTGCGTTTGCATATTTGAAAGGCTGTTCTGCGAAAGCTATTCCAACAAATGAATTATTATTAGTATTAATAAAAGCAGTGCTTACTTTTATTTTAAATCCATTAGCATACATATCCATAGATATTCCATCTGCTGTTGATTCAGCAGCATTACTATCAGGTAAAAATCTTATTAAATTAACCCCATTGTAAGTATTTCTAACACTATCGTATAAACGCCAATCATTCCCGCCATCTGCATTCTTATAAATAATCCATCTTGGTCTAAACCCACAGTAAATATAAGGCCCGGCGGCATTACCATTACCCTCATAGTGAAAGCATTTAACTAATCCCGGTATATCCGCCCATAGATAAGCGACATAAGTACTTTCGTTTACATTTACAGCATTATGAGTACCTACTGTAAATTGAGTAGATGTAGGAGCAGTATCATTCCAGGGGGTTGCCAAATCAGCCCAGGCGCCGGCATCGTCTAAATTACCATAATCTGTTTCAGGATCAGTTTTATTTTGAGCTGCATAATGATAAACCATCCATTGCCCGGCACTACCTAATCGCCTTACCATAATCATTTTAGGAACAACACCTAAATTATGATTTATTGCATGTGCGGCCCCAGTTCCCGTATATTCCACAATATCAAATCCATAAGCAGCTCCTTCTTTTAAGCAATAAGCGGCGTAATCTTCTGTATTAGTGTTGACTTTCACATCAGCACCAACTGAAAAACCATCTTCATCAAATGTAAGTAAAGTATCCGCATCTGCTGTTTCCGCAGTTGTAGTGTTAGGTGGAATCCATTTTGTTACTCCACGAACTGAATCAAACACTAAATGGTTATCCGTGGTGTCTCTGTTTTTGATCCATACAAAGTCTGGTTGAAAACCAACACCTGTAATATCTTGATCTACTGAACCATCACCTGTATATAGTTTTACATTAACTGCTTTTGCCAAAGGTTCTATCACAGCAGGCACAGGTAAATTCGCAGTACATAATGATTTGAAACCTGTTGGTGGTGTGTGGGTGAAAGTTCGCTGACCAAAATTTAATTTAGGTGTTAGTGTAGCATAAACAGTCTGTCCTGGCACATAATCGTAAGCGTCTGCATCTATACCATCTCCATTATCAAATTGAGCATTTGTTCCTGCTGCTGGATCACCGCTATCTGTCCATGTATTATTATGTCCAAACCATAATTTGTTATTATCAGCATCAAACGCTACTTGAATAATATCATTCGCAGCAACTGCTCCCATATCTGGAGATGTATAAGATGCATTATGATAAAGACGTTGTAACGATGCACCCCAATTAACCATTAATCCATAACCAGTCGCGGATTGCCCTACATAGGCACCGGCAGTTATTATATCACCAGAATCTTCACCGGCTGCTAATATTCCTGTTGTGTGATATTGGCTATCTGAACCAACATCAAGTTCCCAATACCATTTTCCAGTCTTCATTAAAAATGTACCAGCACAACTGGCATGAGCTCCTCCTGAATATCGAGGATTTAATCCACCTTCTCGAATTCCAACAGGTCCGGTAATATTTCGATTATTATAATCTAAAGTACAGTGATTATTTTCGGGAGTGTCTATAACTTGATGATCCGTACCCATATTAGCTTGTGAGAAGTCACTACTAAAAGCACCTACATCTTTGCCTAAATCTGTATTATCTTCAAAATCTAAATAATGGCTTGCTCCTGCACCATCATCAAACCCTGCAGCTAAAGTGGTAAGACTTTTTGGAATCCAGATACCATTAACAAATTCACCAAATGTTGATAAAGGTTCAACTTCTCCATGTATATAACACGCCTCTGCCATATACCCATCAAAATATAAATCATCATTTTCAATACGATAGCCCCAAGCAGTATTCTGTCTACAAGTATTCATTGCATTATCTAATGGAATACTATCAACCACTGTTAGAGTAACCCGATAACCATTTACATATAATTTACATCTATCAGTGTTTACGGCCTCATTAGAATTAATAGCAACATAAAAATGATACCAACCAGAACAGTCACGAAACACAGCAGTAGACCGATAATCACCGTAAAGTGTACTGGCTTGATCGTGCCTCATTCTAAATATATCACCTGTCGTAAACCCAATTATAAAGTTATTGTTTGCTGCTGTGGCACCTTCAGAAGAATAATAATACTGTGCTACTACGTTCCCCGCAGTTGTTCTTTTCAACCACGCAGAAATGGTTGCTTGAGTCACGGCATCACCTACCCCATTCCGTCTTGCTCGAGTTGAACTGGCACTATCAAACATACAACTATTAGTTATAACGTTATTATATTTAAAACCAACGCGAGTTGATAAAATTGCCGGATGAGAAAAAATCATTATGCTTCCTCCCTAATAAATTCTCCCCCATACATATTAGTTCCATCTGTATAAAAGGTTAACACTATTATATCTCCATTTGCTGCTGGGGCTACTGGAGCAGATTCTGCTCCCCATTTAAAGACAGCATTAAATGCTAATGAATAAACACCAGCTGCTTGAACTACTCGAAGAACATATGTTCCACCAGCATTAAGATTGCTTGGCGCAGATATAGTTGTATTTTCCGTAAGGGTATGAAGTGCACATTGAGCGGCATCTGCATCCCAAGCTACAGCATTACCTGAAGAAGTTATAGCAGCTTCATTGAAATTTTGTTGTGTTGACCACTCTCTTGCTTCACCTGTTATATCTCCTCCATCTCCTTCTGCACCATCATGAACATGGTTTGGCATTGATTGAGTTACACCTTTTCCAACTATACCAAATTTAACTGTATCAAGATTAGCAGTTAAATTATCACTTCCAGAGGTTAGATTAACTGTAGTAACTGCGCTAAATGAACTTGATAATATAGTTCCATATTTTATTCCATCACCGACACAATCTGCTCTTACTCGTCTACCCTCATGAAATATTAATGTTTGATCCCCAACAATTGTGAAGGTGTCAAGATCAACGTACGTGGCATCTATGCTCATTGTTTATTACTCCTATGTCATATTCCTCAATACATCTTTAGAGCCATTATCAAATATTTTTCTTATTATTTTTGAATATAATTGGCTGTACCGCATTCTTCACAAACGTAAACTTCAACTTTATCTGTATCTAAATCGGTTTTTCTTGTTCTTATATCATGTGGACAATAGTCTCCAGCTTCATTTAATAAATCGCATATTTTTTGAGTATGATCTACATTGTATTTTGTTTGGTCTTCTAATAGATCAGCCATTTCTTTTAAAAGTTCTTTTGATTTTTCTTTGTCTTTTTTCATTTAACCTCTCATTATAAATGCTAAAGAATAGTATGGTGGTAGCCAAGATTGATTATCACTTAATGCTGCATGTTCTGGCCAATAAAAAACTGAAGGATCTTGATGCCAAGCAGTTCCACCACCACCGCCGTCTTCACCACCATCTCTATGCGTGTGATGCCCGTGATTTATTGTACCGACTGTTGTAGGTGTAACTGTACCATCTCCAGAACCAGAACCAGCAGATGCCTGTGTAGTATTTCTAATAAAATAGTCTCTCATATCGGGTGTACCATTATTTCCATCACATAGAAACCAACCGTCTGGAGGTGTTATACTCTCATACATACCAATAATATTTGATCCATAACTGCTTAATTGAATATCACTTGTTGCATTTCTCCAAGCAGCCATAGCTTGTCTACGTATTAAATTTGTTACTGCAACAGTTAAAGCACTATGAGTATGATTACCTGTAAAAATAGAAGCAGCTGAACCAGAACCATCTCCAGAATCTGAAACACCATGAGCATGAGCTCCAGATGTTGCTGACGTTAAAGGTGTATATGAATCCGAACCGCCATCGCCAACATTATTGCTGGATTTGAACATATAATCATTTGTCCAAATATTTGTTGCTATTGCTGATTTATCATCACCATATGTCCAGAGAACCCCATTTTGAGGAATAAATGCATTTCCAGAGTTAGCTTTTATTAAATAACATTCTTGATAAGGTGTAACATATGGAATTGATATAGTATGTGTATGTATACCAGAAGAGCTTGAATTTCGATATTTATTTCCATTTGTTGCAACTGAATTGATAGTAGTGCTTCCTGTATGTCCAAGATTACTATCAGTTGTTGCAACAAGTGTACCATCACCCGCACCAGAATCGCCTGGACTATAAGTCGAACCTGCTCCAACAATATAACTACCATTACCAGAAGCAAAAAGACTCCATCCATTAGGTGCTCCGCCTGCTCCTCCTGTATATGGAATGATTAAACCCTCTGGTATAATACCAATTAGTAATGGTATTCCATTTATTTTAGAAATAGTGTTTATATCTATTCCATTTATTTTAGAAATAGTGCTTATATCTATTTCATTGATTCTTATTATTGCCATTATGTTAGTTCCATATAATCTGGAGAAGGATTAAATCTAATAGTAGTTGCTGATGTGGCATATCCTGCTACTTGTACGTATTCTCCAGGATCCTCTGGTTTTATTTGTGTCATAATTCCTGATATTGCACTCACAAATAATTGCTTTCCAGGAGTCCAAGACCAACCCGAATCTGTGGCCCAACCATTCCAAAGCACATCTTTAGTTCCTGTTCCAGATTCAACAGCAAGAACTAATAAACCTACATTTGCTGTTGTATCTGCTTCATAAAAATTACCATCGGTTGCCATAACTAATAAACCACCTATTCCTATTCCGTTAGTGTCAACTGTTTCACTTGAGATATCACCAGTCATTGTATCAGTAGAAGCAGGAACAGAATCCCATTCTTGTTTAACAGCATCTCCCATTATAATTTGACCAGAAAAAGTTGTAGCTAATTCTATTGTCATTGTCAATGAAGCAGAAGACATATGAATCTGAATTGCATTGATGTTGTTATTAGTGCCGATTTCAAATATCTCATTATTAACACGAAGACTCATGTACTCATGGTTTGTATCAGACCCTGCATCATTATATAGTCTAATATTTCCACCAAGAGGGTCTCCCGTTCCACCATAAAGATAAAGATTACCTTCTTGACCTGTATCATCTTGACCCACTTCAATTAAATTAGCAGTACCTCTAACTTGTAAAATACCACCACCTTGTACTCGTACATTTGTGGTTGGTGTTAAAGTAAAAACACCATCATCAGTTATATCACCATCAGTTATAACAGTTCCGCCAACTGTAAGTGAAGTTGTAGCCTCGTGATCTCCTGTAGTTTTTGATCCGCCAGAAACAGCTTCAAGGACTGTAGATCCGCCAAAATAAATTTTATCCAATTCTCCACCAGCACCCTCTGTTGTGTCATGAACATGATCTGGCATAGATTGAGATGTTCCTTTACCAACAATACCTAATAGGACCGTATCTAAGTTTGATGTTAAATCATCACTAGCTGCTGTCAGATCAACTGTAGTAGTATTTGTCCCATCAAATGATACAGAAGTTATAGTTCCATATTTAATTCCATCTCCTGCACAATCTGCTCTTACTCGCCTACCTACATGAAATATTAATGTTTGATCCCCTACTATTGTAAAGGTATCAACGTCTATGTATGTTGCAGCTATACTCATTATCTATTACTCCCGCTTAATTTTTTATATTATTGGCAGCTCGCCTAATAAAGTACAAACATACTGTACCCAAGGTCCAACCATTTCAACCCAAGGTCCTGTGAGTTCAATAATCGGTGGTCCCCATAAGTTTGTTACAACCCATTTAATTATTTCTAATATCATGCCATGTTCCTCAATGTCCCAAAATCGTAATTACCGGGACTTATTCTAGTTCCAAATTTATTTGACGCTAACGGTGACCTGTTTCCACCTCTATTAAATGAGATATGAATCCAAGGTCTATTTCCTCCATATTCCAATATTAATTGGTCATATGGTATATTATCTCTTATATATACAGAAGCATTATAGATTTCTGTATCTGTCATGTTAGGAAATTGTATATCAGCAGCTTGTCCTCTTTCATGTTGTGATTTGCCGCTGCCATTTCTAAATCCAGAAGTTATCATTATTTCTTCTCTTCCATATTTAGTTGATAATGTTTCTCCAACATTTTCTGCCCATCCTTTTAAGCTACATACTATATCTGCAGTAGTTAAACCAGCTTGTGCAACAACTCTTCGTTTTGAAATAGCTGTATTACTTGATAAATCCCCCAATGTAAAATTAGTAGATAACTCATAATCATCTGGAGGTCTTGTGTCTATGTCTTCACAAGTAGTTGGCGGTGTTGTTGCTACTGGATTTGCAGTTGAGTCAGATCCAAGTTCCGTTGTTGGTGAATTGTCTAATTCATTAGACCTTGCAATTTGTGCTGCTGTTGGAGTTTCCCCTGCCGCAACTGGCGGGTAAATATTTAATCCATCATCTGTGCTTGGATCATCATCTACATTTCCAAAATCAACTTCAGTATGAACCACTACACCACCTTGAAATGGTGTTACTGATATTGGAGTAAATCCTCCACCTCCAAAACCAAGTTGGTGTGTAGCATCTCCGCTTATAACTTTCCCTATATTACAACCAGTTACCTGAGATGTAATTATAGTTTTTTCTCTTCCATTTGCAATACATACTCTCGTCCCTGTTACTATACGACCAGGATGACCACATGCTCCAATTGTTAGATCTAAAAGATGGGCTTGTTTGCGACCAGTTGATATGATATTAGGGCTTGCAGATATTATTAGTCCTGTCATATCCACACACTTTGGATCCTTATGGCAACAACAAATCCCTGACCATGAATCTATTAATCTGGATGCTGATGGCATATAATCTCCTATGTAGCATATCTACTAAAAACATCTAATGAATTATCAACTTTATCTTTATTTTCTTCTAAAATATCTTGTGCATCATTTAATGATGAAATATTCGGGTTATAACCATATGTCGCACCATCAGTTAATGGTCGGGTTATATAGTCATTTCCAAATGCATAATCTTCTATGAGGTTAATAATAGTTTCGTCATTGTCCCATCCAACTCCAAGATAAGCATAAATTGGAACAGCTGTAGAATCTATATGCCAATCTGTTATACCTCCATTTGAAAAACTGATGGTTCCAAAATCTGAACCATATACTACAGTATCCCCACCAACTTCTGCCAGTTTAGTATTTTCTAAATAATCTCGTAGTTGATCCTCAGCAACTGCACATAATCCATCTCGAATAGCATTCCGTTCTAAAGTCAACTCACCAATTTCAGTTTGAACACTTCCAATACTCGATGCAAGTGCCTCAGATTGATCTGGAACTTCTATAATCATTTGTGTTAATCTATTAGTATCTGATACTGACATTTTATATTACTCCATTAAGTTATATCTTCAAACACTCCAAGTCCAAATACTAATTCAAAATTATCTCTTGTTAGATTTGTATCGCTATCATTTGCCATTAGTGATAAAGTATTTTGAACTAGAGTTCCTATTTTACGTTTTTGTTCATCTGTTAGTGGTAAATAATCTGCTTCTGATACTTTCTTACTTGATCCAACTCCATTAAAAAAATTTTCTCTAATTACTGGTTTAGATGGGTCATCAATTCTACTATAAGCAACTGAAACAGCTGCAATTTTTATTACGTTATATGCTTCTCCATCTGCAGTTCTTTTTTCGGTTGTTATAACATTAGTTTCAACTTCTATCTTCATTTGAGCTTCTGGAGTTGATGAGTAGCTTTCTGGTATTATATTATGAGCTTTGGCCAAAATACTAGGTATTCCAACTCCACCAGGATCAAGAAGCGCATAACTACCATCCCCATCAATGAACTCAGTTTCAGCAACTAAGCTATTAATCGGTACTTTATCAGGTGGTTGTTCTTGTGGTTGGGTTGGAGGGAGAACTGTTGGAACTCTTTGTGGTTCGGGTGCTTCTGTTTCTGTAGATGGTTCTGCTTCTCTTCCTTTAACAGGCGGAACAGCTTCTGTTACAGTAGTAACTTCAACATTTGTCTGTGCGTAAGTTCTTTTTGCTTCATTTGTTAAAGTATCATTATTAGGACTTAATGATGAAGTACTTTTCTTGACTGTCGGTTTAGCAGCATCAACTGCTCTGTCAACTACTAAAGCAGCATTGTTATTAACTTTGTTTTGTAGATTAGCACTTTTTAATACATTACTTTTAACTAACGGTGGTAATGTAACAGTGTCCATAAAAGCATCTGAGTCAAACTCCCCATAATTGGGTAAAGCAGGATCACTATGCATATACATTTTATCAAATAAAGTTTGAGTCCTATCAATCATTTCATCAGTTTGCGCAGCGTAAGCTGCTCCGCCAACAGC
>Ga0209976_10001008_pt1 | contig 17025 bp, 17 predicted proteins | sample SumtaG_FD_182806 | JGI IMG/M metagenome (GOLD analysis project Ga0209976, IMG submission 182806) | Deep subsurface microbial communities from Indian Ocean to uncover new lineages of life (NeLLi) - Sumatra_00157 metaG (SPAdes) (version 2) | ecosystem: Environmental > Aquatic > Marine > Oceanic >...
AAAATCCTGTAAATCCTGTTGATCCTGTCTAAAATTGCTCTTAACGCTTTTACAGGAACCGTTTTCCCCCTGAATTAAGATTTTCTCACTGTCCTCATTTAACTCAGTGGTAAAAACATCGCCTTTATAGTAACCGTGCCTATACTAAGATTGAAGCCCTTCTCCGTGAACTCTGTGGTCTGGTGAGAGACCGCCCTCATCGCTTTTGTAGAAACTGGGCCTTATCCCAAGCTCGGATTTAACCCTGCGAACCCTGCCTGCCTTTAGCCTGTCGAAGGGCGTACTCCGCGTTAAAAATTTCGTCCCTGGAGGAACGGTTGACATCAGTTATACCAGAGGTAATACTAGGAGTATGAAAACGGCCATCTCTATACCCGACGATCTTTTTCGCAAGGTAGAGGGTTTCTCGAAGAAAAACCGGATATCGCGAAGCGAAGTATTTGCCCGCGCGGTGGAGGAGTTCTTTGAGAGGCGGCAGTCATGGGAACTTCTTGAAGCGATCAACAAGGCGTGCGACCAGGCTGAGGACCCCTCAGAGGTGAAACTTCGGGGTCGGTCGAAGAAGCGCTACGCCAGGCTCATTGCTGAGGAACCCTATTGACGATCCGGCAGGGCGAGATCTACTGGGTTGAACTTGGCGAGCCACGCGGATCAGCCCCGGGATACCGTCACCCCCACGTCGTTATCTCCAACGATATTTTCAACCGCAGCAGACTGCGTACCGTGGTCCTGTGCGCCATCACTTCCAACCTGGCCCGAGCTTCCTCACCCGGCAACGTTCTTTTGAAAAAAGGGGAGGCGAACCTTCCCAAGGACTCGGTGGTGAACGTGACCCAACTGGTAACCGTGGACAAAGAAGACCTTTCAGAAAGAATAGGCAAGCTGCCGCCTACCTGTTTTGATGAGGTCTTTACAGGTGTACTGCTGGTCATCGAACCCAGAGAAATGTAAGAAAAGTTGGAAGAGAGAATATGGAATAGGGAAGGTGGAACGAAAAGAGGAAAGAGGAAAGAGTGGAAAGGTTTGTCCTACCCCCCTAAAATCCCTGTTAATCCTGTTGATCCTGTCTGAAATTGCCTTATAACGCTTTTAGATGAATCGCTCTTTGCCGAAATTGCCGCGGCCACGGGAAGAAACAGGCTTCGCAATGACAAGTAAGATGTTGGATTCCGGATCGCAGCATAGCTGAGTCCGGAATGACGATCCTTGAAGGTTTTACCTAGATACCTAGTTACCTCGATACTTCGTTACAGGTCTTTTCCTCCTACGTTCTACATTCTACATTCTACATTCTGCATTCAGTTTTTCGTTATCTACTCAACAGTTCCCTGTATCTCGCCTCGCTGAAACCCACGACCTTCCTCCCGTTGATGAGAGCCGTGGGGACAGAGCCGCTGCTGTTGATCTTTAGCATCCGTTTGCGCGCTTCAGGGTCATTTCTGACATTGTAATTTGTAAACCTGATGCCGTTTCGCCTCAGAAACTCCAAGGCCATTTTACAGGCTGGTCACGTTGCAGTGGTATAGATCACCACGCTGGTGTTCTTGTTGATCTCCTTTTTATCTTCCCTTGAAAAAAGCTCTTTCAGATAAACGGATGGAGTGAACTTCTGTCCACTCCCTTCAATAACCGTGAGATTCCCCGATTTGGAGGGATCCACCGTTTCCACTTTTTTCTCAAACGAGCTGGGAGGCGGTTGATCCGAGAAGTGGGTCACGCCGTTCTCATCCACCCACCGGTAGATCTCGGCAGGTGCCTGGGACGTAAAGAGGGTCATCATAGCCAGGATCATCAGGAATACGACTGCCGTCCTCCCCAAAAACAGTTTCATTTCCCCCTCCTTGTTTACATGACATGGGTTGCTTTGGGCCAACCCATTGTAAAAACCAATATAATGCTACAGCATTCTCTGGGTGTATCGCAAGGGTTTGTTTTTAAAGGGAAAGCGCCTACATCCGTGTACAACGGTAAGTCCTAGACCTGGTCGTAGTCCTGGTAAGATCTTACCAGGCACCAATCTTCGCATAAAGCTACGGTTAGCAAGCCAGGTCCAAGTCAAAAGCGGTTTTTGACAGGATCAACAGGGTAAAAGAAGGGACAAGGTACAAGGGACAAGAGATAGGGAACCTCTAACCTCTAAACACGAGTTCGGGCTCGACTTTACCGATTACTGATAACCGATTACCGATCACCAGGTTTTCCCATCCTGTAGATCATGTAAATCCTGTCTAAAATTGCCTTGCAACGATTTTACAGGAACCCCTTCTTTCCCCTGAATTAAGCTTACCTCCGCGTTCCCCAGCGTACTCCGCGTTGAAAAAAAATGCTTTTACAGGCAATGTCCCTCCATGAGTGTTTTTGCAGCCAAAGGTGACGCGCGGGACTATCTCCTCATGGCGTCGGCCACCTTCTTCGTCTTCCTCTCCCACTCGGCCATCACCTTTCTGGCGGTCATCCTGAGGGACCTGGGGGTGGGCGAGACAGGCGTCGGAATAGTCCTTTCAGCGCCCCTCGTTCCTATTCTCATGGGGATGTTCCTCTCCGGGTACCTCATTGAGCGGCTCGGCCCTTTGCGGGTTGTGCGGGCCGGGTTTGTAATGATCCTAATTGCCCACCTGAGTCTAGAGGCAACGGTAACAAATTTCACCGGCGTCTATCTATCCCGGGCTTTTCACGGATTCGGTTACGGTATCTTCATGCCGGCCAGCATGACCTACGTGAAGGGAAAACTTCATCCCGAGCGGATGGTTCATCCATTCGGCATCTACGCCAGCATGATCCTCATGCCTAATATCGTGGGTCCGTGGCTCATGGAGAACCTTTACAGTTCAATAGGGCTGCGCGGCCTGTTCCTTATCACCGCGGTGCCCTCCGTTCTCGGAAATCTCCTGGCGCAGCTTCCCGGAGCGGGTAAGATCCCGGAAGCGGGGGAGGAACACACAGGGTACGGCGATCTTCTTCGCATGGCCGGTATCCGACCGCTCATCCTGGCTATTTTCACCGTCGGTATGGTCTACGGCATCGTCCCGACTATCATGTCTCTGTACCTGAAGATGAATGCCATCGCCATGGTTTACTACTTCACTCCCTTCACCGTAGCCCTCTTCATCGGGCGTTTCGTGGTTATAAAGCTCCTGGAACGTTTCCCGCGGAAGGCCCTGGTGACAGCTGGTTTCCTCCTCATGGGGTTCTCCCACCTGTGGCTCGTCTCCTTCAGGACCCCGGAGGCGGCGGTCCTGGCCGGGATCGTCCTGGGGCTGGGCTACAGCCTGGAATACCCGTCGCTGAGCGTGTGGATATCGGCCAGGTTCGCGCCGTCCGACAGGGGCAAACCGGTGGCTCTTCTCAATATGTTTTTTCACACAGGGATTTTCATCACCCCCCTCATCGGAGGCTGGGTGATGGGGCGGTTCAGTTTAGGGTCATACCTGGGAGGGTTGATCGTGCTGGCGTTCGTAGCGGCTATGTGTATGGGAAGGGTCAGTAATAAGTAATCGGTAATCGGTAATCAGTGATCGGTTTTTACCTCGATACTTCGACACCTCGATACTTAGCCACATGAGCCTTTACCCCCACTCCCCCTCTCGCCCACTCTCCCCCTCCGGTGTTCCCTCCGCGTCACTGCCTGCCCTGCCTGCCCTGAGCTTGTCGAAGGGTGATCTCACTGTCCTTGTATGTTTAAAAACATCGCCTTTCAGCAACAAAAAAGGCGGCCACCGGCCGCCCATGCTTTCCTTTCCACTTTCCGCCCTTCGACATGCTTAGGGTCTTTAACTTTCCACTATACGACAGCCGCCTCCCTCATCCGCCGTATCACTTCCTCATAGGGCGGATTCCCGAAGATAGCCGAACCCGCCACCAGAATACGCGCCCCCGCGCTGGTCACTTCCGCCACATTCTCCGGGCCTACCCCGCCGTCGAGCTGGATGGGGATCGGTTTCTTCGCCTCATACAGCATGTTGGAAAGGTCCTGAAGTTTCTGGATAGTAGACGGGATGAAGGTCTGACCGCCGAAACCGGGGTTGACGCTCATGATCAGAATGAAGTCGAGGTCGTCCAGAATGTAGCGCAGACCCTCCATGGATGTGGCCGGATTGAGGACGACACCGGCTTTGGCACCTTTGTCCCGTATGAGAGACAGGGTACGCTGGAGGTGGCCAGGTGCCTCAAGGTGCACGCTGATCATATCAACCCCCGCGTCGATGAACGGTTCAATGAACTGGTCGGGATTCTCGATCATGAGGTGGGCATCAAAGGGCAGATCAGTGCAGCTGCGGAGCTTCGCCACAACCGGGGGCCCGAAGGTGATGTTGGGAACGAAATGCCCGTCCATGATATCGAGGTGGATGATGTCCGCTCCGCCCCGGTCAACCTTGGCGATCTCCTCGCACAGACGACTGAAGTCGGAGGAAAGAAGGGAGGGGGCGATGGATACGTTGTTCGGATCGATAGTCATAAGTTCCTCACATGTAGTTTTCAGAATCCAGAATCCAGAATCCAGGAACCAGGAGTCTGGAACCTGAAATCAAGATCAAAACCTGAATCTTATTTTTGACAACTGTTTCTGTTTTTTCTCCGCGAATTCCTATGGGCACGCCTTTGGTTGGCGGCGCCAAGGTCAGTCAGCATTTGATCTTCTACTGGATTCTGGCTTCTGGCTCCTGCCCTGTCAAGGTACTTCCCTCTCCTCAAGCAATACTCCATCCACATAGGCCTTGAGTATCCCCGGAGATGAAACAACCACAGGTATGGAAACCGAACTCCCCGGCCCGATAGTGTCCTCCCAGACGGTTCTTTTTTCTTCGCCCGTTTCCAGGACCAGGGTAAGGGTACGGTCCAGGAGTCCAAAGGGTGCGGTGTGATGAAAAAGGACTACCTGTGCCGGTTTCGCCGGCCCTGGCATTTTGGTCACCGTCAGGTGAATGCTCTGTCCTTCCACCACGGCGCTGCCTGGAGGGGGGATCAGGGCTGCAACAGTACCTGGGGGAACCTCTACGTCAACAATTTCCATGATTCGCCCTGAACGCATGTTCCAGTCCCTTATCCGGGCCAGGACTGTTTCCATAGGAAGGCCGGTCATATCAGGGAGCAGGTAGATATTTGGTCTTGACCCTTCGCTGAGCAGCAGGTTAATGCTGCTGCTTCGCGGTACAAAGCGACCTGGTATAGGCGACTGCGTGATGATCGTGCCTGGGGAAGCCTCTTGGGCATGGCTGCGCCCGATCTTGCCTAAGGTAAGGCCTGCCTGGGCAAGCTGTAGCTCGGCCCTCCGGAGAGTGAGACCGGTGAGGTTCGGGATGAAGACCGACGGTGTGCCCTGGCTCACAACGACGTAGACGATACGGTTTACCTTGATCTTCGTTCCGGGCAGGGGATCCTGAGAGATGACGTGCCCAGGCGGCGTGCCGAGGTCGTATCCGGTTCCCTTGATTCGCAGGCCCAGTTGGTCCCTGCTGGTAAGCTCCAGCGCCGCGCGAAGCTCCACTCCCTCCAGGGCGGGAACCGTCACCTCGCCGCCACGCGTAAGGAAGGTGAAAGCAACCCACGCGGAGAGGAACGCTACCACCATCATACCCGCGGCAAGAAGGAGCATTCTTATGGCAAGACCGGTACGGCTCAAAACGGGGCTGTCCCTTTCGAGAATGCAGAATGCAGAATGCAGAATGCAGAATAAATCACTTTCATGATCGATTCATAGGTGTTTTATGAGACGTTGTCAAAGTGAAGTGAATGGATGTATATCGACTATATGGTGAAATATAGAGCATTAAATCTTGAATCTTGAATTTTGAATCTTAAATATCAGGATTGCTTTTTTTCCATCAGGCTCGCGAAAAATCCGTCGCAATCGTGCAAGTGGGGCCAGAGCCTCAACTCTCCCCTGTCGGAAAAAACATCCTGCCGCAGGTCCAGGAACTTCTCCCTCATGTCCAGGTGGACCATATCGACCGATCCGGACAGGAATCGGTCCACGACCTCTTCATTTTCCTCTTCAAGGAGAGAACAGGTGGTGTAAAGTAGGCGTCCGCCCTTCTTGAGAGTGCGCGCCGCTGACACCAGAAGGTCCTCCTGGACCATTGTCATTTGGGAGATGGTCACGGTATCCTTTCTCCACTTCCCTTCAGGATGTCGCCTCAGGACACCGGTACCGCTGCAGGGGGCGTCCAGCAGGACACGATCAAAGGCCTTTTCCGCCAGCGGTGACGTGGTCGTATCAAGGCCGGCAATCAAAAGCCTTACGTTATCGGCTCCGAGCCTTTTGAGGCTGTCGGACATCATGTGCACCCTTTTATGGCTCCTGTCCGCGGCGATGATAAGTCCCTGTCCATTGGTCAGCTGGGCCAGGTGCCCTGTCTTGCCACCGGGGGCCGCACAGGCGTCCAGGATCCTCTGACCGGGAATCGGTTCGAGCAATGGAGCGATCAGCTGGGCACCCTCATCCTGAATGGTACAAAGCCCCTCTTTAAAGGGTTTAAGTTCCCATGGAGGAGTTCGGTTCTCCAGTAGAATCGCCGTTTTAGATAGTTTGCCCGGCGAGGCCGTGACACCTTGCCCCTCCAGCTCCTTCAGGAGTTCGTTCCTGCTGATCCTGGCAGTGTTGACCCGCAGGGTGAGCGGCGGTGTCCGGTTAAGCGCCTGCAGGATCTGCCGGGTTACATCGGTACCGCAAAAACCTATCAGTCGCTCCACCAGCCATCGGGGTGTGGAGGTGGCGAGCTCAATATGCCTTATTGGAGCGTCATGAAAGGTCGGTATTGGCGAAGGTCCCGAGTCTGCGATCTTGCGAAGGATCGCGTTGACAAGGGATGAGTATCTCCGGTACCTGGAATCCTTGATGATCTGCACTGTTTCCTTGACTGCTGCATGGGCCGGTATCCTGTACAGGTGAATAAGCTGATAGGCGCCCAGCCGGAGTGCTGTAAGAACAGGGTCGGGGAGGAGAAGGTCAGGACGGTCCAGGTTACTTCCAATGGTATGGTCAAGGAAAAGCCGGTGGCGTACAGTTCCCTGTGTCAGCTCAGTGATAAGACCCCTGTCCCGGAGGTCAGGTCTGGTCCTTTTGAAATGGCTGTCTCGAAGGGCTTCCAGGGCGTCACTGCCGGCCTCCCAGGCGAGGAGAATCCGCCAGGCTGCTTTCCTGGGCCCCTCAGGAGGCCGCAGTTTCCCCTGCTTCTTTGTCACTGGCAAAAGAGTGCTCTGACATGAAAGTATCGAGTGCGTCACTGACCTTGTCCACATTCACACGCGTGTTGACACATGGTCCCTCGGGTCGATCGATAAGAACACCTATTACGGGGATGGGGTATGTGTCGACGATACCGCTTGCCAGGTCGCGTTCACAGGCCACCCCGACAATGAGTTCCGGGTTTGTTTCCACCACAACCCGTCTGGCTAGAGTCCCGCCGGTGGCCACGGTCATCTCGATCCCCAGCCGGTCCGAAATCTTTGTCAACTCGTTGAAGTCGCACTTTCCGCAATGTCGACAGTTGTTCACGGCCACGGTTATCCTGTAAGGGCATATGTCTCGCTGGATGCAGTGAGGCATGAGAATGAGGATCCTCTTCGGCGGCGCTTTGAAGGAACTTGACCTCACCAGCTCGTTATTGATCTCGATGAACGATTTTCGAATATCATCCTTGGGGATACCGAACAGCTTGCCCACGCTCGTTATCACAGGCAAAAGGTACCGAACGAGGATCCCCCTGAGCCACTTCGCACCCAGAACCTCCCGGCCCATGAGGATAATGGTTACCAGAAAAATGATTCCAAGGGTAAAAACTACAAGAATGGCACCAAAGGTCCAGCCCCAGAAAACAGAAAGGCTCTTGCCGAAATTCTCGTATCCGCTGGAAGGTATGTACCAGAGGATGAATAAACCCAGGGCGAATACGAGCTCCAGGCTCAACAGGAGTCCGATGAAAAGTCTTTTACGTGGTTTAATGTTCATAAAATTTCGTGATTCGAGACTCGTGATTCGTGATTCGTAAACTTAAACTTGTTTTTACAACGCAGATCTCTTTTATTCCCTACTCCCTATTCCCTATTCTCCAAGAATTTCTCCGGGTTGGACCTTGTGTCCCGCGAGAAATTCTTGGATACTCATTTCCCTCTTCCCTTCCGGTTTTACAGCGAGAACATTCAATATACCACTGCCGCACGCTATCTTGATACCTTCGGTTCCTGAAGAGACAATGGTCCCGGCGGGTGTTTGGTTCTCCTCCCCCAGGGCTCGTGCCCTGGTAATGAGCAGCCTGCTTCCGGCCATGGTAGTAAATGTACCCGGCCAGGGTGTGAACCCTCGGATCCTGTTGGCGATCTCCACGGCTGTAAATGACCAGTCAATATGGCCATCCGTTTTGGTCAGCAGGGGTGCATATGTTGTCTGAGAGTTGTCCTGGTCAAAGGGACGAAGCTCTCCCCTGTCGAGGCGAGGCAGGCCCTCACGCAGGAGATCAGCCCCTATTTGAGCGAGACGAACTCCCAACTCTCCCGCGGTTTCCTCAGCACCTATAGCGGTCGTTCTCTGCAGAAGGATGGGACCTGTGTCCATCCCCTCGTCCATCTGCATCAGGGTTACGCCCGTCTCATTGTGGCCCCTGGCGATCGCCCATTGGATGGGCGCTGCTCCGCGCAGTTCCGGAAGGATGGAGGCGTGGATGTTGACGCATCCCAGTTTCGGCACCGTGAGCATGTTCGGGGGCAGTATCTTTCCGTAAGCTACTACCACAGCGATGTCAGGTTCAAGCCTGCGCACGTTTTCCTCTATGTCCGGGGTCCTGAGGGTTTCGGGGGTAATGGCCTCGATGCCCCACTGCTCGGCTTCCCTAGATATGGGGGAAGGGGTAAGTTTCCGGCCCCTGCCGCTGGCGCGTGGTGGTTGGGTGACGACCCCAACCAATTGGCCGATTTCTCTCACTGCTTTAAGAGAAGGGATCGCCAGTTCCGGACTACCCATGAAAAGAATCCGCATCAGAGGATCTGCGCCTTCATCTCCCGTGCTCTCCGGCGGTACATGTTACGCTTGAGGGCCGAGGCGTGATCGAGGAGCAGCCGTCCCTCCAGGTGATCCATCTCGTGCTGTATAGCAACAGCGAACAGGTCTTCGGCGGTTATTTTAATCTCCTCCCCCGCAAGATTCTGGTACTTGATTTCGACGATTCGCGGCCTTTGGATCTCGATCATGAACTCCGGAAGACTGAGGCAGCCTTCCTCGAAAGCGGTGGTCTCGTAAGAGTTTATCAGCTCCGGGTTCAGGATCACATGCGGGTCCGGTTCCCCCAGGTGGTTGAAAATATCCACCACGATCATGCGTACGCTCTCGCCCACCTGGGGAGCTGCCAAGCCGATCCCCGGTGCGGCGTACATGGTCGCGGTCATTTCCCCGGCAAGTTTCCTGATATCGGCGTTTCCGGGCTCGGCAAGTTTACACTTTCTCCGAAGGACCGGATCAGGGTAGGTTTTTATGGGTAAAAGGGGCAAGAAACTCTCCAGTACCAAGTACTCAGTAGCCAGTATAAAAACCGATAGCTAAAATAAGCAAAAAGGGTAACCGACCTCCGGCTCCCTCCTTATGTATCATAACTCGTGATGGGGTCAAGTCAACGGGGTCAATCTCCAGGAAAATAGCCCAGAAGATTGGCCGATCCAAGATCCAAGAACCAAGATCCAAAAAGGAAAGGCCCGTTGAATGGATTCCGGGTCCCCGATTAAAGCATTCGAGGGCAGACTTTGCCTGAAATGACGAAAGATTTCCCCAGATCCAAGCCCTCCTCCGCGTCCACTGCGGTAAATAAATCATCGCTTTTATAGGAACCACGCTTTCCTCCTGGCTCCTGGATTCTGGCTCCTGGATTCTGCCTTTAAAGCAGTTGCACCGGATCCACCCTAGTCGTCACCCGCACCCCCGGCACGCTCACTCCCCTGGCCGCATGCAGGATCTTCACCAGCTCCCGGTGGCTTTTCGAAAGCACGAGGATATGCCATCGGTAGCGGTTGCGGATCTTTTCAAGGGGGGCGGGGGCGGGTCCCAGAATACGACTGTTATTCCTGACCGGCAGCTGCCTGGTCAGGGCAAGGGCGGCACTTGACACCTTTCCCTCGTTGGCGCCGTCCAGAATGATCCGTCCCATGCGGCCGAAGGGTGGATAGCCCAGCATCCTTCGCGATTCGATCTCCGCCCGGTAGAATGCTTCGTAGTCGCCTGAAAGGGCCGTGATGATGGCACTGTGGTTCGGGGTATAGGTCTGGATCACAACCTTTCCAGGCCGCTCACCTCTACCGGCGCGCCCGGCCACCTGGGTGATGATCTGGAAGGTTCTTTCAGCGGACCTGAAATCCGGAAGATCGAGTGCCTGCTCCGCGCTCAGGATCCCGGCGAGGGTAACGCCGGGGAAGTCGTGCCCTTTGGCGAGCATCTGAGTGCCTACGAGGATGGTGGTTTCGCCGGAATCCATCCGGCGGTAAATACCCTCCAGGGCATCTCTTTTTCCCAGGGCGTCCCGATCCAGGCGATCCACCGCGGTACCCGGAAAAAGTTCCTTTAATGCTTTCTCCACTCCCTGGGTCCCTGTCCCCACGGGCCCTATCCTGAGGCTGCCGCAATCAGGACACTGGTCGGGAGGGGCCTGTTTGTGACCACAGTAGTGGCAGACAGCTTTGCGGTTGGCGTGGAACGTCAGGGTAACACTGCAGTTGGGGCACGGTACAATGTGACGGCAATCGGAGCACAGGAGAAAAGGGGCCAGGCCCCGCCGGTTCAGGAACAGCATGGCCTGCTCGCCCCTGTCGACCACCCCGGTCAGTTCTTTCTGCAGGGTCCTGGACAAGGAAGGATGGTCATGGTCAGCTTGGTCCGGATCGGACATATCCACCAGGACTAGATCAGGATCCGGGGACGGAGTAACACGATCGGGAAGCTGGGTCAGGTGGTATTTACCTTCACTGACGTTGAACCATGATTCGAAGGATGGAGTTGCTGAGCCAAGGACGACCGGGACCTTTTCCAGTTGCCCCCTTTTCACGGCAACGTCCCTGGCGTTGTAGCTCGGGGTATCCTCCTGGCGAAAGGACGGGTCGTGCTCCTCATCTACGATGATCAATCCGAGGTCGGGGATGGGAGCGAAGATGCCCGAGCGCACTCCCACCACAAGCCGTGCCTTACCTCTCCTGACAGCTTCCCATGAGTTGGTTCTCTCGGCGATGGACATGCCGCTGTGAAGGGTTGCGACCTCCCCTGCCGCGACGCTCTGAAGCCGTGAGACCAGCAGGGGTGTCAGAGATATCTCGGGCACGAGAAGAAGCGCTCGTTTCCCCACTCCAATGGCCTGCCGTGCGGCGCGAAGGTATACTTCTGTCTTGCCGGAACCGGTCACACCCTTCATGAGAATGACCTCAAAGCGGTTTTCATTCACCGCACCCGAGATCCGGGCAAGGGCCTCTTCCTGGGAATGAGTCAGATTCTGGACGGCGTTCTCCTCGCGGCTGTAATTGCCGGTAGGGATGCTGTCCGTCAAGGCAGGGGGCGATGCAGGGGCTATGAGGCCTTCCGACACCGCTGCCTCCAACTGAACGGTGTCGAAGCGCCCTGTGAGAAGGGCCGTTGTCCGAGGCCCCCCTTTGAGTGCCTGGAGTATTTCCATGTGAGATGATCCGCCCTGCTCCAGCGTCTGGCGGCCCGGTTCGGTGAGGACGAATTTGGGGCTCTTTCCAGAGGCGCCGGAAGGGGGCAGGGCCAGTCTCAGCAGCAGACCGGTGGGACTCTGGTAATAGGATGCCGTCCACTGGGCCAGATCGACAAGCTTTCGGGAAAGGGGGGGACCTTCGGACAGGGCAATGATGCTTCGCGCCGGGACCGGTGAGTCCTGGACAAGCTCGACGACGACACCGGTCATGGTTCGCTGTCCAAAAGGAACGTGGACGATACTGCCGCGCGTGATCTTCCCCGCAAGGAGAGCGGGGACCTCATAGTGGAATGTGTTCTCGACAGGTCGCGGAAGGGCGACCCGGACGAAAACGGTACTCATGGTCCGTCGGTAGACGCTGCCGCGGGCAGCAATCGTTCCACGAGAACCAGTTCACCGTCTCGCCAAACCTCTGTCCTGGAAGGATATTGGACTTTTTCTGAGAGCTTGACCATGTCAAGGTAGAGGTAGGTGGTCCCCATCCGTTTTTCGGACAGAACCTCTACTTTTAGCGGTAATAACTCACCCTTGCTGATCCACAGTCGTTCATCCTCACCTACCAGAATATAGCAGACCTTGCCGTCCAGGCGTCCAAGGACCACCGAGGCATCTTCGGAAACGACTGTGGGGAGGATCTCGGTGAGTTCCTCGGTAGGAAGAGTTATCAATGTGTAAGGCAGGTCCAGCGTCGTCTGGAGGCTTCCGGCACTGCCTGGTTTGCCCGGAACAGCCAGGATCACTTCCTCAAGAACCTTGCCGTCCGGCCCCTCCCGCACGACCCTGACTTCGACAGGAACGACCCTTCGAAGGGTCGCCTCCATTTTGGAAAGAATCTCGGGAGCGGTCGGTGTGTAGGCAATGGCCACCGCCCCGAGTGTCCATGCCAGCAATGAACGCAGGATCACACGTCCTCCTCATCTAACAGCTCAAGATATCCAGCGGTGAACGATTCAGGGTCAGGGAGGCCCAGGACCCGGGCAAATTCAAGTACGAACCCTCTCAGGTAAACGGGTGCGGGTAGATCCGACAGTCGTTCGTTCTCAATGTGCTCGAGGTAGGTTGTGCGTACCCTGGTCTTGGCGGCCACGTCCCGGAGGGTCAGGCCAAGGTCCTCCCTGCGGCGCTTCAGGTAGGCCCCGATACTTTCGCCCTGCTCATGAGGAACTGGTGCCTCTGCATCCTCGGGAGAGACAGGAGATTCAGGCGTCGGTAATTGAGAGTCGATCACTCTGGAAATCCTCATGTAGGCCCTTTCAATGTCGTTGAGCATCTCGTCCCTCTGTTCGGCCGTCATCAGGCTATACGTTGCCAGGGAACCCTCTGAGTAAAGGGCCTTCATCCTATGGTAGGCGCGGCGCGCCTCCTTTGCGGTAGCTTTCTGATCCAGGTCGAGCATTTTGTAATCTTTGCTCAGCATATCCGTACTCAAGTTGATCCTTCCCTGGCCTCGAGGAGGTTCCTGACAATGGAGTGGATCGCTCTGGTGAAGGAGCTGACCGGGAACGCGTCAACAACGGCTTTGCGCAGCCTTACAGCTTCTCTTAATGAATCGCTCTCATCGATATGCCCCAAGTTGCGGATGTTGATGCCGAAATAATCCTGGCATGCCTGGACCATGTCGGTCCCCAGCTCGTGGTCGTCGTGTCTCCTGGCCTGGTTGACGATAATGTTGGGTTTAAAGCTCCTCACTTCCTCCTCGAGGGCGTGACCTGCCTCTGGGTTAATCTGGAGCACGTTGTTGATGAGGGCCCTGGGTGACTGGATACCGCGTGCCACCTTCTCTTCCATGGCCCGGTCGATGGCTTCTGCAACCCCGGTTCTCCTTGTGGCTTTCTTGAGTTTCCTGTAAAAGGCCGCTTTTATGAAATGGTATGCGTTCTCCACCGAGGTGGGTTCTGGAAGGACTACAAGGATCCCTTCGTCCGCGGAGAGGAAAAAATCCAGGGTGTTGAAGGCTGATCCGGCGCCCAGGTCCAGGAGAACGTAGTCAACATCCAGGGAGGTGATGTGCCGGATGAGTTTTTCCTTTTGACTGAATTTGGGATTGGCTATCTCCAGGATAGCTCTTGATCCGCTGATAAAGTAAAGGTTCGGATAAGGGGTCGGGGACATAGTCTCGGCCAGCGAGTTGACATCTCGGCTGAGAAAATCTGAAAGAGAACGATCCGGATCAGGAATCCCGAGAACTGTATGCAGATTGGCACCGCCCAGATCCAGGTCCAGGACGACACAACGCTTCCCCTGCTGGGCCAGGGAAATGGCTGTATTGGCGGTGATAACGGTCTTTCCTACACCACCTTTGCCCCCTCCCACTGCCCATATACGGGGGCTAGGGTTGTCGCTCGTATCAGGGATCAGGCTGGTCATTACCTCAATGAGCCATGGTCGAAGAAGACGAGCCCGCTGAGGAGTTTCGGGTAGAAAAATGTGGACTTCTGGGGCATGCGCTCCTTTTCATTGGTAACCGCTACCAGGTCATCCATTCCTGTTGGCGGCATCACAACCAGGAGTTGGCCGCCGTTCCGGGCACGGTCCATCGCCTGGCCAAGGTCCTTGTAATATTCGAGATGCTCCTGATGACTGATCTGCTCCGAGGTCATACCCAGGCATTCCTTCATGATGAACTGTTCGGCCAATGTGACCTCCAGCCTCCGAACCGGGGCGGACATCTCCGGCATCCTGTATGCGAGATCTACATCATCTCGAAGCAGAGCCCGAAGGAAACTGTTGGAGGCAGGATCGTAGAGGATAAATCCGCGACCCCCCAGGTCAGAGGGCGCCGTTCCTGACCGGATGTTTCTCTCCTCATCACCATCCAGCGCGTCGAGAGTGAAGGAGGGTGAGAGACATTCCAGAACCTTTTGGAAGTCAAAGTTGTCAAAGCTGTGAAGGTGGCGATGGGTGGGAAGAATGGCGAGGCCCGGATCCTTCATTCCAACCAGGGCCATCATGATGAAGTTATAGCCTTTTTGCGGGTCGGGATCAGGATCCGCTGCCTCCATCTCTTTCGCATAGGTAAGAGCTGTCTCGTAACGGTGATGACCGTCGGCGATGTAAAGGTTCCTGTCTACAAGAAGTTCGGAAATGGCGGTGATAATATCCGGATCCTGGATGATCCAGAGTCGCCGCTGAATCCCGTCATGGTCAGTGATATCCATGATGGGGCTGGCATTAAAGACGGGATCAAGGGCTGATCGCACGGAAGACGCGTCTCCGTCAAAAAGAGTAAATACCTGGCTCAAGTTTCCTCCGAAGGCTTTCATGAGTCGGAGCCGGTCCTCTTTGGGTCCCTGGTGGGTCCTCTCGTGAGGAAAGATGCGTCCGCTTTCGAAAGGCTCGAGACGCACCCTGCATATGATACCCCACCTTTTGTACGGGACGTCCTCACCAGGAAGAAGAAAGGAGTCCTCAATGAGGTAATAGCGTGGCCCCGGATCCTTCATAAGCATCCCATCGTCGAGCCATCGACGCATGGTCTTGGCTTCCTCAACATAGTTACCGGGACTGGAGGGATCGGATCCCAGAATAAGGCGGACAACGTTGAAGGGATCCCTGGCCAGAAGTTCGGCGTGCTGATCCTTGTCTATGACATCGTAGGGCGGGGCTACTACGAGTGAGAAATCCTCCACAGCCTCGGGGTTGTAACGGATTCCGGGAAAGGGTTTGATCTCCGGCAATTGCTACCTCCTCATGGGAAAGAGTCAATATAAAATGACATGAAAGAGAAAATGAGGCAAGGACTGAACGTTAATGTGAACGTTCAGTCCTTGCCTCAGAGTGCAAAGCGCTTAGAGATAAGAGATAAGGTAAAGAGTGTTAGAAATTACATCGCAAGGCTAAATGAATTGATTTACAATTAACCTTCAGCACTTATCTCTTTGTACTTGGAACTGATAAGGAGAACCCTTATGCATCACATGCCCACGAAGTTCATCAAGCATCGCCGTAGCGTCCGCAGCTTTACCAGCGACCCCGTGACCGAATCGGTCATAAAGGACATTTTGGATTGTGGAAGACTGGCGCCCACAGCCAGAAACGTTCAGCCCTGGCTTATGGGGGCTATCACCGATCAGGAGCTTAGGCACCGGATCTCGGACCTGGCTGACTACGGCAAGTTCATCAGGGAAAGCCCGGTGTGTTTCACGGTGTTTACCCTGGCGGATGAGAAATACTATCTGGAGGATGGCTGCGCCGCGACCATGAACATTATCGTGGCTGCATCCGCTCACGGTCTTTCCACATGTTGGGTGGCCGGTGACAAAAAGCAATACGGATCGGTAGTGAGAGATTTGCTCCATGTCCCGGAGATGTACACCCTCGTCAGCCTCATCGCCTGCGGGCACACGGATGAAAAACCGAGTCCGGCGACGAAGAAGGACCTGGAGGAAGTATCGTTCAGAGATAAATATGCAGGCTAGCTAAACGCAGAGTACGCGAAGGACGCAGAGGAAGGCTTTATAATAAGGGGAAGCGCAGTTCCTGTAAGTGCGTTATTTTCTGAAGGCGAAGTACAAAGAAGAATCCAGAGGAAACCTATAACCTGCGGGGAGTCGTAGTTTCAATAGAAGCGCCTGGATTAACTGCATATGTCGCGGAGGGACGGAGAGGTTTATGCTTGGATCAAAATTTATTTACTATTCTATGAATGTATTCTTTCAATCCGGGAACATTGAAGTTAATTAAAAGACCTAATCGTAAATCACTCAGCTTCAAGTACGAAAGTAGTTGGGTTTTATGAATGTTATTGATCATTTCAACAGCCTTAAGTTCTACAATCAAGGAATTTTCTACAAGCAGATCGATCCTGTAGCCTGCGTCAATTTTTTCCCCATCGTATATTATTGGTAGTGCGACTTGCGATTCGATGTGGATTCTGCGCTGCTTGAGTTCATATGCAAGACAGGCTTCATAGGCGCTTTTCAGGGTTCCCGAGCCCAAAGCAGAATGCACTTTTATAGCCGCCCCAATGACCTGACCGCTGAGGTTGTTAAGCTGTTTCTCTTTAGAGTGAGTATTTATTATCATGGTAATAGTATTGCAAATTCCTTACCATTATTATGCTCAGGCTTCCCTCCTCGATTGGGAAGGGCGCTTTTGAGCGAATTGCAGGGATGAGCCTTGTCGCTGCATAGCTAGAACCAAAACCGTTTTAGATTTTCCCTCTGCGTCCTTCGCGTCCTCTGCGTTTAGTAAAGGAGTCTTTATGCAATTGCCGGAAGAATTGAAGAAAAACCCTGAGATCGACGTGCCCATAGAAGGGATTCGGGGCTGGAAAGTGGGCGGAACAAACGGGCTGACGGTATTCTTCGAGATCGCTCCCGGTTCGGTCCTGCCCGAACACTCC
>Ga0209976_10001011_pt1 | contig 16985 bp, 13 predicted proteins | sample SumtaG_FD_182806 | JGI IMG/M metagenome (GOLD analysis project Ga0209976, IMG submission 182806) | Deep subsurface microbial communities from Indian Ocean to uncover new lineages of life (NeLLi) - Sumatra_00157 metaG (SPAdes) (version 2) | ecosystem: Environmental > Aquatic > Marine > Oceanic >...
AAACAGGGCGAAGGGCGGAAAAGCAGGAGCCGGGAGCCAGAGAACTAATTGATGCGGGGACACGGCGACGCGGCGACTCGGGGAGAAAAGCCGGACACCTCGACGCGGCGACTATGCGACTGAGCGACTTGGGAAAAGGGCAAGATCTGAAGCTGGAAACGCGAACTCTGTAGAAACGGCAAGGGCTGGATTTAACAGGGTAATTCTAAGTCTGGGGTAAAGCCCGGCTTTCTACCAAGGCGATTTTTTACCACGGAGACACGGAGAAATGCTGAGAAAGGCTTAATACTGGGTTAAGGCTGTGTGGTTTCTATAAAGGCGATATTTTTCACCACCCGTTCGTCACTCGCTATTGAGAAGTGACTCACTAGAGGACACAGAGAAATGCTGAGAAAGGCTTAATACTGGGTTAAGGCTTCCGGTTTCTATAAAGGCGACATTTTTCACCACCCGTTCGTCACGCACTTCTTCCTCCTTCGCTAAAGCTATGGCGGACAAGGGAATGTGGCTCACTAGAGAACACAGAGGAAAATGAGGACACTGAGAAGGGCTTCAATTTTGGGAAAACCTCAGCCGCTATATCGGCGACGTTTTTTTACCACAGAGCTACAGAGTTACCACGAGTGGTCTAAATTAGGGTCCATTCTTGAGATCTGAGATTCCTGTCCGCCATAGCTGGCCGGAAGACGTTAGCGACGGCGGATGAGATCTGAGATTAGATCTTGCTCAGTCGCCAAGTCGACAGTGAGCGTATCCATGGGTAAAAAATAGAACCTGATGTGTTACAATCCACTTGCTGAACGCTGAATCTTTTATCTGAAACCTGAAACCTGAAACCTGAAACCTTGAACTCGAAACCGAAAAAAACGGAGTTTTTTTCTATGAAAATCCACCTCGTACACCCAAAATACCTCAGCGACGACCTTATCTCACAGGAGCACGACTTTCTCCACAAACTTTACAACTCCCTTGCCACCGACGAGCCCATGGACCACCCTGACGCATTCCGTTACAACGGCAGGCGGGGACAGCTCTTCGCCCGGCACCGCAGGCTGGTAGAGGAGATGATGATCCGCACCATTATCCACACCACTCTCATTGACCGCCGTGATATCGATTCTGATCATTGGAGCGAGCCCGAGGTAGCCGACGAAGATGTGCTGAAGGAGGTAGAGGAGCTGAAGGATGGACCTGCTGGGCGGGTGAAATTTCCCGATAGTACTGATCCCGGCGATTTCACCTGTCTTGATGTGATCTCCACGGTGTTAATAGTACGCACGGAGAATGACATACTCCAGGCCCTGTGGAGGATCTACCGTTTTACGATAATGGAGAGATCATATACCAGGTATCGATCTCTCACTGAAACCCTCCAGGGTAGAGGCAATGCGTCGGTCTTTATGCTCTTCGATCTGATATTGGAGGAGACTTTCGCCGAGGAACCTGATGACCGCGCCCCGGCCATCGCTTACGATTCGATCTGGGAAAATCTTGATGAAAAGGCTGTTGCCGATGAGAAGGCTGAATATGAGCGGCTTGTAGGGGAACTTTTGCCGGGTAAGCCCAGCATAGAGATGCGACGTTTTCTCGCCTCGGTGTCGTCACGCCAGGGGATTGAGAATCTGGTGCGATCGGCGCTGTTGGCGCCGTATTTGGAATAACTCCACGAAACGGGGAAACGGCGAAACGGTGAAACGGAGATTGAAAATTTCTCCCCCGATTCCCCCCATCCCCGATTCTCCGATTCCAGGCGGCGAAGGGCCGCCCTATCTGCACTGCTTCACCATTAATTTTTTTAATTGGACGGAAGCTTTCGGGCCCCACGACCCTGCCTTGTAAGTGTGCAGCAGACGTTTCGGGTCTTTGCACGATTCGCACTCCTTCAGGACTGGTTCAATGAAGGCCCAGGCCAGATCGATCCCGTCCTGTCTCCAGAACAGCATCTGGTCGCCGTGCATGCAGTCCAGGAGCGCCTTTTCGTAGGCCTGGAGCTTTGGTCCAACGTATCCCTCCTCGAAATCGAAGTCCATCTTCACCGTACGAAGGCAGGTCACTGCGCCAGGACTTTTGGTCTCCAGCGACAGCGTGATGTGTTCCCTGGGCTGGATTCCCATGGTAAGGACGTTGGCCGTGATGTGGTCTCCCAGTACATCGCGGAACATGGAGACGGGCACTTTCTTGAACTTTACGACGATCTCCGTGAGCTTGGCGCCCAGCCTTTTTCCGCTTGTGAGGAAGAAAGGAACCCCCTGCCACCTCCAGGTGTCAATGTAGACCTGCATCATACCGTAGGTCGGGGTTGTCGATTTCCGGTCTACTCCCTCCTCGGACCGGTACCCCTTGACATGTTCGCCGTCCACAGTTCCGGCCCTGTACTGTCCCAGGACCAGGTTCTCGAAAAGGTTGCCGGTGGGGAATGGGCGCAGGCTCTGGAACACCTTGACCTTTTCGTCGTGGACAGCGTCGGAAGCGAAATGAGTGGGCGGCTCCATGGCAGTAAGGGCCAGCAGCTGCAGCATGTGGTTCTGGAACATGTCACGCAGGACGCCTGCTTCTTCGTAGTATCCTGCGCGTTTTTCCACTCCCAGGGTTTCCGAGGCGATAATGTCCACGTGCTCGATGTAGTTCCGGTTCCACATGGGTTCGAAAATGGCGTTGGCAAACCGGAAGATGAGGATGTTCTGGACCGTTTCCTTGGCCAGATAGTGATCGATGCGAAAGATCTGACTCTCGGAAAAACTTTGGTGGACGACCTCGTCCAGTCGCGCCGCTGAGGCGCGATCGCTGCCGTACGGCTTTTCAACGACCAGGCGTGTCCAGCCGTTGCCTGCTGTATGCTCCTTTGCGAGGCCGCTCTTTCCCAGAATTTCAACCGTACTCCCGTACAGGAACATGGGGAGAGCCAGGTAGAAGATGCGATTTCCACCAGTCCCGCTTCCTGTGTCAAGGTCCTTCAGCCGTGCGGCCAGATCCTTGTACGAATCCAAAGAGTCGTAGGCGATGGGATGATAGTGGAGCCTGCTCTTGAAATCTCCCCATTTCGCAGGATCCACGCTGTTTTCAACAGCTTGAGGCTCCATCCTGTTCCGGAACTCATCGTCGGTCATGATTGTCCGCCCGCAGCCGACGACCTGGAATGGGTCTGGAAGCCCGCCCTTGCAGAACAGGTCGAACAGGGCCGGGATAAGTTTTCTGGAGGTCAGGTCACCCGAGGCCCCAATGATGACCAGCACACATGGGTCGGACGGCGGTTGGAGAAGGCAGTCCGCGGCAGGGGGGAAGGCGCTGGTGTGGCCCTCAACTATTGAGGAGAGGTCGGGGGTTCTGGTATCGTCGCTCATAGGGGTCTCCAGGCAGATTCAGGTTCACGAAGCTGAAACGGGGAACCGGGGAACCGGCGAATCGGGGAGGAGGGCTTGAAAAGGCCAATATAAAACAGTGAACTGGTGAACCGGTGAATCGGAAAAAAAATCGCTCGTTGTGCTTTATAAAAACAGAGGTATAGTGATTTCATCTTCGTTTCCCCCCGTCCCCGTTTCTCCGTTTCGTTCGCAAAGCGAACATTATTTCTTTTTAACAGCGTGCCCCCCGAACTCCCTTCTCAGGGCGGCCAGGACCCGGTTGGAAAATGAGTTATCCTGTCGGGATCTGAACCGGGCGAATAGAGATTCGGTGATCACGGGGGCCGGCACAGCGGTGTCGATGGCCTGCTGGACTGTCCAGCGCCCTTCCCCGGAATCGTCCACGTGACCGGTGATCTCCTCTAACCTGGCGTCGTTTTTGAACGCTACTTCGGCTAGTTCAAGCAGCCACGACCGGATGACGCTGCCCTGGTTCCACAGGTGAGCAACTTCGGCATAGTCAAGGTTCGGCCCGTAGGGTGATGCTTCAAGGATCTCGAACCCCTCCCCGTAGGCCTGCATCATTCCGTACTCGATGCCGTTGTGGATCATCTTGACGAAGTGGCCCGCGCCGGTGGGGCCGCAGTACAGGTATCCCTCATCAGGTGCCAGGGTTTTGAAGATCGGTTCCAGGTGATCGAATTTATCTCTGGATCCGCCTACCATGGTACAGTATCCCAGTTCGAGACCCCATATTCCGCCGGACACGCCCGCGTCGACATAGGCGATGCCGCTTGTTTCCAGTTCCCGGGCACGCCGAAGGTCGTCTTTGTAGTAGCTGTTGCCCCCATCGATGATGATATCGCCGGGATCGAGAAACTTCTTAAGTTGGGTGATGGTCTCTTCCACAGGATCACCAGCGGGGAGCATGATCCAGACTGCCCGGGGTTTTTCCAGTTTGGCCACGACCTCTTCAATGGAGTAGGCTCCTGTTGCCCCCTCCTTGACCAGTTCATCGGTCTTATCCCGGGTTCGGTCCCAGGCGACGACATCGTGGCCGCCTCCCAGAAGCCTCCGCACCATATTCGCGCCCATCCTTCCGAGCCCGATCATTGCGATTTTCATAACAGTCACCCTCCTTACGGGCGAGGAACCCTGAGCAAGTGGAACGCGTCGAAGGGTAATCCAATCATCGCTATTTGCATTTCACACATCCTTAAGAAAAAGGGCATTGTTCACATTGCCTACTAATAGTCACTTTACCATATGCAACGTCATTCCGGAGAGAGCGGTATCTAAGTGTCGAAGTATCTACGTATCGAGGTAAAACCTGGAACACTGAACCATGAAACCCTGTCACAGGCTGGCGTCATTTCGGTTAAAGACAGTTTCTGGTGCCTTGTGCCCTAGATACTGTGTTTTTACTTAGACACCTCGACACCTACATACTTAGATACCGCTTTATCCGGAATCCAAGGTTAAAAAGTGATAAAGGCTGTTTAACGGAGAGATGCAGAGAAAATCTTTAACCTTGGGAAAAAGCGTGGTTTCTACAAAGGCGATATTTTTCACCACCCGTTCGTCACTCACTTCTGGAATGTGACTCACTGGAGGCACGGAGTTCACGGAGAAGGACGTTACCTCTGGGTAAGACGCGGCTGCTTCAAAGGCGATGATTTTCACCACCCATCGACGCGTTTCACTTCCCCGGGCAGGCAGAGGAAAATGAGGTCACTGAGAAAATCCAGGGACTTGGTATGAAAATTGGTTCCTATAAAGGCGATGAGAGCTAATTTACCCCAGAGGACGCCGAGTGACGCCCATCGACGCGCTACGCTTGCTCAGGACAGGCGGAGGTAGGCGCAACTCAGGCTGAGGTAGTGTCACATAAAAACGATCAGAATTAATTCACCACGGGGTACACCCATTCGACTTAGCTCAGGGCAGGCAGGGTTTCACAGGGTAAGACCTTGAGTCTTTAGGAATGCACGGTTTCAACAAAAGCGATAAGGGCTTTCTCACGCAGAGACGCAGAGACGCAGAAGAAGACTTAAATCTTGGATCTTGGATCTTGGATCAAACTCTTTTGAAATTTGAAATCAGTTTACCTCACATATGCATCGTAAGTGTCGGGTGAGATGCCTAAAGGTGAGGCAATCAGGGTATCGAAAGCACGATTGTCGACGTTGACTGTGATCGTATAGAGTTTACCGTCGGTACATGCATAGCTGAAAGAACTGCTTTGAAACTTGGCTTGCTCCTCCGTGTCGGGCAGGTTTGCTTCAGGGACAGCAGCGGAAAATTGTGAATAATCCAGGTTGCCCACCGGAAATTTGTTTAAAATACTGTCAGTGGCATAAGAGGAAAGAGACGCGCGAATTCCCATGAGGTTTGCTTTTGCGGTCCCCCAGATAGCCTTGTCCTTCAGATCCAGGAAGTTGGGGATGGCAATGGCTGCCAGGATACCGACAATCGCAACCACGATCATTATCTCAATGAGAGTAAATCCTTTCTCTTTCCTGCGGTGATGAATCTTCATCATAAATGCCATCCAAACCCTACCGTTTCTGTGCGGGTGGGAATTGTTCCAACTGCAAGGTGGTAGCTCAAGAATGCAGAACTGTGGAATCTATCAGTTTTCATCGAAATGTCAAATTGTGTGATTACAACATACCGTGTGGGTGTGGAAGAATGGAGGGGCAGTATCTACGTATCCAGGTGTCTAAGTGTCTAAGTGTCTACGTAACACCTGGAACTCGTAATTTGCGGTTGCTGTCATTGCGAATGAAGCGTGGCAATCTCAGGGAAGAACGATTTCTATAAAGGCGATGTTTTTCACCACGGAGACAAGAAGGCGACGGAGGAAAAGGAGTAAACCTTCGGCTGGGGTAAAGGTGCGATTACTTCAAAGGCGGTGTTTTGAAACGCAGAGTACGCGAAGTACGCAGAGGAAGGCATTTGACTGGGATAAGACCCGGTTTCTATTAATGCGACAAAAGCCTTAACACAGAGTACACAATGCAGCCATTTTCAGGCTGCACCACAAAGTTGCACAGGGTTAAACCGAAACTCAGGGGGAAGGACCGTATCCTGTAAAAGCGATAGGGGCTGTCTCACACAGAGTCACAGAGACGCAGAGAAAGGCTTCATTTCGGGGAAGGCGATCTATGCCCACCTTGCCGTCATTCCGGAAATTGCGACGAAGTCGTGATTGTCCGGAATCCAGCCTTTGCATTCTCTATAAAGGCGGTGTTTTTCACCACCCGTTCGTCACTCACTTCTGTAATGTGACTCACTAGAGGACACCCTTCGACGTGCTTCGCTTGCTCAGGACAGGCAGGTGAGACGCTGAGAAAGACTTAATACTGGGTTAAGGCTTCCGGTTTCTATAAAGGCGATTTTTTTCACCACGGAGACAGGAAGGCCACGGAGGAAAAGGAGAAAATCTTCAATCTGGGGTTTACCGCGTTCGTCATTCCGGAAATTTCGACGAAGTCTTAATTGTCCGGAATCCAGTTTGGACTCTGAGATATGAGATTAAGTCTTCCTCCCGCAGTGAACAGAGGAAGACTGCCCCCCTCCCTAACCTTGCCAGAGATTGGAATTTGCGGTAAGTTCTTTCCCTGTAAATTCCAATTGTGGGGGCGTAGCTCAGTGGGAGAGCACCTGCTTCGCATGCAGGGGGTCGGGGGTTCAAATCCCCCCGTCTCCACCACTCGACGCACAAAAAGGCCGACTCTGTATGAGGCAGGCCTTTTTGTTTGCTCGTGGCAGGCCACATTGCGAAAGGCGCAAGCCACGGGCTGCGGCGAGTTGTCCCGCCTGCCCTGAGCTTGTCGAAGGGAGCAAGGCACCGTTAGACCATGTGCCACGTCGAGGGGCACTCAAATTTACTCGTACATGGCAGGCCATGTTTCGATAGGCGAGAGCCACTAAGCAGCGCCTGCCGTGAGCTTGTCGAACGGTCGAGTTGTCCCGCCTGCCCTGAGCCTGTCGAACGGGAGCAAGGCATTGAGAGCACATGTGCCGCGTCGAGGGGCACTCTGCTTTTTTATTTGGATTTGTCACGGCGACTTGTCACGGCGTAGCTGGTCGGCAGGCGATAGCGAAGCCGGAAGCTCATCCTAAACCCCAATCAATGTTTTGAGCCGAAGCGAACACGGACGCCATTCACGAACGATTCACGAACAGAAACCACCTAAAAAGAACCCATTTTACCCTTTTCTCAAGAGTCATGCCTTTTTTGAGGTACTCTGTCCTTCGCTGTCATATTCTACCTTATTAGCTTATTCCTTGCTCGAAGAGGGGTTAATTGATTACTATGACTCTTTGTAGGAGGGGTATTCACCGGGGACTAGCATCAGGCATCATCTGTCATTAGCATGAGCTTTTAATCGTTCATGGCAAGCTTTAAGACAGAAAGAGCCAGAAGTTTCTACCGCCCTCTGATTTTGGGGCGGTTTTTTTAGTCCTGAAATAGTTTTGTTGAATGAGCATTGTCGCTCATTGGTGACAACAAGGAGTCAAAATGGGCGTTATCAGAGAAATTCTTATGTGGGCTCAAGATCTTCCTACTTGGCAAAGTGATGCAGTCTCGCGACTGTTCAACAAGCAGACTCTCGATGCTGCAGATATTGAAGACTTGTTAGCCATCCTAAAATCTGAGCATGGCTTGCCTGATCCAAAAGGTCGAAAAGCTGATCCTCTTAGTCCAGATAAGGTTCCCGCAAAAACCGAACCTAGTGACCACGTCGAACTTTTGGCAATAAAAGACCTGAAAAATGTGAATGCTATTGCTAAAGATCAAAAGTTGGGATTCTCGCCCCAAGGATTAACTGTAGTCTATGGTGACAATGGATCTGGTAAATCCGGATATACACGAGTTTTGAAAAGAGCTTGTAGGGCAAGAGATCAGGACGAAGTGATTCTCCCGAATGCCAAACTAACAGTACCTCCGGACGGAAAAGCAGAAGCCGTCTTGGAAATAAATCATAATGGTGAAGTGAGAGAGCAATCTTGGAAGGATGGTGAAACCCCTCCTGATTTGTTGTCAGCTATTGCAATCTTTGATCAACGTTGCGCTAGAGATTATCTTGATGATGAAGATGATTTTCAGTTTGTTCCGTACGGCTTGGACATACTCAATAATTTGGCAAAGCTATTCAATCAACTTAAAGAACGTTTAGATATTGAGAAGGGACAATGTGTTGTCGATTTAAGTAGCGTTGAAGACTTGCACGGACCTACTGCTGTAGGGAGGCTAATAGAAGGTCTTTCTGGTAAGACTGCCCCTAAGAACGTTGAGATTCTTGCAGCAATGACACCTGAAGATCTCGCTCGCCATCAGAAGTTAAATAAAAGCCTTAACGAAGAGAACCCAAAGGTAAAAGCTGAGCAAATCAGGCGGCAAGCAAATCGGTTTTTACGTGTAGCAACAAGAGCTAATGAAGTTCTATCTCTCATCAATGATGAGGAACTTTCAAAACTTCAAAAAGCTGATTCTGAATATTCAGTTGCTAGGGCAGCTGCGAATCTGGCAGCAAAAAAATTCGCTGATGAAAGTCAATTCCTACCCGGTACAGGTGGTCCGGTCTGGAAATCTTTGTTTGAGGCGGCCCGTAAATTTTCTGAGGAAGCTTATCCGGACAAACTATTTCCGAACGTTGAGCAAGATGCTATCTGCCCTTTGTGTCAGCAACCACTGGAGGAAGGGAAGAAGCATTTCTCTCATTTCAATGAATATATCCAGCAAGAAGCAGAGAGGGTAGCAACAGAGAAACATGAGGCTCTTAAGACAGCTGAGGGCAATTTAAAGACCATTGATATTTCATTGGCTCTTGACGAGGAAACACTGGCTGAGATTGCTGCAGTAGATGAACAATTATCAACAGACTCTCAGGTTTTCGCTAATTCCATAACTCTGCGATATGACCAGATGAAAAGGGCCTTTTTGTTAAATGATTGGGATAAAGTGAGTGCTATCTCAGACAATCCCGCCTCCCGTCTTCACCAACAGGTTGAAAAGATGAATAGTGAGGTTGAAACACTTGAAAAGGTTACCGATGATAAAGCACGGCTTGGTTTGGAAGCAGAACACAAGGAGTTAGACTCAAGAATAAAGCTCGTAGCAAAGAAACAAACTATCCTTGATGCCATTGCTAAGATGGAACGCCATGACAAAATCAACGAATGCATTTCAGCTCTGAATACCCGCTCTATCTCCATGAAAGCAAGCGAATTAACCGAAAAGGTTGTTTCGAAAGAGCTTGAATTGGCTTTGAATAAAGAATTCAAATCATTGATGGTTGGTAATTTACAAGTTGTTCTGCAAAGTCGATCACACAAAGGCAAGGCGCTCCATAAGTTGAAACTTAACTTACCTCAAGCTGTTAAGAAACTCGGTGACATATTAAGTGAAGGAGAGCAAAGAGCTATAGCTATCGCGTCATTTTTAGCAGAGATCAATGTAAGTGGCAGCACAGGGGCCATCGTTTTTGATGATCCAGTATCATCACTCGATCATCGCAGACGTGAACGTGTTGCAAAACGCCTTGTAGAAGAAGCAAAAAATCGACAAGTCATAATATTCACTCACGACATCTATTTTTTAGGTCTTCTTGAGCATGAGGCAACTAATGCAGATTTGAGCTTCAATACACAAAGTCTCTCCCAACGGCCATCTGGTTATGGTGTTGTTGAACCAGGCTTGCCATTTAAAGCAAAAAGAACCAAATCACGACTAGGTGAACTTCGAGCCCAACATCAGGAAATTGACAAACTTTATAGAACTGGTGACGAACCCGCGCATCGTGAAATGACATTGACTGCGTATGGACTTCTTCGTGATACCTGGGAAAGGGCAGTTGAAGAAGTACTCTTCGGAGAAGTTGTTGTCCGATATAGAAAAGGCGTTGAAACAAGTCGGCTGAAAGATGTGATTGTTGAATTTTCAGATTATGGAACAGTAGCTCGTGGAACGAGTAAATGCTCCAATTATCGCCATGACAATCCTGCATTAGCAGGCGTTTCCATCCCAGATCCCGATGAATTACTGGCTGACATTAAAGAGCTAGAAAAGTGGCGTACTGTACTTATCACTCGGAAAGAACAGAAAAAATAGGTCAAAAAATGATGAAAAAGGGCAATCATGAAATTCCTCCACACGGCAGACATACAATTAGGACTTAAGCTCCGCTTCGTTCCGGGTGAGAGCGGTGTTCGTGTGCGCTCTCAGCGGTTTGATACCCTGCGACACATTGCGGGTGTTGCCAAGGAGCAGGGTGCCCAGGCAGTGGTTGTCGCCGGTGACTTCTTCGACGACAACAGTGTGGGACCCGACACCATCCAGTTGGCCGAAGATTCCCTTCAAACCTTCGCGCCCATCCCCGTCCTGATCCTCCCCGGCAACCACGATGCGGCCACTGAGCACTCGGCGTTAAAAAGGCTACAAGGTCTCAAGCACGTCCACGTCTTGATGGACCAAGAACCTGTAGAAATCGAGGGGACCCTCTTCTACCCATGTCCACTAAGCAGACGCCACGAGACAAGTGATCCTACCTCCTGGCTTCCGGAAAGAGACCCCGGTGACGACAGGGTTCGTGTAGCCATTGCCCATGGCGGCGTGATCGAGTTCAGCGAGAGTCGGAAAGCCCGAACCTTATCGACGCCGACGGGGTCCTTGCGAAAGGATTCGATTACCTGGCTCTCGGTGACTGGCACGGCACGTTTAAATTCCGTGACAAGGCCTGGTATCCCGGCACCCCAGAGGCAACCAGGTGGACGGAGAAGGATCCCGGCAACGTCCTGCTCGTTGAAGTTCCTGGCGGCGGTGAAGTGCCGAAAGTTGAACAGGTCCCCGTAGGACGAACAAAGTGGATCGACCGAGAGGTCGTTTTCAACCATGACGAAGAGGTTGACGACCTGGGCGAATGGTTCGAATACCTGGATGAAAAGTCCTGGACCCTGGTTCAGTTGACCATGTCGGGGCACCTTTCTCTTAAGGCCCGATCTCAACTGGACCGACTCCAGGAGGATAACCAGAGCCGCCTGCTGTGCCTGCGTATAAAAGATGACAGAGTTGCTGCAGCGCCAACCGAGGAAGACCTCCAGTATCTTTCACTCGAAGGGTTCGTCGGCACAGCTGTTGATTTGCTCAGGCAGGATGAAAGCCAGGAATCCCAAGATGCTCTCCGCCTCCTGTATCGTTTCCATAGGGAAGCAGGGGGTGAGTCATGAGGATTACCAGGGTCATCCTCCACCACTGGAAAGGGATAGAGAACTATGTCCTGGAAGATATCGACCCGGGTCTCAATCTTATTCTCGGTGACAACGAGACTGGCAAGAGCCGCATAGCCGAGGCCATCTGGTTCGGTCTTTTCGAATCGAGTAAGGGTAAATCAACTCACAAGGAAGCCCTAAGGAGTTGGGAGCAAACTGGGGACCCAAAGGTCGAGATCGACTTCGAAACAGGGGGCAGCACCTACCACATTGAAAAGACCTTCGGCCAAACCGGTCACAAGACGAAGCTCACAGGTCCTGGTTTCACATTGCCAGACGATGATGCGGAAATGGAGTTAGCCTCTCTGCTAGGGATTACTGCCCCAAGTTCACGGCAGGTTAAGGATGAAGAGCTTGGCATGTGGCCGCTTTTATGGGTTCGCCAGTTCAGATCCGGAGAGGAACCCCATAAATCACTGACCGAGGACGCGAAGGCCCGCCTTCAGGATCTTCTCTCCGCAACTGTGGGAGAGGTTGCAGCTGGAAGGGTTGGGCAGAAACTGATGGAAATGGCTCTCGAGGAGAGAGGCAAATACTATACGGATACCGGACGCTCCAGGAGCCCACTCACCGAAGCGGATGACCGAGTTGAAGATATTGAAGAGCAGTTGAATGAAGCCAGCAACAACCGCAGACAGCTAGAACAATCGGCTGAAGATCTGCGACGGGTCCGAGAAGACATCACAAGACTTGACGAACGTACCCTTCAAACGAGCAGTGATCTGGAACAGGCAAAAAAGAAAGCGACCCAGGCACAAAGTCTGAAAAACCAGATACAGGTGCAAAAGGGTGAAGCCGCTGTTGTAGAAGGCAAGTTGAAAGCGGTAGAAGGTGATCTCGAAACTCGCCGTGAACGAGAGGACTCCCTGAAGGCAGTTCAGCAGGACGCAGAGAATACACGTAAGAATGAGGTCGCCCCAAAAATTAAGGAGCAGGACAGACTAGACAAAGAAGTCAAGGCTGCACAAACCGCACTTGAGAAAGCGACGGATGAAAGAAATAAAGCGAGGGAAATGGCCAGACGGGCCTTCGAGCAGAAAAAGAGGAAAGATTTTGATGAGCGCATAGACCAACTTGCTGGTCAACTGAAGAAGGCGAAGGGATTCCAAAAAGATATCCTCAAGATCGCCGGTGAGATTGGGGCCATTCGCGTCGACAGGGGGACGCTTGATACCCTCAGAGAACTGCAGTCGCAACTGAAATCGGCCCAGGATACCCTCCTGGGGGCTTCAACCAGGTTAAGGGTCTCAGCTATGCAGGAACTTAAAATCGATGGGAAGAAGCTTGGCAAGGGTGAGACCCTCGACAAGGTTTACAGCGAGCCAGCCTCCCTCATCATCGACAAAATTGCGAAACTGGAGGTCACTCCGGGTGGTGAGAATCTTGAATCTCTCAGAGAAGAAGCCGTCCGGCTGGATGAGCAGTTGAAAAATATCTTGGAAGCACACCTGTTAAAAAATCTTAATGCCGCAGAGGCTGCCTTTGCTGAAAAGGATGAATTAACTAAGAAGAAAACGATCCTCGAAAGCACTCTCACGGGCATGTGTCCTGAAGGCATCACAACCTTGGAGACCGCACTAAGGGGAATGGAGAGCGAGCGAAAGGCCTTGGGCGATAATGATCCTGATGCTCCAGAGGAGAAGGAAATAACCCTTAAGCTGGAGACGTTGGAAAATGCGGAGGCTGAGGCTCGTGAGGCGCGGGATGTTGTAAAGGAGGAACTGTCCAGGGTGGTGAACGAGTTGGGTATATTTGCGGAGCGAGTAAAACGCTTCGAAGGACAGGCGACTGAACTTCAGGGGCTGTTAAAGAAGATGCCCCCAGCAGAGGAAATTCAGAAGGCCGAGGGAGACGCCAGGACAGCCTGGGAGACCGCACTTGCCACTGTGAAGGGCCTCGAAGGGCAGTACGAAGAATTAGGGGGGGAGGTGGCAGAGTCTGACGCTGAGAGGCTTGATAAGGTGCTGAAGGGCATCAGGGAAGACCTTGATGAGATGCGCCAACAACGGGCGAGACTCGATGCCAACGTAAAGCTGCTTGCCGACAAGGACATCCACGAAAAGGAGCAGGACCTACAAGCAAAGTTGGTGGAAGCTCAAAAGGAGCAAGGGGATGTCTATCGGAAGGCAGCGGCCGCAAAGAATCTTGCAGACACCCTCCAGGAGTGCCGTGCTGCGAGCCAGAGAAGGCTTCTGGCCCCGGCGACAGACGCCATCCGCAAGCACCTCCAGGTCCTCTTCCCCGGGATAGACGTTTCACTGGATGAAGAACTGAACGTAGAGGGCCTTAAAACAGCTACCAGAACGGAAGAACTGGTTGACCTGTCTGGAGGGACAAAAGAGCAGATTGGCATGATCGTCCGCCTGGGATTGGCGGAACTCCTCGCAGGAGAGGAAGGGCTCCCCATGGTCTTCGACGACGCTCTGACCAATACGGATTTCCGCCGCATCGAGCAGATGCATCGCATCCTCTTCAAGGTCGCCGATAATCTCCAGATCTTCATCTTCTCCTGCCATCCAGAAGCGTTCGAAGGGATCGGTGCTGGCAAGCGATATAGATTGCCTGGGAGACCAGCTAGACGGCCTATTAATTAGCCCTCTATCATCAAAGAAGATTAATGTAAGGGGGTTCAATTGCGATTGTTAATTAATGGTGGAGGCGGCGGGAGTCGAACCCGTTGCCTATCGCATGAATAAAGGGTTCATAGGGTGATGGTACCACCTTGGCACCACTGAATAGTGAGGGTGGATCACTTAGGCCGAACCCAGAACCTATTGATTAGTTATTTGTGGGTGAGGCTCAAGGCTGTTATTCACTAACATTCAATGTGGACCTTTTATCGTGGGAAGGTCAAGACACTGAGAAAGATTAAGACATAGATTTAACCCACCATTTGTTTAAATCAAGCGATTTGTCAGGATAGACGGGTTGTCCGGGCATTGGTGCTACAAAATTTACAGAATTTTTTATTGCCGTCTTTATCATTTTTTCGATGGGGTCAGTCCATGCATGTATGCCTAGATTGAATGTCCCCCAGTGAATAGGTAATAGCATCTTGCCTCTCAATGACTGATGCACGTCAATAGCCTGTACCGGTCCCACGTGAATATCGTCCAGATTTTCATGGTAAGCTCCTATTTCAATCATAGTTAGATCAAAGGGACCGTATTTTTTTCCGATGTCATCAAAAGCTGGCAACATTCCTGTGTCGCCACTAAAAAATACACGATGATGAGGGCCCAAAATTGCCCAGGATGTCCATAAAGTTGGACTAGAGGAAAAGAATCTCCCGGAATAGTGACGTGCCGGAGTGGCCATTATAGTGAAGTCATCGCCTCCTAAAGTATTTGAATCCCACCAATCCATTTCTATAATACGCTTTGATGGAATACCCCATCCTTTTAGATATTCTCCCGTACCTAAAGGTACAAAAAATTTAGTATCTCTTTTAGCCAAGGCCAGAATAGTAGCTTTATCAAGATGATCATAATGGTCATGAGATATTAAAACAGCATCCAACTTTGGTAAAGAATCAATTTGAATGGGTGGCTTGTGAAATCGTTTGGGACCGGCGAAATTGATGTAACTGACAGGAAGTATCCTGTCGCTCCAAACTGGATCGGTAAGTATCCATCGACCATCAATTTCAATTAACATACTTGAATGTCCAATCCAGATTGCACGTAGCCCCTTAGCAGGAGAAGAATTAAAAAATGAAGAGTTAAGCTGATTTACAGGCAATTCAAAAGTAGGTTCTCTTTCTTCCTGACCAAAAACAACTTCAGAAATCATACTTAAAGATGTTCCTGGTTTAGGACCTTCAGATGTTTTTATGAGATTTTGAAACTTTCCATTGTAATAATTCGGAGAATGCCTGTACTTTTCCTCAAATTTATTTGAGCCAAAAGCTAACGCACATCCAGGAAGTGAATAGCTCATCATAGCCATGGCACTATTTATTATAAATTTTCTTCTGCTTATGTCTGCCATTTAATTGGAAAATTCCCAGTAACTGGATATTTTATCTTAAAGTCATTACATTAAGTTCTTGAATTTGTTCCTGTAAGCTGTATCCATTTATTATGTGTTATTGGTTTTATTGGCAACAACAGAAATTTCAGGAGAATCAGGGAGTATAGCTGAGCCAAAGAGAAAACCGGGGGTCGTATCTTACCTTTTTAGATTTCAAGCTATTTTCGAAGAAACCTTAAACCCTAAGATACGACCTTAAATTCTTATTTCTCTAACTTTTCCCCCACCTCCAGGAAGTGGTTCATAGACATTTCCCAGAACTTCACCGCATCAAGGAATATATCCTCGGTAAAGTTGTCGATCCAGGCATTTCCATTCGCAGTAATCCCCGTGTATGCGTAGGAGATGTCAACGTTTGATGTGTCATTGCCCTTCGGGTTAACGGCGACCTTCAGGACACAGGTCCTGGAACCCGGTGTGAAGCGGGTGAACTCTATTAAGCTCTCTTTGTCGTGTCGTGAGATGACCCAGATAGTGTCTGCTTCACCATCACCCGGTGTGCTGAAAACGCAGCCTTCTTCCGCGAGACCCGATAGGGAATAGATCATTTTATATTCCCACCCGTCGAGCCATTCGGCTTCTCTAACCGGGCAGAGGAGGGGAAAAACCACCTCGGGCCGTGCGCTGATAGTCTGACTGTAGCTCCTGGTGATTTTTGTGGCCTTGAAGCCATGATCTTTTGAATTGTCCATTTTATTCCTCCATATACCGATCGCCTACCTCGAACTGTTCGAATGATCGAGTGTGGACTCACTGAGACCCGACCCTGTCCGCGCCAGACAACATATATTCAAGTTGATTTCATATTGTGTGGAGCATCCAGAGATTCGGATCTTCATATCGACCGACATTGTAAGTGTGGTCGATAATGACAGGCTGAAGCGCACCATCGACCTCATATTCCCCGCTTGACGGGAACCGCATACCGGTTCAGCTCTCCCATTCTTCAACAGTCCCTTCCACGGTCAGCGTCCTTGGAGCAGTTTTCAGGACCGTGGCGCCCAGTTTCCAGTGCACTCTCACCCAGGGGTCGACGGGGCTTCCATCTTCCCTTTTCAAGGTAACGTACTGATCAAAGGGTGTATAGGGGTAACTGCTCTTGAGTGTTGGACGAACAGGGACTATCAGCGACTCCATTTCGTTCTCGCTGGCCAGCCATTTCATCTCGTGCGTATTCCGGTGAAACTGACCACCTGTTCCGGTTGAAACTGTCCACTGAATCCAGTGCAAACTGTCCAGTAGTCGGAGCGTAGCGACGCTGGTGTTTTCTTTTTACCCTAAGTGGTCAGTTTGGTGCAATGAATTCGTTTTTTTTCTCATAGATTCTCCTTTCAG
>Ga0209976_10001012_pt1 | contig 16981 bp, 15 predicted proteins | sample SumtaG_FD_182806 | JGI IMG/M metagenome (GOLD analysis project Ga0209976, IMG submission 182806) | Deep subsurface microbial communities from Indian Ocean to uncover new lineages of life (NeLLi) - Sumatra_00157 metaG (SPAdes) (version 2) | ecosystem: Environmental > Aquatic > Marine > Oceanic >...
GCCGTCCGGCGTTTCAGGAAGCGGCTCAAGGCTCGTACCAGGGGCATCAAGCCCACCAACCGGAAGGTTGCCTATAAATCAACCGGTGAAATTATCCATCCCATGCGCATGCATAAGTCACCGGAGGAGCTGGAGCTGCTCCAGCAGGCGGTGGACATCACCGGGAAAGGCCTGGTGGCGGCCATGCAGCGGGCCCAACCCGGACTGTACGAATACCAGGTGCAGGCGATGATTGAATATGAATTCAAGGACAACGGCGCGCAGCGGGAGGGTTTTCCCTGCATCATCGGTTCAGGACCAAACGCGCTCATTCTGCACTATTCCGAGAACAGCCGCCAACTTCAACCGGGTGAGCTGTTGATCATGGATGTAGGAGCCGAGGTTGACATGTACACCGCCGATATCACCCGCACCGTGCCCGTGAACGGTTCCTTCTCACCCGCCCAGCGGGAGCTCTACGGCTATCTCCTGGAAACCCAGGCAGCCGCGGCCGCCGCCCTGAAACCCGGCATCACCATTAATGAACTGAACCAGGTCGCCAAGGAGGTGCTCAAGGAGAAGGGCTATGACCAATATTTCATCCATGGCCTGTCGCACTGGCTGGGCATGGATGTACACGACGTGGGCTGCAAGAACACTCCCGCCGAGCCAAGTATGGTCTTGACCCTCGAGCCGGGCATTTACATTCCGGTTGATGACCACACGGTGCCCCCGCCCTACCGGGGTATTGGCATACGCCTGGAAGATGACTTCCTGGTGACAGAAGAGGGCGGCGTGATACTTTCCCGGAATATTCCCCGCACTATCGAAGAAATTGAATCCTTGATGAAACAATAAACCGGCCGCCGAGACTACTCTCAACCGGCCGGTGGGTGGGCTTATAGTGTGTGGGGCCGCCTTAGTCCTTTTCCTCCAGGACCTTACTCAAGTGCTCATCCATATTGGCATCACCCGGGACAGCCACTACGTGATCCAAAAACCGCACCGCACCCGTGTCGGGATCTCTAACACTTTTGATGACCCGCACATGCTGCGTTTTTTCCTTGCGTTCTGCGTGCTTTCGGGCTTTATCCGCAAAGGATCTCTGTCCTTTCGCCATAATTATTCTCCTTTCTTTTCCTTGCCCGGTTCCTCCGAGTAGGAAATCACAGCGTTACCCCCCCGGTGTTTAACTACGTACATGGCATCATCGGCGTATTTAATGAGCGTATTAATATCATGGCCATCCGCGGGGTATTCCGACATGCCGATGCTGACCGTAATCCGAATTGTCGCGTCCTCGTTTTCAAACCGGTACTCGGCGATAGACTTCCTGATCCTCTCAGCTGTCGAGAGGCTGCTTTGCTTATCGGAGTTGAGGATGATCACCCCAAACTCCTCACCACCATAACGCCCGGCGATGTCGGGCTTCCGGATGCATGATCGAATCAGCTGGGATGTCTGCCAGAGGACATAATCACCAAACAGGTGCCCGTGGGTGTCGTTGACCACCTTGAAGTGATCCAGATCGAGCATTAAAAAGGTTATGGTACTGCCATAACGGGATGCCCGCTCAAGCTCAATTCCAAAACGTTCCAGAAATGATCGGTGGTTCAGCAGCTGAGTCAGGCCGTCAATGGTAGCAATAGCCCTGACCTCCTGGTATCTCAGACTCCAGCAGAGAGCGGTCCCGTATACCTGGCTGATGGCTTTCAGGATTTCCATATCGGTGGGACTGAAATGATCCTTTGCTACACTCTCCAGGGCTACTATGCCCCGGGGCACACCTGCTTCCATCAGCGGCACTCCCAGGAAGGAAGCCAGCCTGGTCTTCTTGAAGTCACCCGCTGCGAACCGGCCCTTATATTCCGATGCCTTCAGCCGACCGATGTTTAGGGGTCGGGATTGCATGAATACCTCGCCGTGAGCAACACCGGCGGTAGCATAAGTGTAGCCTGCTGAGTAGTCATCCTCCAGACCATCCACCCGGTCAATTTGCAGCCTCTCCTGCGTTTCCGTGGACAGTGTCGAGATGGTCAATCTATCGAAGGTCAACGCATCCTTCACTAGCTGTACGAGGGTGTCAATCAACACTTCTGAGGTGGATGAAATGTCAAGGTTGCCGGCTCGGCTCACCAGATCGGAAAGGAACGTGTTTTCGGCATGCATGGCTCCCATTTCAGAATTCAGAATCAGGTTGTTCTCAATCATCCGGGCAGCCTGATCGAGATGGTGCTGGACCTGGGCTTCATCGTCGGGTTTCTGCTGCAGTTTCACCACCAGCAATCCTGCGCGTTCTTCACCGGTGAACAGGGGACGGGCTACGACAATGGTGTCCGGGTCTTTTCTGGAACCGGTCAGAAACCGGGCTGTCTCCTCTCCCGATACTATCATCACCACCGGCTTACCACCAGATTCTTCCTTTTTACTCAAACCTGAAATGGCGTCAGCCGGGATGGATTTCACGAAGATCTCTTTGGTGACGTTGCTTTTCTGGAGGACAAGGTTTCCCCCCTTCCCCTCGTGAAGGTAGACCGCCGCGCTGCTGCCGGGTTGGAAATCAGCCAGACAAGTGAACACGATCCACAGGGAATCGAGGAAGTAGTCCTTATGGTCCGGTCGATTGATAGACGTTGCCGTCATCAGATGATAGATCCGTTCCTCATATCGCGTGTCGGGTTTGCTCTCTACTACGGAGGGAGAAAGACAATCTCACCTCACGGAATCCAAATTATAATAGAGAAATTTAATAAAATTTATCATACTTGTGATGTGAGTTTAATCACTTTTCTTGAAATTTTTCTTGGTGCTGGGCAGGCAGGCCGAAAAGAATGGGTTGAGATGCCACTTCGAGTGATCCACTAGCCGGCCCTGATTATTTGCAGGAAAGGTTGCCGCTTATCCAGCCGCTGCAGGCCTGTTGCCTGGGCCAGCCGGACGGCATCGCGGTATTCGTCCCTGGTAATCGGATGGTCAAGGGCCGGATATGCGGCGGCCTTATAGGCGGGACGATACTGATCCATGAGGTTGAGATAGGTTTGAGGCGAAATCTCCTCGGCCAGGAACCGCACGATATGCTCGGTTCCGGCCAGGTGGTCGGGCAGGACCAGGTGCCGCACCAGCAGGCCGCGGGTGGCCACGCCCGTGCTGTCCAGCTCCAGGTCGCCTACCTGCCGGTGCATTTCCCGCACCGCCGCCTGGTTGGCCTCGGGATAGTTCACTACCTTGGAGTGGCGCCGGGCCGTATCGGCATCGGCGTACTTCATGTCGGGCATGTAGATATCCACTACGCCGTCCAGCAGCCGCAGCATCTCCAGGGAATCGTAGCCGCCGGTGTTATATACCAGGGGCAGGCGCAGCCCCCGCTCGGCGGCCACCAGCAGGGCAGCCATGATCTGCGGCACCACGTGGCTGGGTGAAACCAGGTTGATGTTATGGCAGCCATAGTCCTGCAAATCGAGCATCATGGCGGCTAGCTCCTCCGGATCCACCTCTCGGCCGCCCGACTGTTGACTGATATCGCTGTTCTGGCAGAACTGGCATTGGAGGTTACAGCGGGAGAAGAAAATGGTGCCCGACCCCCGCCAGCCCCGCAGTACATCTTCCTCGCCGAGGTGGGGACCGGCACTGCTCACCCGCGCCTTCATCCCGGTGTGACAGACCCCCTCCTTGCCGGCGGTGCGGTCGGCCTTGCAGTGCCAGCCGCAGACGTGGCATAGGGAGAGGAGCTGGTGGGCTTCCTCAACCCGCCTGGCCAGCTCGCCGCTGCGGAGCAGGGCAAGGTAGGCGGATTGGTGGCGAGTACGCCTTTCCTGGATATTCTCTTGAGTCATGAATCTAGCCTGCGGCATATTGGCCACGGTTCGGCCCAGATAGATAGTAAGTCGGTGTTGGTGGTGGTGGGAGGGAAATCCGGGAAAGGAGAGGCATCCCGAATGGCCGGCTGGCCAGGATTGGCACCATTGGGAGCGGGAAAAGGGTATCGCATCGCCTTCCGTCGGCTTGTCCTTTGTGCCTTGAGTGATGGAAGAGAACGACATGGGCAGCGGGTGACGTCATGGCTACTGCTCGCCTGCAGGCGCGGGTTGGGAAAAATCCTTGGGCGGGATCAGGCTCATGCAGCGTTCAGCTATAGCCGTGATCGTCAGGGAAGGATTGATCCCTACGTTAACCGGTATGGCAGACCCATCGACCACATACAGGCCCGGATAGTCGAAGATTCGGTGATTGGTGTCGATGACTCCGTCATGGGGCGAGCTGGCGATTTGGCAGCCCCCCAAGAGATGCCCACTTAGGGACAGGTTTCCAATGCTGTCCATCAGGACGTTTCCTGGCACGCCGTCGGCGTGCTGCGCCAGGTGCCGCGCCGCCTCGTTCGCTTCGGGGATGTACGACGGCGCTCTTTTGCCGTGAGCTATTACGGAGTACAGCTTGTTACGAAAGAACGAGTACCACCGCGGGCCGTAGGCGAAGGAAAGCTGATTATCGAGGAGTTGCATGACCGTGAGGACAATTACTCGCCGGTGCCATCCGGTGGCCCGCATGGAGTATGTTGATCGCAGAGGATGGGCTACAAAGCTTCCCAGTGTTTTCAAGGCGCGGATGGTTGGCCGGTCGTCGTCCACGAGTGGACCCCCGATCAAGTGAAAGAAGTTGTAGCTGGGCGGGAAACGGTTCTGAGTAATGTGGGTATAGCGGTTGGGAAAGAAGCGCGTGGAAATGGTTGCTCCCTTGGTCAGATCGATCGACCGGTCTCGTGATACTACCCCGACGAAGGTCTCGCTATTGGTCCGCACGACCCTCCCCAGGACGTCCGAGATGCCGGGGAGCGCCCCAGCCCTTTTGCAGCGGAACAGCAAATCGAGGGTTCCGAGTAGACCGCCGGCGAAGACAACCTGGGTCGCCCTAAGGGGAGCGTACCGCTTGCTGCTGTCGGACGGATGCTTCATGGTAATCTGGTACCCTCCTCCTTCTGCCGGGATCACCAGGGTTACCTTCCGGTCGGGAAACACTTCAACCCCGAGCTGCTCCGCCAGATAAAGGTAGTTTTTATCGAGGGAGTTCTTTGCGTTATAGGCGCAGCCGGCGATGCATGCGCCACATGGCTCGCAGCCTCGCCGCGGCGGACCTTTTCCTCCAAAATAGGGATCTGGATGCTCCACGCCGGGCTTCCCGAAATAGATGCCCTGCTCGACCGGGCCAAAGGTGCTCTCCGCCCGCAGGGACGCAGCCGTCTTCCGGAGGTACTCGTCCATCGTGCCGAAACCGGTGTTGGGTTCCACACCCAGCATCCGCTTGGCCGTTTGATAGTGCGGCTCCAGCTCCCTCTTCCAGTCGATGCCCAGATCCCTCCCGGCAAGATCAGTGTAGAAGTCTTCCTCGGGCTCCAGAAGCACGGCAGCATAAACGAGGCTGCCACCGCCAACACCCACCCCGCGCACCGCCATCAAATGCCGGAACAGGTCCACGGACAGGATACCCCGCATCCCCAGTTCCGGTCTCCACAGCAGGTGCCTCGCGTTGCGGTTGGCCAGCTCCAGGTCTGCGTCGGTCATGCGGCGTCCCTGCTCCAGCACTGCCACACGATAACCCTTCTCAGCCAGTCTCAGCGCCGAAACGCTGCCGCCGAAGCCGCTGCCGATGATCGCGAAATCATAGTTGTACTCAGTCATGTGAACCTCCTATGGGGCTGTCGAGCGAGCCACTCAACGCAAAGGGAAACGGATTGAACCGGCCGCCGAAGGCCGGTATGCAGCCTAGACCAAGGTAAAGCGATGCCCTGATCCGCCGTAGCTCGTCGTGGAAGGTGGCCGCCAGCCCACGGTTGTACGACGCGTATTCTATGTGTAGCGAGGTAAGGTCATCGAACCGGGAGGGTGCCAGGTACGTCCTGAACCTGCGCACCCTATTGACATGCCTGTCGGCGCTGTTACTCCTGACAAAGATATTGTATCCGCTTTCAACATCACCCGTTTTGCCTGCTTCGAATCCCTTACCGATCCAATGCCCGGGCCCGAACAAACGATGCACATATAATAGCACGAAGGGAGAGAAAAGGCCGGCAGAGAGCATCTCGCCTTCGTACTCCCCGGTTAGCTCCGCTGGAGCAGGGACATCCGCTTCCCGGAAGACGCGAACGAGCTCGTTCCTATTCAGCCTTTTCAGGTGCTCAAGTGTGAGGTCACCCAGCGATGTGCCCACGATTTCGACGGTTGCCTTCTTGCTGTCCTGCATTTCATTTTCCTTCTAAAACTCAATACCTGCGTGAGAAATCCGACCACAGCCTTCTCAGCGCCCGTTTGCTTTTAGCGCCTGGGTCGCTTTCCAGTCTGGAGCTGCCGTCGGAGCGATAGCGGTTGACTCGGGTCAGCTCACCATTCCACAGCAGGCCCAGGTAGGCGAGGTGGATTCGTGCAGTAATGTCTTCGGAGGTTCGCGTTGTCCTACATCCTTACGGATTGCCTTTACCCAATGCGGTTGGGTGGGGAGAATCCCCATGGAAAGGTAAGCTGGAAAGGCGGGAAAGGCAAATGCCATAACGCGCTTTCACCCGGGAAATCAGCCACCTATGCGTCAGCGGTAGTATAATCCGGCCCCTTCCTGCTTGCGTCTTCACATCCCCTTAATTCTTGCTTAAATTTAAATATAAGTGAAATCGCCGTCTCCACATTATCACTGACGGGAGTGATGGAAAGAAACAGCATGTCCCCAACCGTTTATGAGACCTTCATGCGCCTGGCCATCGAGTATTACCGGGTGGCCCTTCACGGCAATGAGGGCGGCCCTTTCGGGGCCTGCATCGTCAAGGACGGGCGGATCATCGCCGTGGCGCACAACACTGTCATGAAAGACCGGGTCCGGGTATTCATGGGGGAATTTTCTCTGGTACGGAATTGTGAAATCGATAAATATGATTCTAATTTTGATTGTGAACCCCTAGAGGACAAAAGTAACTTTTCCCGTGTGTTAAAGTGCACGTATTATTTCTGCTATTAAATTTTACAATACTAATGGAGGACGATTCTGATGGCGTATATTATCTGTGAGCCCTGTTTTAATGTTTGCGATACCGCTTGTGTGGAAGTGTGTCCGGTCGATTGTATCCTGCCGGATGAGGGCTGGGAAAAAGGGAACGATCCTGCTGGCCACATGCTGTACATCGACCCTGAAGAGTGCATTGATTGCGGAGCCTGTGAACCGGAATGTCCGGTTGAGGCCATTTTTGAGGAAGATGCAGTTCCTGAAGAGTGGAATAAGTATATCAAAATGAACTATGACCACTTCGGGCGCGAGTATTCCGGATAAACTTCCAATTAACCTTACTTCTGGAGGCGGCTGTTCGGGATACGGACAGCCGTTTTCTTCTGTTAATAATTGATGGTAACATTAATTAAACAGGTTACTGCCGGAAAGGTTTACTGCCCGACTGGAAAGGGAATCATAAATGAAGCGCGATGACATTATGGCCGTGCTGAAAACTGTTAATTATCCCGGCTACAGTCGGGATATCGTCTCGTTCGGGATGGTAACCGACGTGCAGCTGTCGGGCAGCGATGCCAGGGTGGTGCTGGCGGTGGGCACCGGCAACGAGGAGCAGAAGACCCAACTTGCCGCCAATGTCAAGTCGGCCCTTTCCGAGCGGTTGAAGCTATCCCGGGTGGAGGTGGAAATTGTGCCGCCCAAGCCAGCGGTAAACGCTGGAACCTTTGCCGCGGCAGGGCCGAACCTGGTCCGGACTACCATTCCCGGTGTAAAACAGACCATCGCCGTGGCCAGCAGCAAGGGGGGCGTGGGGAAATCCACCGTGGCGGTGAATCTGGCCGCCGCCATGTCTCTGACCGATGCCAAGGTAGGCGTCCTCGACCTGGACATTTATGGTCCCAGCCTGCCCATGATGGTGGGTACCAACGAACGGCCTCACCTGAATAAGCAGCAGAAAATCGTTCCCCTGGAACGCCACGGTCTGCGCATCATGTCCTTCGGGTTTATCAGCGGCAACCAGGCGCCTACTATCTGGCGGGGACCACTAGTAGCCAAGATGACCGAGCAGTTCTTCGAGGACGTGGATTGGGGAGAGCTTGATTACCTGATTCTTGACCTACCTCCCGGGACGGGGGACATACAACTGACTATGGTTCAACGGCTGGCCCTTACCGGCGTGGTCATTGTGACCACTCCCCAGAAGCTGGCCCTCCTGGACGTGCGTAAAGGGGCGGACATGTTTGGCAAGGTGAACACTCCGGTTCTGGGAGTTGTGGAAAACATGTCAGGCCTCTCCCTGGCGGGTGTGGTAAAGGATGCCGGGGGCCGGGCTATACCAGGGGCTATTCTGGAACTGGAGGGATTGAGTGAGGTCTCCCGCGTTACTGGAGATAAAGAGGGACGCTTCGAGGCAACCTTACCCATCTTCAGCAGCGGCGGCGGGAGCCAGGAGAGTAGCCGGCTGGGGGTGCCCCTGCTGGGCCGGATACCGCTGGCCCCGGACCTGGTCATCGCCTCAGATTCCGGCGAGCCCTACGTCCTGAACCATCCGGATACACCAGCGGGACGGGCGTTCAGGCGCATCGCCGATGCCCTTATGAAACAAAAGGATAGTCCTGAGAGTCGAAACTCCGGAGCCTGATCTGGTCCAGGCGGAAGAGCTCTCCGGGAACCGTTGCCCCCGGTAGGACGTTGGAAATGGGCCAACTCAGTTATGGTATAGGGATGCGAGATTTATGACCATTACCATAAGAGTGAAACGGATCAACCGCATGGTTGCCTAAGGCGTGGGTGAAAGGTAATTTAGCTTAAATAATACTGATGGAATCAAAGACCGAAACGGAGCTAAAAAGTCTCGTCCTGGATCAGGGGAATCTACCCAGGCACATTGCCATCATAATGGATGGTAATGGCCGGTGGGCGAAATCCAGGGGACTGCCCAGGGTAGCGGGGCACAAGGAAGGTGTGAACTCCGTCAGGGAGATCACCCAGGCTTGTGGTGAATTGGGCATCGAGATTCTCACCCTCTACACCTTCAGCTCGGAGAATTGGAAGCGCCCCCGCGCGGAAGTGGACGCCCTTATGCGACTGCTGGTGACCACCATCAGGGGAGAGGTGCAGGAGCTGATGAAAAACAACGTGCGCCTTACCGTTATCGGTCATCTGGATGATCTTCCAGATATAACGCGTCGGGAGATGCAGAACGCTATGGACCTCACCGGATCCAATACCGGTTTGAACCTCAACCTGGCCCTCAGCTATGGCGGCCGCCAGGAGATCCTGGAGGCCATACAGCGCGTTTACCGCATGGTACTTGATGACGGCCTTGAACCGGAAGATATTGATGAGGCCTGTTTTGAAAACTGCCTGTTCACCCATGACATGCCCGACCCGGAGCTCATTGTGCGTACCAGCGGCGAAACCCGCCTGAGTAATTTCCTTCTGTGGCAATCCGCTTATAGTGAATTAATCATTTCGGATGCCATGTGGCCGGCGTTCCGGCAGAGGCAGCTGTACGAGACGCTCCTGGAATACCAGCACCGCGAGCGGCGCTTCGGCCGGCTTAGTGAGCAGATGAAACCATCCTCGGTAATGGGATGATCAGGACGCGTGCCTGGTTTCTCCTGGGATTACTGATCCTGCTCACTACGAGCTGGGCCCAGCAGGCCACCAGTTTCAAGTTGCGGGAAGTGGTGGTTGAGGGCAATGAGCGTGCCTCCGCCCAGGTTGTCCAGACCACTTCCCGGCTGTATCCCGGCCGCACCGTTACGGCCATAGATATTCAGCGCGGCATCCACCGCCTGTGGGAACTGGGCTTTTTCGCTGATATCCAGATCTACATGGATGAAAACACCGAGGATGGGATAGTGCTCCGCATCGCGGTTGAGGAGTATCCTTCGTTAGAAGAGATTATCTTTGAGGGCAACAAGAAGATCAGCAAGAATAAAATTCTGGAAACCATCGAACTGAGGCCACCCAAGATCGTGTCGGAATATGCTGTCTCCGAAGTGATCCGTAAAATCAAGAAGCTGTATCACGAAGACGGCTATCTGAATGTGGAAGTTGCCGTGGAGCAGGAGCCTGGAAAGCACCCCTATGGACAAATCCTTACAGTTATGATCGTAGAGAACAAGAAAGTGCGGCTCCGGAGCATCCGGTTTGAAGGCAACGAGCGATTCTCGTCTTTCGCGCTGCGGTACAAGATGAAGGACACCAAGTCATGGCGCTGGTACCTGTTCTGGCGTTCTTTTTTTGACCGCGATAAATATGAAGATGACTTGAATATGATCGTGGCTCATTATAACAATAACGGTTATCGCGATGCCAGGATAGTGAGCGACTCGGTCATGGTCACTTCTGACGGCAAAGGACTGGAGCTGCTCATTCAGATTCATGAGGGCAACCCTTATTATTGCCGTAACTTTTCCTGGGAAGGTAATACTCTGCATACCGATGAAGCACTGGAGGCCGCCCTGGGATTTGTTAAAGGCGACCTTTACAACAAGGAAGCGTTCCAAACGGCCGTCAGCCAGAGAGTACACCCGATTTATATGGATGAGGGTTATCTTTATTCCAGAGTGGAGCCGGTGGAGTATCCTGTTGGTAAGGACTCGTTGGACGTGATCTTTAACATTGTTGAAAACCAGAAAGTATCGGTCAGGTACATTAACGTCGTCGGGAACGAGAAGACCCGGGATTATGTGATCCGGCGCGAGCTGCGGATCAATCCGGGGGACATCTTCAGTTATGAAAAACTCAGCCGGAGCCAGCGGGAAGTGTGGATTCTTAACTTTTTCGAGAACGTGGAACCCGATGTGCTCCCGGTGGACGAGGACGAGGTGGATCTAAGTATCAAGGTGACGGAGAGATCCACCGACCGGGCGAACCTGTCAATAGGTTATACGGAGCAGTTCGGCATGATTGGCGGCGGCGGTCTCGAGTTCACCAACCTGTTAGGTACCGGGCAGCAGCTCAACCTGAGTTATAATCGCGGCGCGCAAACTGGGTACGGTTTGATGTCAGGCGGCCGCCGAGCGGCGGCCTATGAATCCGTTTCCATAAGCCTGCTCAATCCCTGGCTGCTGAACACTCCGAACACGGTGGGCATGTCGGCTTTCTATTCCGAGCGGGGCCAGTCTGGATTAGTAAGCTACTTCCCGTTTGATATTGTTCAGTGGGGTGGATCTGCGAGGTGGGGACGCCGTTTCCGCTGGCCGGACTCCTTCTTCCGGGGAGCGTGGATTTTCCAGGGTGCCGATAAGCGCTACAAGGGAAATAGCGATGACCTGATCAGATATCTAGGCGTCGGGCCGAAGGAAGGCAGGGATTTCGTCTCCACGGTGGGTATATCGCTTACCCAGGCGATAACGCGGGATAGTCGGAACCGGCCTGAGTTCCCTACCATGGGCTCCGAAATGAGCTGGGTCTCTACCCTTTCAGGTTCAATCCTGGGCGGTAATGAGGACTTCCACAAGCATGTTTTTACCCTCAAATGGTACGTACCCGCCACCGAGAAACTGGTGTTCCGCCAAATGATGAAAATCGGGGCTATCAGACAGATGCCTGATCCCGAAGGCTGGTCTATTCTTCCCCCGGATGAAAAGTTTTTCATGGGCGGGACCGGGATTCCATTCGGCGAGATGCTCCGCGGTTACGAAGATAATACCGTGGGACCCTTGACCAGCGGCGGGGGTCCCCTGGGTGGTACCGTGATGCTGAAATACTCAGCCGAACTGCGGCTGTCGTTGTCTGATAATCCTACTATCTATATTCTGGCATTCATGGATATGGGTAATACGTGGCGCGATTTCAGCTACGTAGACCCCTTCAATCTCAAGCGATCGGTGGGCGTAGGTGTGCGTATGTTCATGCCCATGCTGGGAATGCTGGGACTCGATATGGGGTACGGCTTTGATTCGATCGAAAGTGGGGAGCCGGGCCCCCGCCGCTGGCAGGTGCATTTCATTTTTGGACAACCCTTCTAACCCATAAAAGGAGGCACGGTGAAAAAGAGCAGATTAATTGGATGTCTGATTGGCCTGATAATGATAATCCCTTCGGGGATGTTCGGTCAGCTTAAGATAGGGTATATCGATTCCAACCGTATCATGCAGGAATATGAAGAGGTTCGAGACGCCCAGGCCAAACTGGAAAAGGAGACCCGACGCCTGCAGGTGGAGTATAACACCTATGTGGAGCGGCTGGACAGCCTGAACCGGGAATTTGAGCGCCAGCGCCTGTTGCTGAGCAATGAAAAAATCCGGGAGAAGGAACAGGAAATCCAATCTCTCTATCAGAGCACCCAGGCGTTCCAGCAGTCCAAGTTTGGTCCCGAGGGGGAACTCTACCGCTACCAGGCCCAATTAATGGCGCCGGTTCTGGATAAGGTTGATGCGGCGGTGAAGCGTATCGGAGCTGAGCGATCCTTTGATTATATCGTTGATGCCGCCGGTGGTGCCCTGGTGTATGCCTTGCCAGCCCACGACCTCACGGATGACATCATTGCCGAACTGCGCCGTTCTGTTGCACCGAAGCAGCAGTAATAGCGCTTCCTGACTTGCCTACTCTGGCCCAGATTGCTGAAGTGGTTGGTGGGGAGGTGGATGGGGATGGGTCAATAGAGATCACCCATGCTTGTGAGATCACCTCCGGCAGCGCCAGCGGAATTACCTTCCTGGCTGAGCCCAAATACGACCGCCACCTGGCCTCATCCCCGGCCAGTGCTGTAATACTGAAAGCTGGCGCTGACTCACATGGCAAGCCAGCCATCCGGGTGGCGAATCCTGCCAGGGGCTTTGCCGAGGCACTGGCCTTTCTTTATCCCGAAGTTCCTCACCTTCCCGGGGTTCACTCTTCGGCCACTCTGGGTCAGGAGGTTCAGCTGGGCCGAGAGGTATGCATCGGTCCCTGTGCGGTGATTGGTGATGAAGTTGCCATAGGCGAGGGGTCGGTTATTGAAGCCGGCGTGAGTGTAGGCCGGGGCACTACCATCGGTCGGCGGGTGCAGCTCCACCCAAATGTGGTCATCTACGACGGCATGTGCCTGGGGGATGAGGTTATCATCCACAGCGGTGCGGTTATCGGCTCCGACGGCTATGGCTATGTCACCGAAGAAGATGTCCATCACAAAATTCCCCAGGTGGGCCGGGCTGTTATCGGGAACCGGGTGGAAATTGGGGCCAACAGCGCTGTTGACCGGGGTACTATCGGCGATACGATCATCGGCGACGGTACCAAAATCGACAATCTGGTGCACATTGCCCATAACGTGAAGATCGGCCGCGGCTGCCTGTTTGCCGGCATGGTGGGGATTGCCGGGTCGACGACTATCGGCGATTTTGTTACTCTGGCGGGCCAGGTAGGTGTGGCGGACCACGTTACCATTGGTGATCGAGTGGTGGTAGCCGCTAAATCGGCCGTTAGGCAATCGATCCCCGCCGGGCGGTTTTACGCGGGTGATCCCGCGGTTGAACACCAGAAGTGGCTGCGGCAATATGGAGCCATCAAGCAGCTGCCGGAACTGGCGCGGCGACTGCGTCAGATAGAGGCCGGCCTGGCCCGGCTGGAAAATGTGCCCCAAGAGGAAGGAGATTGACCTATATGGCCGGATTTCAACATTCCATCAGGAAGGAAGTATCCATTGCCGGAGTAGGGCTACATACCGGGTTGGATTGCACCACTACTTTCAAGTCGGCAGACGTCAATACGGGCATCCGTTTCGTTCGTACTGACCTGGAGGACTTTCCACCTGTCCTGGCCGATATTGACCATGTGGTGGATATCTCACGGGGAACCACCATTGCACAGAATGATCATCAGGTTCATACGGTGGAACATATCCTGGCGGCTGTCAGCGGCCTGGGGATTGATAATCTCCTGATCGAGCTCAGTGCTAAAGAACCGCCGGTGATGGATGGCAGCGCCAAACCCTTTGTGGAGGTCCTGCTGCAGGCCGGCCTTGTGGAGCAGAGTGCCGAGCGCAAGGTGCTGGTCATTGACAAGACCGTCTCCTACTCCGATCCCGGCAAGAGCATCGACATGCATGTGCTCCCAGCCGAGGCTTTCCGCATTACCTTTATGATGGACTATCACCATCTCACGCGGTACGGCACCCAGACCATGTCCGTCTACAGCATGGAAGAAGATTTCGTAAAACGCATAGCCCCGGCCCGGACCTTCTGCCTGTTCAGTGAGGTAGAACAGCTGAAGGATCAGGATCTGGCCAAGGGGGGCAGTCTGGAGAATGCGCTGGTTTTCGTGGACCGGCCTATTGCGGCAGGTGAAATCGAACATCTGAAGCAGATTTTCAATATCAAAGGTGAAGTAGCACCGGGCGATGACGGTATTCTGAAAGGACAGAAACTCCGCTTTGAGAATGAGGCCGTGCGACACAAAATCCTCGATCTCATCGGCGACCTGGCTCTGCTCGGCATGCCTATCCAGGGTCATGTTGTGGCTACCCGCAGCGGGCATGCTTCCAACGTGGAACTGGTCAAGCGCCTGAAGCAGGTCTACGGCAAGCGCCTGCAGCGGAAACGGGTGCAGAGCGCCAGCCCCAAAATCAAGTTTGACGTCCGGGCCATCTCCGACATCCTCCCCCATCGCTACCCGTTCCTGCTGGTGGATCGGATACTGGATGTTGAGCCCGGTAAGCGCATACGGGCGGTGAAGAATGTGACCATAAACGAGGAGGTATTCCAGGGACACTTCCCCGGTCGGCCTATTCTTCCGGGTGTACTGATCCTCGAGGCTTTGGCCCAGGCGGGGGGCTTCATGCTGCTTAACACGGTACCCGACCCTAATACCAAGCTGATTTACTTCACCGCTATCGATAAAGCCCGCTTCCGCAGGCCCGTAATCCCCGGGGATCAGCTCATCCTGGAGGTAGAATTACTAAAAATACGCCTGAATAGCTGCAAGCTATCCGGCAGAGCCCTGGTGGACGGCGAACTGGCGGCAGAGGCCGAAATGATGGCCATGATCGCCGATCGTGAGGAATAGACATTCCCACCCACATTCATCCCACCGCCGTTGTTGATCCCGATGCCCAACTGGCTGCCGAAGTAAAAGTCGGCCCCTTTGCCGTCATTGAACGCGGCACCGTTGTGGGTGAACGGACCGAGATCATGGCTCACGCCCAGATCTTGCAGGGCACTACCTTGGGGACTGATTGCCAGGTGTTTCACGGGGCGGTGGTTGGTGCTGCTCCCCAGGACCTGAGTTTCGAGGGCGGCAACACACCAACCTCCATCGGGGACGGGACCGTCCTGCGGGAATATGTGACGGTTCATCGGGGAACTCGTGAAGAAGGGACCATCATTGGTACCCAGGTCTACTTGATGGCGTATGTCCATGTCGGGCATGACGGCCGGGTCGGTGATAACGTGATCCTGGCGAATATAGTGCAGCTGGGGGGCTTCGCGCAGGTCCACGAATTCGCTTCTATTGGAGGCTGCACACCCGTGCACCAGTTCTGCCGCGTGGGTGCCCATGCCTTCGTAGGCGGTGGCTACCGGGTGGTGCAGGATGTCCCGCCCTACATTATAGCCTCCGGGGAACCCCTCAGGTTTGGCGGCCTGAATGTTGTAGGCCTGCGACGCCGCGGTTTTTCGGCAGAAGTGCGGGGCCGGATCAAGCAGGCTTACAAACTTATCTACCGCTCGAGGCACAACCTGAACCAGGCAGTGACGATTATCAGGGAGGAGCTGGAGCCATCATTAGAAATCCGGATGATCCTGGAATTCATTGAGCAGAGCAGTCGTGGGCTTATCTAGGCGCTATATAGCCACTTTGCTGGCAGTAACGATATCAGCAGCCGTTCCCCTGATGGCCGGCTCGCCCAAGCTGGATAAGAACCAGGCTTATTTTTTTTCCTCGGCCGAAAAAGTCTCCGCAGCCATGATCACGGCACCCCTTCCACGAGGGGAATTTGCCCTGGTAACCGCTACCTTTTACCCGGTGGCATATCGCCCCCATGACGGCAGCGGCCGGCAGATCCTGCCGGTGATTGGCCTTCAGTGGTGGGTATCACCCAACCTGGCTGTTGTCGGCGGTCTGGGCAGCGGGCTGTCCCCGCAAGATGGGGGGCTGACCGGACAGCAGGTTGTACAAATGTTGCGAATCGGCCTCAGGTACCTGCCTGAGTCCTTGACGCTGGGGCCGTTTATGCCCGAAATAACTTTCGTACAGAACGGGATTGAGGGACTGCCTGATTATAGATTAACATGGAATGAATTGACCTTGGCTTATGGCGCGAAAATTGGGTCCGTGAACGTGGCCGGTGCCCTGGTGCTCATGTTCCAGAGTGTCTTCCCCAGATCGACGGCAAAGGCGCCGGATGTTCCCGGTAAACTGGAGGCGACCACCAGGATTCTCGCATTGTCCGCTGGTTGCGACCTTTTCCACTGGCTGAGGGTGTCGGTTCAGGCCAAGGTTAATCCCGGTTTCATCACCGGGGGGGTTCAGCTGAGCCTGGCCATCTGATGCGGCGTCTGAGCATCCTTGGTTCCACCGGTTCCATCGGTACGCAGGCAGTGGAGGTCATCACCAGTCTCCCCGATGAATTCCAGGTGGTAGCCCTCACGGCCCGCAGGAATGCCGCCCTTCTGGCTGAGCAGGCCCGGCGCCTTAGGGTTAAAGCGGTGGCTATTACTGATAAATCGGCTGCTGAGGAGCTCCAGGAACGAATGTCAGGGAGCGATATTGAGATCCTGACCGGCCCGGAAGGTGTATTAGCTGTCGCCGGCCGGGATGATGTTGATCTCTGTCTCAATGCCCTGGTGGGCGGTGTGGGCATGGCCCCTACCATAGCAGCCCTGAAGGCTGGGGTGGATGTGGCTCTTTCCAACAAGGAAAGCCTGGTCATGGCCGGGGAACTGATCACCGACCTGGTCCAGCGAAAGGAGGCCCATCTTTACCCGGTGGACAGCGAACACAGTGCCATCTGGCAGTGCCTGGCCGGGGAACGCCCCGATCAGGTCCGGCGGCTGGTACTCACCGGCTCCGGCGGGCCCTTCAGAAC
>Ga0209976_10001015_pt1 | contig 16944 bp, 36 predicted proteins | sample SumtaG_FD_182806 | JGI IMG/M metagenome (GOLD analysis project Ga0209976, IMG submission 182806) | Deep subsurface microbial communities from Indian Ocean to uncover new lineages of life (NeLLi) - Sumatra_00157 metaG (SPAdes) (version 2) | ecosystem: Environmental > Aquatic > Marine > Oceanic >...
AGTGGCCCCGTGGTGAAACTAGGCAGACACGCCCGAAGGCACCAGTTCCTAAAACTGGCGTGTCTGCCTAGTTTCACCACGGGGCCACTCTCAAGGGTGACCGGCGGGATATGAGCCCGCAACCTTCGCGTTCACAGCGCGATGCTCTACCTGTTGAGCTACGGCCACAGTAGGCGATGCTGGATTTGAACCAGCGACTTCTGCCGTGTAAAAGCAGCGCTCTAACCAACTGAGCTAATCGCCTATATGAGACGTGCCTAGGACTTGAACCTAGCTGCACTAGCCCCGTGCTAGGAAGTTCCCCCTCCATGCAGCCGAGTCGAACGGCCACTCGGTTCCACTACCACACGCCTCAAGCCGGGGAGGCGAGATTTGAACTCACTCTTCACGATTCAAAGTCGTGCGTGCTAGCCGAGTACACTACTCCCCAAAAACCACTAGTGGGCCGAGAGGGAGTCGAACCCCCAAAGTCCGTAAGAACCACGGGTTTACAGCCCGCTAGCTTCACCAATAGCTATGCCGACCCAAATCGGCAAGCAGGATGGGAGTGAGTCGAACACTCATCCTCTGGTTTTGGAGACCAGCACTCTCCCAATTGAGCTACCACCCTACGGAATCGACGCGCGACAACGCCGAAGCTTAACAGTTTTCCAAAGGTAGGAATCGAACCCACAGAGCCTAAAGGCAACTAGCTCACCGCCAGCCTAAGCTCAGACCACTACTTAGCAAAGGAACTGTTAAGCCCCAACGCATACGCCGATTCGACCGTTGCACTTTCGGCCGGCGACTACTTTCGTACAACACGCCCCTGTCGCCCTGATTCAAGTATCGGATAAATCTCCTCTCCTGTATCTATGTAGTCAACCACCTGCTCCCCGTCCTCATAAGAAGGGATAAGATCCCATAAGTTGTCACTCACCCTCGCCCTTACTCTCACCGGTTCCCAGTGGCCTGTTAGCTCATCCTCAAATCCAGGCAGGAGTTTTTGTGACACAAAGTCCGGCGCTGTATCTCCAATTTGATCCCTGAGAGTCTTCACTGTGCCAGGATCAAATCGTAGTAGCCACTCCCAGCCAACTCCATTCTCGCGCCAATGCCACAAAACTCGATCAACAACAAACATTGAAAGGCTGCCTTGATACATAGCAGTACCTCCAGGGCCGCCGAGAAACTTCACCCTAACCGCTGTAGCTGGGGTGTCCATTTCCTCACTCAACCATATTCTACTCGGTATTGTCCAGTGACCACGGTAGCAAATCTCATCAGTGGTACACTTATAAACGCGAAGTAACCAAAGAGCTTCATCCACACTCCACGTCTTAGACAGCATAATCAAACGTCGCAGCCCCGCACGGAGTCTTGTAGCTAAAGTGATACTCATGCGCTCAACAATTCTGAACCAGACCAGCCTTCTGTATTCTCGTCAAAAAGAATCAAGTCACAAAGCATGGTAAGAAGTGTACCATCAAACCAGCCTCCGTTGCTAGGGGGGCCGCCGTAAAATCGAAGTACACCAAGCTTACTGCAAGTCATCTCCTGAAGATCCTGCTCCCACTCCTTTGCTGCTTGTTCTGCCGTCCACATCTGCCCCGCCCAGAAAAAGCACTTGTGTCCAGCCCCTTTCTGGATTAAGCAAAGGAGAGCGGCATTAGTAGACATGCCTTCAAGCTGTTTTTTTAGTGAGTCAATTTGCAACATAGTTTTGCTCCTCATCTTAATCATATCTGATAGAGATGAGTTGTCAAGACCGTTTTGCATACCTCTCACTAATTTTGAAGACCCCGTTAAGCGCATTCAACCCCCCAAGTAGTAAAGATGCTGCAAACCGGTCTATCATAAGGGAACGAAGAGACCCGTGATAAACACCCCATTTATTTGGGGGACCGCCTATGTAGTCAATTGGAGTAACATTCCTCGCAACCCAGTTGCACGGTTCAGATGGATTGGTTGTAACGGCTCGGCGAGCCAACATCTTATTAGCAGTCCATTTTTCCCTCTCAGCAGTTCGAGGGTTCAAATAATAAAACACGTCATTACCGCAACCAAGATCCTTCAAGACTTCACACACTCGCCTTGTTGAGATATACTTGAAACGCTGTGAGTAATGCCGAATTGCAAAAGCAATATACCTGGCGCGGCTTAATCGAGCGTAAGTATCCCCTGCCAGCAGATTCTTTACTCCTTCTGGTGTATACCCAGCACACTCTCTGTCACTTCCAAACCAACATCCTCGATATAGGCTAGAGTCCGGTCGATGAGAAAGGTGTAAAGACTTCCCCTGTACTCCCGCAAAAGCCCGCGCCCCTTCGGTGGCCCACCGACGAACCGTATCGGCACGACAGCTATGGAGCGGTGTGGAGGTAGCGTCTTCAGTAGTTTCCAAACAGGTAAGCATCTATCCTCTTTCCAGATAAGATCAGTAGCCGCTCCGAGTCGTTCAATCCAGTCTTGCCCCACTGACGCCGTTGGACTGCCAAGTACCTGGAGAATGTGGTGACACTTACGCACAACTGGCAGTCGCAGGGCCAATCTGTCGAGTTTCGTAGTGTGGGCTTGTTTCACTACCATTCAAAGCCTCCAGGAATTTAGCAACCACATCCTCAAAATTCATCGTGACACAGTAGAACAGTTTATCAATGAGCAGAGTCAACAACGACCCATAGTACCAATCCTCGCATCCTGGCGGCCCTCCCCAAAACCAAATTCTAGTCTGACCAGCTAAGCAGCCTGAAAGAGATGGCTCAGTGGCAAGGTTAATAGGAGTAGTTGAATAGCCTAAGTTTGTGTAAATCTCGTGACTACCACAGTCAAAGATGTACGTTAAGAAGCGCGCGGCCCGAGTCACTGTTAGGTGTCCTAACGCCTTGTGTGCTAGTTCGTAGTTGAGTAGTTCACGGTCGCAAGACATTTTAACACCTTGTTGTGTCATCAAACAGTAATCGGTCAACTAAAAACATCAGCAAGTTACCTTTGTAAATGAGTTGCCTTTCTCCAGGGGGGCCGCCGAAAAAGTTGAAAGGTCCGACATCACGGGCAAGCTCATCTACGTAATTCGATGATTGAATCATTTCAAGGGCCGTTTTCTCACACTCGTCCCAATCTATCGCGGCGTTACCATACCCACGTCTCACCAACATCAAAGCGGCAGTTCGCGCATACACGCCATACCAGCGTTTAAGATACTCTCCAACCTTGGTGGTAAGCTCGCAGCTAATTAACATCCGCCCTCTCCGAAAGATCGAGACCCACCATCGTAGCAACTTCAAAAGCCCCCCGCTGGATGATTTCATACATCATCCGATCATCTAAAAGTGTTTTCAGAGTACCTGCATACCACTTCAGTTTTGTTGGGGGCCCGCCCCAGAACCATACAACTGGTGTCTCATGGGCCATACGCCCTTGCAAGTCAGGAAAGTAATTCTCGTCGGCTAGATCACGAGCTTGCCATTTCTGGCTTTTCAGGTGAAAGGTGTCCTTGGAATATCCAAAGGCGTCGAGAATACCTAAAGCCCCATCAATGTGGATGCAGCGAGTAGTCGCCTTGATCGACTCCACGGCACGAGCTACAGCATCCTTTTCATCAGTCTGGTGGATTTGCTTAATAGCTTTTAGTGCTTGAATATCCATGGCATCACTCGATTCAACAGGAACAAGAGCCCGACAGGTAGTCATTTTGTCTCCCTCTACCTTAATCTTATCTGCTGTAACCTTGTTGTCAAGTGATCCGTCTATATAATGCCCTTTGGTGAATTGGTGGACTTTAGGGAGTCTGAGGATTTTATCAATTAGTTGGAATGCGCCGGCTTCCTCCTTGGTAAGCGCGCCCATTAGATTATGAGCCTCAACAGTAGGGCCATATACTCTAATCAAGCGGCGCATACTATCGAGGCTCAAACTTGCAATCGCTTCAATTTCAGCTTTTGTTAAGCTCGTCAACTGTCATTCCATCTGCTAGGGCTTGTAGTTCAGCAACCATTGTGCTACGGAGAGCATTCATATCAGGGGTGATTGGTGTCCAGTCTTTTACCCCCGGCTCACGAAAAGCTCGCACCGTCATCCAACGGTCACAGAAGCGCGCCAAGTCAGTCGCTTCTACACTCAGATCATCGGGGACGATGGGATCACCGTCTTTTACTTCGCACATATACAGAAAGTCAGCCATTCCTTTTTCAAGAAATCGCCTCCGATCATCCGGGTCCGCAATTGCACGGTGAATTGTAGCGGCAAAGCGCCGAGCAATAAGGCAGCGCACTGGTTCACTTACAATGCCACGGAGACTTAAAATTACGTGAGCTAGGGGTTGCATGATGATCTCGCCAAAAGGTGTAAGTGATGTTCAAGTTTGTTCCGGAAATACAGCTTAGTTTCAACTACGCCGCAATTGGTCGAATCACCAACTTTACCAGTTGTTTTCTCGACGTGAACAATTCGATAAAATTGAGATTTTACCATGTCGCCCAGTCATCTCTCGGATTATCGGACATACGTCTCGGCTGTGCAGCCACAGCTTCATCACATTCGACCGCTTCGTCGGGTTGCTCACAGTTTTCAACCAGCCAAGTACCTGGATCAGGCGGCCTAATGTCTAGCCGGCCACAAGGTATTTCAGACCAACCCAAGTGAGCATAAGGATTACAGATTTCATCAGAGAGAGGCGGTGCCCCACGCTCATCCAACAAGCGGTGGATATCAGCTATGTAGCGTTCGTCGCCGTCAGCTAGCCCATGAAATCCTTCATAATCAAACCACTCATAGACTTTATCTCTCCGCGCATCAGTTGTGTAACGATCCCAGTTTCTCCACTGGACAAGACGTAAAGTAGCCAACTCTACGTCGCCAAGTTGCAAGATGGCGGCTCGATGAGAAGCGTGCAAACGGTCCCAACCGACCCAGAGCGGCTTTTTCCAGCGCTCGTCTTTTACCTCTTGAAAAAGGCGAGAAGCTTTTGCATCATCGTAAGATATGTCGCGCTTCTTCAACTCATCGGCGCACATCATCCCTAAGTGGATGTAAGCTTGCTTATACTCGTTCCAGAAGAGGTAGACTCCTCTCTGGCGGTATTGGGGATCTTTGCGCATACCCCTCTGATGTTTGAGGATAAACCGCATTGTATCCCACAGCAAATTGTCACTGTAGCAAGCTACACTTTCACGAAAGCTGGGGAACGGTAAAAGGATCATTCTGGGCATGGCCACAGCCTTACAATACTTGGAATAGGTAAATAGTCATCGCGCGGGTAAGGTTGCATCTCATTGTGCTCGGGCCCGAAGCGAGTCCGATTGGTGATAGTGGCAGTGTATCCGTCATAAGAGACCAGCGTTTCAAGGGTTACAGTGTGATTCTCATCGACGTGACAAGTTTCAATCACCCACCCCCACTCAAACATCGTTATATCCATTGATCGCTGGGCGTCAATGTATTTCTCGGCCTGATCGAGAATCTCATCTTGATGATCCTCGATTATTTTATCATATTCAAACCTCGCTGCTGGCACAGGTTTTTCCCTTACCCAATGGGCTAACGCAGAGACTTCGTACCACTTTATGTCGAAGGCGTTTCTTTTCGTATCCGAGCCAACCATTCTTCATGCGTCTCAATACGGGCGTTGTTGTTTCTGAGCATTTCTTGTATCCAAGACTCATCCTCATGGTGCCTCTCACCACAAGCACAGACACCAAGCAACAGGTCACAATGGGTGTCAAAACGACGCTTACCAGTGTGGGCCATTCGAGTCTGCCACTTAGGGGGATACTCAACGAATTGACCCTTATGGCCGAACCTCTTCAAAACGACGATTCTTTTCGACATGCTCACGTCCCGGGTGCGAGTGTTTATGCTTACCTATTCAAGTCTATATCAGATTAGCGGATTGTCAAGAGATTCTTACCATCCTATCACAAAAGCTACCAACGCGCAGATAGAAAAGTATATAAACCCCCCAAAGACGCCCCCAGCTATGAAGGCAAAGTACAGGTTAATTGCGGCGTCGTCAGTCAATAATCCCCGATCCTCTTCGGGCTTTTTCTCTTCTGGTTTTTCCATTTTAGTTGATCTCACTTCCGTCAGGGCTGAATTTTCTACACATATCGAAATCAAAGAAAAACCAGCGGCTAAAATGCTGAATAACGGGGTCGTGCGCAATATGCCGAATATATTGATCGACCTCATCCCAAGTGGAGAAGATCATCTCATGGGGAAGGGTGGCAAGTAACCAATTCGGAACGTGTTCCTTCCCTTGCTCGATATGCACGATGACTGGCTTCTTTTGTCTGTTTGCCAGGAAGAGTTCCTCATACGTGCCGCAAGCGTGAGTGTCCATATCAATGTTGACAACAAGGAAATCAGCAATATCGACCATTCGCAAATCGACGCATCGAATAGTTTTCAACTGTGTCTTGACTGCCTCAAAGTTGCCGTGTCTCTTCATTTCATTGGCAAAGGCTCTTGTGCCAGAGTCTTCAATTCCAATGTCAATTGGCTTGTGTGATGGGTCGAGCCAGAAGACTTCTAACTTAGCTAACTCCCGTTGAAGATTAACTCGCCAACCTTCGCCACCGTCCGCTACCCGATCCATAGCGCCGCAGAGATACCCGCGCGTGTGCTTGAGTCGGTTAGGCTTGCCGTCAATCGTACAAGGCGTGGTATCCTTGATAGTTACACGTTCATTGTTTCCCATTATGTTCTCTCCAAGGCTAACATTGCTCTTGTCAGTTCGGCGGCTTCCTCCAGCGTGGCTACTCGGAACCCAGGCCCGCCCCTAACCAAGATGTGATTGTGAATGTTTTCTTCTTCCATAACCATGAGAACTGGAGTCCCTCGACTATCAGCCCAAGCCCATTCCATCATAGTTCCGATGCTTACCTTGGTCGCGTCTAACAAGTTAGCAACCATCAGGTCACATCGTAACGAGTCCCAGCGGTCACGGGTATACACGCCCTTGGGACACGACGACGGAGTCTCGTATTCCACACTGTCTATTGAAGTGTCTCCAACAAGGTAGTCTTTACCTCGCATAGGACTGAGGCATTTAACATTGGCGTAACCTGCAAGCAACGTAGTAAACTTAACCCGCCAATCTGTAGCCCCAGCATAGTCACAACCACCGATGGGGCCAGTCATATAAACTAAGTATTCACTCATCTGTATTCTCCAGTATACACTCTAAGCCTTTCGATAGACGACCTATCCAAACCCCCAGCCCAAAGGCAAGACCCATGAGGCCAAAAACAATAAAGAAAGTAGCCCAACAACCCATAGTCATAGTAACTCCTTAGACTGACAAACGCCCTAGTAAAAACCCCATCCCAAGAGCGACGAGCCCGTAACTAAAAACCATAAGAAGAACAACCCAACAAGTCATAGCAACTCTCCTATTCCAAAGGCGCGAAGTACAACAATAATGCCGCCCCGATGGCAACAAAGGCGATGACAGCCATAATATAATCATTCATACTCATAGTAGCTCCTTTTCCTGTTTCCAGTCTTTTGCTTCTTGAATCTTCGCGTCTATTAGTTTATCAAACGTACTCGCCCTGCCATATACCGTGCGGATGTGCCAGCCGCAAGTACCATTCATGTGGAGCGAATGCGCCTGAGCTTGATTATCGCGGAGGAAGGCATACCTCGCGGCATCGGCCTCTAACCGCTTGACTTTTCTTTGCAGTAGTTCGATCTCTTGGTATAACAACAAGGCAAGCTGCTTAGACATTGATAGCAAACTCCTTAGTACGGAAACAATCGTTTAACTTGCGATGCCCCCAGGCGTGTACAGCCAAGGTTCAAGAGTGTTTCAGCGTCGGCGTAGGTTTTGATACCGCCGCTAGCCTTCACCTGGCACCTACCAGCGACAGTGTCGCGCATTACAATAACATTTCCAGGGGTGGCACCACAGCGGCCAAAGCCAGTCGAAGTCTTAACAAAATCCGCACCAGCATTGACGCATTGTAAGCACGCCTCACGGATAACTGCGTCTGGCAGGTAGCAGGTTTCAAGAATTACCTTGACAAGTGCGCCCCACTCGTGGCCAATGGCAACAACGGCGTCGATTCCCTCTCTCACAATGCTCCAATTCCCTGCCAAGGCTGCGCTGATATTCATCACCATGTCCAGTTCATTGGCACCGTCGCCAATTGCGGTGTAGGCTTCAAGTGCCATCACATCCGGCCGACTGTTCCCGTGAGGAAAGTTGATAACAGTTCCCACACCAACACCACTACCCTCAAGCTCCAAGGTATTAGCGGCTGCGTCAACGAAAACAGGTTTCACACAGACACTAGCGCAGTTATACTTTGCCGCAGTTCGGCAGGCGAATATGGCATCGTTACGAGTGTTATCCGGCATCAGTGATGCCAGGTCAATGGTAGCAGCAACTTCCTCGGGCGAGTAGTGGCACATAGTCAACTCCTTCTTAGAAATTCGATACCTGGGTCCGTTACTAAATGATGCCGGCTCCCACCAGCTTCGATATATGTTGTTCTTTCCTTGCTTTTGTGTACCTCGCAGCCTGGCGGTACTCTCTCAGTAACATTAGGCGTAAGGAACACTGGCCACTCCTCTAACCAAGCATGGTCAATAAGAATAGTAGTCTTGTGTTTTCCCTTAAAAGTGGTCCAAGCTGTGCGAATCATTTAATCCCTCACGAATTCAATCACCTTGGCAACTGCAAGACACTCAGTAGGAGCATGTCGTGTAATCACGTTCAATCGTTTTCCATCCGGGCCGGGAGGATCGCGGTGTTTCCACACTCGGCAAAAACGGTCATTCCCCCATGCCTTATCCCATCCACGAATATAGGACCACCCTTGCTCAGTCAACCATTTCAGTTGTTGGTCGCACAGTTCATGGTCTGATTCAGGCGTCATGTTGCCCTCTTTGGGATGTGCGGCAACCCTCTCGTGGGTCGGTGATAGGTACCTTTCCAAGGTTCAATCATTTCACCGAATTTAATGGGCACCGCATTGTCACAGCGGCTATAATAACCGCCGGCACAATCATGGCCGCCGAGTACCAGACAATTGCCACAATTGTTAGAATCAACTTTGTTACAAGTTTGTCGTGTGGTCTGGGCTTCGTTACGACACTTCATTCATTTGACCCCGTTCAGGAACTTGCGAACACGATCAACACTAGTCCCATACGTTCCATCGGAGTTGCCGAACAGCACACCCGCAAGCTTCCCGTCTCGGATAATTGGGCCGCCGGAGTCGCCTTGTCGCACCCTGGCGTCAATCTGAATCAGGTCTGACGCCGCGCTTTTACTTGGCATGTAGAATCCAATTACTGCGCCGCGACTAGATTGGTACCAACCAGGACCGTATCCCCCGACCCTAACCATGTTACCCTTCTCAGGCTTATCCCCAACTCCCATTATAGGAACTGAGACGGGATGGATTCGTAACGCCGCCAAATCCCAAAGCTTGTCGGTCTTCACCACTACAGCTTCACAGACAGACCAATCAGGGAACAGCACCATAATTCTACCTGACTTGGCGCGGTCTTTAACAACATGCCAATTTGTCACGATCAGATCGGGGCGAACAAGTGTGCCTGTCCCCATGGAGCGCTCTCCGTCTTGATCCTGGACGAAAATCCGAACAACATTTGCCGGCGGCACCTCCGCGATTGCTTGACTGGCGAGCGCGAACGTCAACACGATAGCTGCTAAAATACGTTTCATCGTAATGCCTTTGTAATTGCACATAAGAGTATAGTTAAAAGCATCCCTGCCAAAGAAGCCATAAAGATAGTACCAAGCATCACTTTCTCCTTATACAGTCGGCTAACATAAAGACCATCCCTAACGTGCCTGTAAGTATTAGTGAGTAGACCAGAAAGGGTAAAATGTAATCTAGCACCATCACCATCATTTCTTTCTCCTTAATGCGCCGTAGCAACGATTGTGCTCGGGCGAACTGCATTTCTTTCTCCCAACGAATGCGGCTCTAAAACCACCAACAGCGGTGCAAACAGCACCAATAACAGCAATGCAGAGCGCACACACTGTCGCCGCGAATACAAGCAACATTACAAGAATCATGTAAGGAACGATAAAATCCAGCCATTCCATCATCATATCTTCCATCATTTCCTCCCTCTGATAAACGTATCTACAGCGGCGGCCAGGCTGATAACGAAGAATAAGACCGCCCCCATTCCAAGTGTAAGCAACAGTACGCAGAGTGTGAAAGAGCAGGTAAACTCTATCAACGTGAACGCTGTCTCATTCATCATCTCCCCCTTAAACTATGTCTCACAAGCAAAGTCAATTGCCATGCTAATGAGTATACCTACAGAGATCCAAAAGAAGATACAAGTCATCGTTTTGCCTTGGTTACAGGTCGCACGGCAACCACATTAAGATCATTGAACTTAGCTATCATTTCCGCACGCTCTTTATCAGCATACACAGTAAGTGGATAGCCATTGTCACGTCTCGTGGTCACATACCATGTTTCATCATCCATTTCGTTTCTTCGCTTTCACTTTCTTCGGAAACTCGTATCCACAGTCGCACTTCCTCTTCCGAACATGGAGCTTAGTCTCGCAATTGAGACAAGTTTTCATCGGCGCCTTCCGGCTGGGCTTCGCGCCCTTCTTTTTCGTCTTCCTCTTTTTTCTTGGAGGTTTATAACTCGGGTCCGCGTGCCTTTCACAGGCGGTCTTAGCAACCTGAAAAGTACGATAAAGGGGCTTGCGAGCCCGGTCAATAAATTCCCACATAGGCTGGCCAGTTTCATGCACCAAAATTCGCACGCAGCATTGGTAGCCCGGCGAAACTGTAACACCGAATGCCTGATTTCTCCAGACGATACGATAGCGGCCACGACCGGCCCTCCATTCTTTACGATGCTTAGGGTCCTTGTCACTGTGTTTCCTGGTCCAATTCACACCTCTACCCCGCAAGAGTGGAGAAAGAGTTCCGCATCGAATTGACGATTGTACCTTATGAGTTCGCTCGCAATCCGATGGGCTACTGCCTGGATGACCTCTCGTGCAAAGCTACCATTGTCTGATTTGGGGAGTTCCCCCTGTGACGCCCGAATCGCTTTTGCGATTACATAGAAGTCTTTCTTCAGATTGCCTTTTCTCTTCTCTTGTTCCTTTGTGAACCGCTTTAGCATCTTCGATTCAAAAACTCCTAACGGCCTGTATGGCTGTGAGTTAATAAAGCGGATGAGACCATCTAATTCCTCTGTACTAATCTTCATAGTATCCCTCCATCCCTAATGAAGTATATCACCCTAGCAATAGTTAATACACCAACCCAAAGTATCAGGCTTAGTATACCAACAGCGAAAATACGATCAGAACCAGTCATCATTTCTTCTTCTTTCTAGGATCGCGCATCCCTCTAAAGAATCGAGGATGGCACGGAGAGTAACCACGCATGTGGACGGCCGGGATGTTATCACTGAAAGGGCGTTTTAACTCCGCGCCGCATTCGGGGCAGGGCTCTTTCAGCCGCTTGTCACCAGCAGCGATGGAAGAAATCTCTTCTATACGATGCTTACACACAGAACAAACATAAGTATACACTGGCATATCAAATCTCCACAATAATGCTGCGATCCGTCTTAGAAATCGTAACACGCCGTCCGGTAGCATTTGTGCCACTCACGGTGTTACTGCCTACATCTGTCACCGTGATCTTACTTAACCACATTGCTGATCGTCGGCGAATTGGGTAAACAAGCGTGTCCCCAACTTTAATCTCCTTCAAAAGAAAATCTCTCATTTACTTCTCCTTCAGAAGCTTTCGCAACCTGTCAATTTCATTACATAATGCTGTCACTACGTCCTCCAAGCGAGTTTGCATATCTCCACACGCAACCGCCTCACTATAAGAAGGCATTGCAGCACGAATCTTATTAGTATCAATCATTCACTCTTCCACTCCTGTTTTGATACAGAAGCTAACTTGTGCTCCTCAGCAATCTTCTCACAGTATGTGCGGTCAACATCAATTAAGACGCATGGATTCTCCGTCACAGCACAGACGCGAGCCATGGTGCCCGTACCCGCAAACAAGTCACACACTATATCTGTTGGTTTACACGTAAGGCGTATACAACGCTCATAGAGTTCTTCGTGCAGTTGAGTTGGATGCCAGCGGCGGCGTTGCCCACTGTTGCCGGTTACACGAGGGAAGTCAAACACGTCGCCCGGAACCTTGCCGCGGGGATCAGCACGCTTGTCACCATGAAGCTGCCGCCACGATGGCACTCGTATTGCATCCGGGTAAAGGGATGTTCCCTTACGCATAAGACGCACTAGCGGCCTATGGTTATTGCCGAGATCATGCTGGTTATGTTGCCCGAAGGTAAACGCCTGGACACATGCCTTAGCCTCCCAATCAGGATCATTTCCCAAGAAACAATGGATCAAAAAGCCCATTAAATGTGTGTGAACGGCATTGTAACTAATCCACACAATGTCGGCACTGTCAGTCCCTAAGTCAAGAATACTCTGAAGCAAGCAAGTGTAAGCACGCTCAGACAAGCGATCATTGTACTCGCCATAGCCCAGATTGATATTATCCGGCGGATCGGCGAAGACCATCCGTACTGGCTTCCACAAAGGAAGAACTTTTCGGAAATCGTTGTTAATCAGCGTTATCATCATTAGGTTCCGGGGTTAGGTCGCTGTCACGCCAACGCCGCACTTCCGCCGCCCGAGCCTCGATTTCACTGTCGGTGGGGACATAGCGGTCAGGGTTGGTAGGGCAAGCCGTCAGGTCCCCTCTCCTGGCACTGATCCTGCTGCCGCCGCCACCACTTCTGAAAGAACCCATATTAAGGCGGGAAAAAGCTTGATAGTTGCGTGTCATAGCTTGCATATCGTCTTCAGTAATATACCGATGAGGACTGGATTCATCCCTGCGGGAAGGGGCTTCAGGGTCTTCAGCCACCCAAGGACGGCGAGCCATTCCACCCTCATAGATATCACTGTCGATGTACTGAATACCATCACCACTTATCCTAAATTGATACCTCTCACCGTCATCCCCTATTAACTCGCAACGATACATTGGCTCCTCGCGAATATAGCTCCTCCCTGGGGGTGACAGGGATGTCTCTTCTCTTGTGGTAAGGTTGCGTCCAATATGCTGCCCGGTCAACCTGTCATACACATCACTGCACCGGGTCACAATCAGACCATTCTGAATAGCCTGACCTATTAACTCCACGCATGGCACGGTTGAAGGCTCGTGCCGCGGCGATGGCGGAGTGGGCCGATGATAACATTCCAAAAAAGGGGAAGGGGCGTTCACCATCTCTGTAGCGAAGTCGAGTTCGACTTCACAGAGCCGATGAATCTTAATTGCTTTGATACTGTTCCCGCCAGCATTAAGTCCGCGACGAGCGGTAAATGTCGTGGAGATAAGGCGCTCACTCCCTTCGTCACCTTCAGAAAATCGAACAGTTAGTTCATACTCGTCACCATACCGCGTTGTAGACACGGCCACCACTACGGCGGGTTGATAGAGTGGGAAGGGGAGTCTGCGCTGATCGGCGGCCTTTTCAATGTGCTGCCACCACCTCTTTTTGGGGACTTTATTCGTCCTCGGATTTGCTAGCTCTAGATCATCACCCACACAAATCTGCTTGGAACCCCGACCAAAGACAATAGAAACCCTATAATTGTTGTGACGACGGCTTTCAGGTTCCTGGTACAGAAACGACAAACACTCCATAATAGTCTCGCAAGTGTTGCCGGTCATGTAATCTTCTAGCGTGTAGTTAGCAGGCATTAGCGCATCTCTCGAGTGAAGTTTTTGTCCTCTATTCAACTATATCTGCTAATTCGTGGATTGTCAAGTTTATTCGTCTTGTTTCTGAAGATATTTCTCAACTTTCTCCATCCAGTCAATACTGCAAACATTGATACAGGTCTCATAATCCGCAAGATCCGGATTAGCGGCACAAAACGCTTCCCACGTCTCCCCCGTCCAGAAGAGGTATGCCCTGCTGAGACGCCCCCTAATCACATTCCCGAGAGCCTCCATGAATGTCTTCTGTGCAAGCTCACTCGGCCAGCCGCCGATATCACAGAGGTAAAGGTTAAACGGTCGGTATCTCAACTGAAAGGGGTACACGTCACGTTCAAAATCGAAACGAGCTACGAATTGCAGCAACATCGGCTCGATGTAACTGTACGCCTCAATTTCATTTAGCATATCCTCTGACGGTGTCCCACCTTTCCCGTCTACAAACAAACAGGCTCGGTAAACTTTTGTTGGTGTATTGTCAATCATTGATTTTTCTCACTACTAAGTGTAACTCCGGTACATACTTCCCTTTTTCATATTCGTCAGCGTCGTCAATGTAAGGGACCATTAACGTCATAACGGGAACTTCATTCACATCAGCGTCAGCGGCAAGAGTCTCGAATAATTCAATCATCCTGTCGCCGCCGATTTTTCCGTCCCGTACTCGGTCAATGCTTGGTTTATGTAGAAGGCTCATCAAACACAACCTTTCGTATCTGCGTTTCCTTTGGTAATGACTTCTTTTTTGGGATGCCAAGTATCTTTTTGATCTCACCACGAGCATCTCCCCGTGTGAAACCATTTACTGTGCCGAACTCGTCGCCACAACGCCACTCCCAAGTGAAAGGGATTTTATCTCCAATGACGCCTTTCGCTTTCAATTGTTGCTTCCTGTCACGGTGAATCTGCTCCCGCCTTCTTTGAAGTTGCTTAAACGGCGAGAGAGCACAAGCATAAGGCTGCTTGCCAACAGATGGATGATATCGTCTTTTCCCACTAGGCATCCTTTACTCCTGTAACTGAACTTGCGAACTTGAAACCGTCGCACTTGCTACCGTACATACAGAAGTGATTCGTTAAAATAGGCTTAACAGCACGGTAGCCACGGTCCAGGAGCCACTGACTAACATCGTCAGGATGGCCAGGGAAGCATTTTAACTCGGGCACGATGACGACCATTTCTTGCAGCCCATTTTCTCGCACCTCGGACTCAATTACCCGTAGCAAAAACGAGCCGACCCCACGCTTCCTATATGCCGGCTTTATTGTAAGCCGAAGAATCTCGGCCTCTTTAATCGCGGGCTTCTTTTGCCACACGCACACCCCCACGGGCTCTATCTTGATCGCAGCAAGCGTGACGATGCACGTTGGATCGTCCACAATACTGCGCCATTTCTCAAGGGGCCAGGGATAATCATACCCCTTAATGTCTATGTCAACTAAGGAGTGTATATCACTTAGCTGCGCTAATCTAGTTGCAGGTACCATATTAAACTCCATTCTGTTATCTTGCCCTAAAGCTTTGACCTTCTCTGCTGAACGAATCTACCCAATCTTCAATGTCGTTCCCTCCGCCAATGCCCATTGACTCGGCCGACATTTCAAGTACGTCTTGTCGCTCCCTATCCTCTTCCTCAGATAAGTCAGTGAAAATACGTCTAGATTGAACACCCTTCCAACAACTTGTTAATCGTTGAATCAACTGGCTCTGCCAGGCAGTAGAAATCCGTGCCCGGTGGTTGGCGATTCGCAATAATGGGAACCCATTTTCGCGGCGTTTGCTCGCAATCTGGTCGATGCAGACAATAACATTCTCATCTCCAACCTTCTCGTCCAACATCCAGGCGTAAATGGAGAGTTGGTCGGCCCAATCTTTGCAAGTTTCCTCAAGATAATGCGTGCCAATTTTAACCCCACAGTGCGTTATTGACTTATGTTTTTTATGAGGTTGACTACAGGCGCGACTCGGCTTTGCTGTCGGCATAGCCCAGCCATCCCGAATCATAGCATAATACTTGTAAGGCGTTGAACCCCATTTTGAACAGAAGCCGTTGACCTTCCAGTCAAGAATGATATGGGCACCCTCTCTATGAATGTAACGACAATCAGGCTTCCCCATTAACGGCACGCCATCAATAGTCTTACTCACCGTGAACTCGAATTTAGGGGCGAACTCGCTCTTCTTTAGTTCATCTAGTAGGTCATCATACGCACCTGCCAACTGATAACACTCAAAGGCGTATGAACCAGCCATGAGACAGAAGTCACGATTCTGTTCTTCAACCTGATCGGTGAAGATAGTATCAAACTCAAACGCTGGGTCGGCACCTACACCAAAGAGGGCACTATGAAGGGCTGCTTTAACATAAGCATCAAAAGCCGAACCAACCGCCATGTAATCTTTTTGGGGGAGCCGGGGGGACCGCGCCTCGGCAAGATGCTTCAAATAAAACTCTTCACGGTCACTCTCCCAGAGAGAAAGTGACGAAGGTGACAAATACTTCGGAGTTCTCATATCACTTCACCCCCGTACTGCCAAACCCACCCGCCCCGCGTTCTGTATCACTCAATTCATCAACTTCCGTGACTAGGAAATCAGCAACTTCATAAAACAGTGCTTGCGCGATTCTAGTTTGTGCGTCTACAGTTACCAGTTCATCAGAGGTGTTGAAGAGTAAAACCTTCCACTCTCCACGATAACTTGCGTCAATTACGCCAGCCATAACATGAAGTCCTAGCCTCGCCGCTATACCAGAGCGATCACAAATACGAGCAACATAGTTACTAGGAAACTCGGTAGCGATTCCGGTGCTGACTGCCACACGTTCCCCCGACAGGATGATTACTTCCTCACATGAGTAAATGTCATAAGCAGCATCCCCTGGCTTCTTAACGGGGAGTAAGGCGAAGCGATTCAATCTTTTTACTTGAAGCATTATTCTACCTCCAGGTCGCCGAAAACGGCGGGTAAAAGTCCTTTTAGGTCAATCAGTATACCAGAGAAAATTCCACGAATCTCCCACTGTGCGTGCCGGTTCAAAGCTCTTTCTTGAAAGACATGCCTCCACTGACGAAGATTAAACGTAACAGCTAACTCAGTCTTGGTTGCATTAGGGAGCACGTAACGAGCATCCCCGGGTGGGATACCTTCAGCAAGTTCAGCTTTGTACTCGCTG
>Ga0209976_10001016_pt1 | contig 16941 bp, 11 predicted proteins | sample SumtaG_FD_182806 | JGI IMG/M metagenome (GOLD analysis project Ga0209976, IMG submission 182806) | Deep subsurface microbial communities from Indian Ocean to uncover new lineages of life (NeLLi) - Sumatra_00157 metaG (SPAdes) (version 2) | ecosystem: Environmental > Aquatic > Marine > Oceanic >...
TTATCATCGCCGATCTTGAGCCGGCCGATCTCCTCGCCGTGGCCGATCTGCCGCAAGCCAAGGATGCGGTGATCCTGAATGTCCGCTCGAGCGCCACGGCGCTTCGCCAGGAACAATGCCGCGCCAACGTCTTTCACATCATCCCCGACTATGCGATGCGGGCCGATGCGCTGGCGCAATATCTGATTTGGAAGAAATGGCCGCGATGGTTCGTCATTAGGCGCGATACGCCGCAAGACCAGGACTACCTCGCCCAGGTCAAACGCTCTGCCGCACGGTTTGGTGGCAAAGTGGTCACCGATAAGGTCTACGATTTGCCGCCAGGAGCACGCAATCTCGACTCCGGCCACCAGCAGGTCCAGGCACAAATCCCCATGGAAACCGAGGAGGCCTCCAGTCACGACGTCGTGTGGGTGATCAACAGCGACGACGATTTCGGCGATTATTTGCTTTACCGCACCTCGTCTCCCCGGCCGGTGGTCGGCACCCAAGGCCTGCAAGCAACGGCCTGGGATAAGTCCTACACCGAATCGGGTGCCATGCATTTTCAGAACGCCATACCGCGCCTCGCCAAGCGCCCTCCCGTTGAGCGCGACTACACCGGTTGGCTCGCATTTCGCGTTCTTGCCGATTCGGCGATGAAGTCGGGCAAGACCGCGCCTGAGGAGGTGAAGGCCTACATGCTGTCTGACGCGTTCAAACTCGAAGGTTTCAAGGGCCAAGCCATGACCTTCCGCACCTGGGACCATCAGATGCGCCAGCCGGTCATCCTCGGCGGCGGAACGCGGGTGCCGGTTTCGACCTCACCGCAAGAGGGCTTCCTGCATCCCACCAACCTGACGGATACGCTCGGCTTCGACGAGCCCGAGACCAAGTGCAAATTTAAGTAGCCATCGACCAAAGGTAGACACATGACCAGCATCAGCCTCGCCGCGATTTCGGCCGTCGCGCTTCTGCTTTTTGCCACCCCTTCCTTTGCCATGACGATCTTCGTTTCCAATGAGAAGGACAACACCATCACGGTGCTTAACGGCGAGACGCTGGAGGTCATCAAGACGATTAAAACCTCGCGGCGTCCGCGCGGCATCGTCCTCAGTCCTGATTTCAAGGAGCTGTTCGTAGCCGCCGGCGACGGCGACATCATGGACGTGATCGACACCGAAACCTTGGAGGTAACCCGTCAACTCGAATCGGGTCCCGATCCCGAGCTTATGGACGTCGATTCGAAGGGCGAGATTATCTACATCGCCAACGAGGACGACTCTCTGGTGACCATTATGGACATCAAGAGCGGCGAGGTGCTTGGCGAGGTCCCGGTTGGCGTCGAGCCCGAAGGCATGATTGTGAGTTCCGACGACCGGTACACGGCCGCCACGTCGGAAAGCACGAGCATGGCGCATATCATCGAAAATGAGACGAGGAAGTTGGTCGCCAACATCCTCGTGGACAGCCGTCCGCGCGAGACCAAGTTCACGAAGGACAAGAAGGAGCTATGGGTGTCGTCCGAGATCGGCGGTACGATCTCCGTCATCGACACGAGCAACTGGGATGACCCAAGGAGCTGGAAGGTGGTCAAGAAGATTGGCTTTGAGGTGCAGGGCGTGCGACCAGAGCAATTGCAGCCCGTGGGCATGGACTTCTCACTCGACGGCAAATTGATGTTTGTGCCGCTTGGACCGTCCAATCGCGTGGCGGTGATCGACACCGCGACCAAGGAGGTCAAGGACTACATTCTAGTGGGTCAGCGGCCCTGGCATGGCGAGTTCAGTCCTGACGGCAAGAAGTATTATGTTGCAAACGGCCTCACCAACGACCTGACCGTCATCGACGTGGAGTCGCTGAAAGCGGAGAAGTCGGTGCCCGTTGGACGCCTGCCCTGGGGGGTTGCCATCATGCCGTGAACAGGGCTGGAGAACAGAAACGCTGGGAAGCGCTATTGCTGCCCATTTTCCTTCTTGGCGCGAAAATCCTCGTGGCAAGACTTACAGGCTTCACCCACCTTCCGAAACGCGGCCTTCCAATCCTGGTTTTCGCTGTCGCCAAGCGCTGAGACAAGCGGGTCGGCGGCGCTTCCGAGATCTTCGGCATTGGCGGTAAAGCGGTCCCACTTCTCCCAAATCGCGGGCAGCGCCTCGCTCTCTCCGCCGCCGCTCCCCTCGGGGAACAATTCGGGGATCTTCTTGGCGGTGAGGCCGATGTCGCGGGCCGCCTCGGCGGCCTTGGCGGCGTCGAACGGCGTTTTGCCCTTGGCCATGTTGCCAATGATTTTCATATCATCCTTCTGACGTTCCATCAGATCCATGCGCTCCTTGACCACGCCGGTCGCGCCTTCATGAGCGAGCGCGAGCGTGGCTGATGCGGCACTGACAAGAAGAGTAAGCCGCAGCGGCGTTAGGATCACGGTCGTCCTCCAGACGTCGATGTTATCTTCTAGGCCCTCCACCCGTAACCTGCCAGCCAGCGGCAGGCCGTGTCCTCGGGCCCTATTGTCCAGGCTCTGTCTTGGGTCCCTGCGCTCCGATACCAAGAACGTTGATCGTAATGCTTACGGTTCCCGCGTGTTCGAAGGTCAATGTCGCTGGGACCGCATCGCCTTGGTGAAGGGGCCCGGTCAGCCCCGTGAACATCAGGTGATAAGAGTTGGGCTCCAGCATGACCGTGCTTTTGGCTGGAATAGGCACGCCGCCGCGAACGGGCCGCATTCGCATCATCCCATCTTCCATGCTTGTTTGGTGTATCTCGGTTGCGCCAGCGAAGGGAGCGCTCGCCGAGAGGAGGCGATCGGGCTCGTCGCCGTCATTTATGACGGTAAGATACCCGGCGGCGACCTTGATGCCGCCTGGACTTGCGCGTGACCAGGCGTTCTCCACCGCGATCGATCCAGACGTCTCGGCCGAAGCTGCGCCGCCGGCGAGCACGACCGCGGCGAGTGCCAAGGCGGGAAGCGTCTGCCGGACCATGTCGCGTTTCATGAAAAAAGTTCCGCTGCGATCGGGACAGGTGGCCAAGTTGCGGTCTGCGATAGATCTCGCTCAGGGCGTGGCCAAGCCTATTTGAACTCGACTTTGAGCACCTTGTAGGATTTGCCGCCGCCGGGGGTCGAGACCTCGACGATGTCCTTCTTACGCTTGCCAAGAAGCGCGCGAGCGATGGGCGAGGTGATCGAGATCTTGCCGCTTTTCACATTTGCCTCGAGTTCCCCCAAGATCCGGTACTTGACCTTTTCGTCGGTATCCTCGTCGAGCAGGGTGACGGTCGCCCCGAACATGACCTGGTCGCCCTTGAGCTTGGAGACATCGATGATATCGGCGCGAGATAGCTTGTCCTCGAGATCGGCGACCCGCGCCTCGGTGATGCCCTGCTGTTCCTTGGCCGCATGGTATTCGGCATTCTCGGAGAGGTCGCCGTGGGTACGGGCATCGGCGATTTGCTTGATGATGCGCGGGCGCTCGACGGTCTTGAGATATTTAATCTCAGCCTCAAGCGCGGCATAGCCTTCCGCGGTCATCGGCACCTTTTCCATTTCAGTCAAAGCTCCCTTGGCTTGCCCGGACAGAACACTGTCCAGGAATTGCCCAGTCTAAGTCAAGAATCCGTTGATTTTGATTGTTTTGTCAGGCGGTCTCGGCAAGCTTCTGGGGCTGTTGCTTACCGATATAGCTTTGCAAGGGGGTGACCTTAAGATTTCCAGCCCTGAGCGCTTTGATGGCCTCGGTCACGGCCTGAGCGCCAGCCAAGGTTGTATAGTAGGGGATATGGTAAAGCAAGGCGGACCGGCGGATGGAAAAGGAATCGGCGAGCGCCTTGACGCCTTCGGTGGTGTTGAACACGATATCGACGTCGCCATTGGTGATGGCGTCGACCACATGCGGCCGCCCCTCGAGCACCTTGTTAACCCTCTCGCAGGCAATACCGCAAGCGTCGAGATGGCGCTTGGTGCCGCGCGTGGCAATGATACGAAAGCCCATCTCAGCCAGCTCACGGACCGGCCCAACCGCCTTGTCCTTGTCGGCGTCCTTGACCGAGACGAATACCGTGCCGGAAAGCGGTAGCCTCGAGCCGCCGCCAAGCTGGCTCTTAGCAAACGCGACCGCATAGTCGCGGTCGATGCCCATGACCTCACCGGTCGAGCGCATTTCGGGGCCGAGCACCGGATCGACGCCGGGGAATCTCGCGAAGGGAAATACGGCTTCCTTGACTGCAATATGGCCGAGCTGCGGCCGCTTGAGGCCGAAAGCGGCAAGCGGCATCCCGGCCGTCACTTGGGCAGCGATCCCAGCGATCGGGAGGCCGATGACCTTGGCGACGAAGGGGACCGTGCGCGAGGCGCGCGGATTGACCTCAAGAATATAGACGTCGTCGTCCTGGATGGCGAATTGGACGTTCATGAGCCCGACCACGTTAAGCGCGCGGGCAAGCTCGATTGTCTGGCGCTCAAGATCTGAAACCATCTCCGGTGTCAGCGAATGCGGCGGAAGCGAGCATGCCGAATCCCCGGAATGCACACCGGCCTCCTCGATATGCTCCATGACCCCGCAAATGAACACGTCCTTGCCGTCGGCGATCGCGTCGACATCGATTTCGATGGCGTCACGGAGGTAACAATCGAGCAGCACCGGGCTCTTGCCCGACACCACCACGGCTTCGGCGATGTAGCGGTCGAGCTGCACCTCGTCATGGACGATTTCCATGGCCCTGCCGCCGAGCACGTAGGAGGGCCTGATAACGAGCGGGAACCCGATCTCGGTCGCGATCGCCTTGGCCTCGCCTGCAGAACGGGCGATGCCGCTGTGCGGCTGGCGCAAGCCGAGGCGCTCGATCAGAGCCTTGAAGCGATCACGGTCCTCGGCGAGATCGATCGCATCGGGAGATGTGCCGAGGATCGGCACCTTGGCGCGCTCAAGAGCCTGGGCGAGCTTGAGCGGCGTCTGCCCGCCGAATTGCACGATGATGCCCTTTACCGTTCCGCATCGCTGCTCGGTGCGGACGATCTCGAGCACGTCCTCTTCGGTCAGTGGCTCGAAATAAAGACGGTCGGAGGTGTCGTAGTCGGTCGAGACTGTTTCAGGATTGCAATTGACCATGATGGTCTCGTAGCCGGCAGCGGATAGGGCAAAGGCTGCGTGGCAGCAGCAATAGTCGAACTCGATGCCCTGACCTATGCGGTTGGGCCCGCCGCCGAGGATGACGATCTTCTCGGCAGGCGTTGGCCGCGCCTCGCATCTCGCCGGTCCCGCAAAAGGCGCCTCGTAGGTCGAATACATATAGGCGGTGGGCGAGGCGAACTCGGCCGCGCAAGTGTCGATGCGCTTATAGACCGGATGCACATCGAGCGCCCGGCGTCTGGCCGCCACCTCGCTTGTCTCGACGCCTGCAAGCCGTCCGAGCCGTTCGTCGGAAAAACCCATCGCCTTCAGCATACGGAATTGACCGGAATTGGCCGGCAGGCCGTGTTGGCGCACCCGCGCCTCCATATCGACGATGTCCTTGATCTGCCGGATGAACCAAGGATCGATCTTGCACGCCTCGAAGATTTGGTTTTCGTCGAAGCCAAGTCTTAGCGCCTGCGCTACCTTGAGCAGGCGGTCGGGCGCAGGCGTGCCGAGCGCGGCACGGACGACATTCTTGTCATCGCCCTGGCCGAGCCCTTGGAAGGCGATGTCGTCTAGCCCGGAAAGACCCGTCTCCATGGAGCGCAGCGCCTTTTGCAGCGACTCTGGGAACGTACGGCCGATGGCCATGGCTTCGCCGACCGATCGCATCGAGGTGGTGAGCAGCGGCTGGGAGCCGGGAAACTTCTCGAAGGCGAAGCGCGGGATCTTAGTGACGACGTAATCGATCGTGGGCTCGAACGAGGCCGGTGTCGCCCCGCCGGTAATGTCATTGGCAAGCTCATCGAGCGTATAACCGACGGCAAGCTTGGCTGCGACCTTTGCGATGGGAAAGCCCGTGGCCTTCGATGCGAGCGCCGAGGAACGCGACACCCGCGGGTTCATCTCGATGATGACCAGCCTGCCGTCTGCGGGGTTCACCGCGAACTGCACGTTGGAGCCGCCGGTCTCGACCCCGATCTCACGCAACACCGCAATCGAGGCGTTGCGCATGATCTGATATTCCTTGTCGGTGAGTGTCAACGCCGGCGCCACCGTGATCGAATCGCCGGTATGCACGCCCATCGGATCGATATTTTCGATCGAGCAGACGATAATACAATTGTCGTCCTTGTCGCGGACGACCTCCATCTCGTATTCCTTCCAGCCGAGAACCGATTCCTCGATCAGCACTTCGCAAGTGGGCGAGGCATCGAGCCCGCGCTCGACGATCTCGAGAAACTCCTCACGGTTATAGGCGATGCCGCCGCCGGTGCCGCCAAGCGTGAAGGAGGGGCGAATAACGGCGGGAAGGCCGATATCGGGCAGGGCGTCGAGCGCCTCGATCAGGCCCTTCTCGACATAGCGGCGGCGGCGCTCGCTTTCCTCACGCGCCCATTCGGCCTCGAAGGTGGAAAGCGCCTGCGCCCGCTCTTGTGCGTCGGAATGAGAGGCCTCGATGCGGGCGATCTCATCCTTGTATTTCTGCCGGTCGGCACGCTTCAGCGCTGCGGCGTCGGCAAGCCGGGAGCGCGGTGTCTCGAGCCCGATTTTTAGCATTGCCTCGCGAAACAACTCGCGATCCTCGGCCTTGTCGATGACGCCGGCGCGGGCGCCGATCATCTCCACACCGTATTTTTTGAGGATCCCGGTGCGATCGAGACTGAGCGCGGCGTTGAGCGCCGTCTGCCCCCCCATGGTGGGCAGCAGCGCATCGGGCCGCTCCTTCTCGATGATCTGAGTGAGGAATTCCGGGGTGATCGGTTCGATATAGGTAGCGTCGGCCAAGTCTGGGTCGGTCATGATCGTCGCTGGATTGGAGTTCACCAGCACGATCCGGTAGCCTTCTTGTTTCAGGGCTTTGCAAGCTTGGGTGCCGGAATAGTCAAACTCGCAAGCCTGACCGATGACGATCGGCCCGGCGCCTACGATAAGGATCGACTTTATATCGGTGCGCTTGGGCATGGCCTAGCCTTCTCCCTCCCCCCTTGAGGGGGAGGGTCGGGGACGGGGGTCCGACGTCGGCACCGCGTTGCAAATGAGCTGCCAAACGCCCTCCAAATTCTGCAAAACGTCGCTATTCCAAAAGCGCAGGACTCGGCAGCCGCGTGTCTCCAGCCATTTCGTCCTCCTGCGGTCGCGTATCGCCGCGCCAAGTTCTGCATGTTGCCCGCCGTCGATCTCGATCACGAGCTTGGCGCGCGGACAGAAGAAGTCGACCACATACGGACCGATGGGTTGTTGCCGGCGGAATGCAACGCCATTGAGTTGGTGCCTCCGGAGAGAATTCCAAAGTCGCCGCTCGGCTATCGTCGCGGAGCTCCGCAAGGAACGCGCGCGCGCAATGAGAGGCCGCTTACCCCCCACCCTAGCCCTCCCCCTCGAGGGGGGAGGGGATTTGGTCTCGCTTGTGTTTGGCATCATTCGTAGACGAAAACGCTGAGCTTCATTTCTGGCCACCCGAACCCGTCTCGCCCTTCCGCTTCTCCATCACCGCGACGAAGCGGCTGAAGAGATAGTGGCTGTCTTGGGGCCCGGGCGATGCCTCAGGATGGTATTGCACCGAAAACACCGGCCGGTCCTTGACCTTCAACCCGCAATTGGACCCATCGAACAGGGAGACATGCGTCTCCTCAACGGTCTCAGGCAGGCTGTCGCGATCGACAGCGAAGCCATGATTCATCGACGTGATCTCCACTTTGCGGGTGGTGAAGTCCTTCACCGGATGGTTGGCGCCGTGATGGCCCTGATGCATTTTGGCGGTGGTGCCTCCGAGCGCGAGCCCAAGCATCTGGTGACCGAGACAGATGCCGAAGACCGGCAAGCCGGAGGCGACGAGTTTCTTGATCTCGGGCACGGCATAGACACCGGTCGCCGACGGGTCACCCGGTCCGTTCGATAGAAACACCCCGTCGGGCTTCCGCTCCAAGATTTCCTCAGCCGTCGTCGCCGCCGGCACGACGGTGAGCCGGCAGCCGGCGTCCGCGAGCTTACGCAGGATGTTGCGCTTGAGCCCATAATCGATGGCAACGACGTGAAAGCGCGGGCTCTCCTGCCGCCCAAAGCCCTTGCCCCACCGCCACGCGGTCTCGTCCCAGTCATAGCTCTGGCCCGATGTCACCTCCTTGGCGAGATCGAGTCCGACCATGCCGGGAAAGGCGGCGGCCTCAGCTTTGAGCGCCTCCCGGTCGAACTTGCCGTCGGGGGCATGCGCGATCACCGCGTTCGGCATACCGGTCTCACGGATCAGCGTGGTCAGCGCGCGGGTATCGACGCCCGTGACCGCGATAATGCTGCGCGCTTTTAGCCAGGCGTCCAGATCTTGCGCGGCGCGCCAATTGGAGGCCGGGGTGATGCTTGCGCGCAGCACGCAACCGCGCACTCCTGAAGCGGCAAGGCTCCCCGCTTCCATGTCCTCGTCATTGGTTCCGACATTGCCGATATGGGGGAAGGTAAAGGTGATGATTTGTCCGGCATAGGACGGGTCGGTCAGAATCTCTTGATAGCCGGTCATGGCGGTGTTGAAGCACACTTCGCCGACGGCAATGCCGGGGGCGCCGGCGCCGTGACCTTCGATCACAGTCCCGTCGGCAAGAACCAGCAATCCGGTCGGCGCTGCGTCGGTCCACCCCTCAAGGGGACGCGCGCGCGAGGTTGCGGCCTCTACGGCCGGAGCTGCATTCGTGTCCGTCATCTTCTCTTATAGGCGCCGCTCGGCTCAAGACGCCCGGTTTCAAGTCGGGTGCAACGACGACGACTTCAAGGGCTTAAGACTCAGGCGTCCGATGCTGAGCCCGCGGACTCATATGCTACGGAAGAGGCGCGGTCAATCCACAATCGGAAACATTTTCTTGTTAAAACAATAAGTTAGGCCAGCAAATTCGCTTGCCTGGGGAAAGCCTCTCAATTAGTTTGGAAACTTCTTCTTCCTGAAAGCTCCGGACGCATGCGCGAGACCGTCACCGCCGCCTTGAAGCATGCCACCAAGGCGCAGGACAAGCGCCGCATCGCGACGCTCAGGCTGATGAGTGCGGCCATCAAGGATCGCGATATCGCCGCCCGCACGGCGGGCAAGGCTGAGGCGACCGACGCCGAACTGCTCGAGCTCTTCGCCAAGATGATCAAGCAGCGCGAGGAATCGGAGAAGATCTACGCCGATGCAGGCCGCGCCGAGCTTGCCAAGCAGGAGGGCGAGGAGATCGTCATCATCCGCGAGTTCCTGCCGAAGCAGCTCTCAGGCCAGGAGATGGAGAAAGCGATCGCCGATGCGATCGCCAAGATTGGCGCCTCGAGCGTGAAGGACATGGGCAAGGTCATGGCCGAGCTCAAGGCCGGCTACGCCGGCCAAATGGATTTTGGCAGAGCAAGCGCGCTCGTGAAGACGAAGCTCGGCTAGTCATCGCCGAATCTGCCCAATCGGGCCTTGCCTGCGGCGTGAAGCCACGCGGCCTTTTGTCTTCGCACTGCAACATGAAATTGTCGTTGCATTGCACTATATATACTGCAATGCAGCACGACGTGATTCGGTGCTCGCTGTAATAAAAAGGAGGCCAACCATGGCAAAATATCCACGTTCTTGCTTCTTCGCCGCTGTAACCGCGCTCGTTGCGCTTACGCTGACGGCCGCCGGCGCGTCGGTTCTCACCGAGGCGCCCGCGAACCATCTCGGACCTGTTGGACCGCGCGAGCCCATCTTGGCGAATTTTGGCGATCAAAGGGTCGTTGCCTTTTTCGCTCCAGAGGGTGGGGAATGCGCCGTGAGCGCAGTGACGTGGAAGGAAGGCGAGACCTCTGCGCCCTATGCGTCGGCGCGCGTTCGCGTCACCCTCAAGCCAGGGCAAACGCTGTCGCTTGACGGCGCTGAGCGCCAGTCGATGGGTCTCTTATGCGGTGCCAATGCCTCGACGCTCGCGGTGGTCGCGCCGGCCGAGCTGATCCTCACCGGCTCAACCGGGCAGAACTGACGGCCGCCACGGCGCCACGCCATCGCCGGCAGACCCATGGAAAACGCCCTCCCTGTTTTGCCGGGAGGGCGTTTTGTCATGGTTCGCGATCTGTTCTAGCGTGGATATCGGTGAAGCATCTGATTCGCCCATTGGCTCTCGGCAGAAGGTGGCGCTCACTCAAAGTCATGAAATTCTCCGATTCGTTTCTGGATGAGATCCGCGCCCGGCTGCCAGTGTCCCAGGTGGTCTCCCGGCGCGTGTCGCTGAAACGCGCCGGACGGGAGTGGAAGGGCCTAAGCCCCTTCAACAAGGAAAAGACCCCCTCTTTCACCGTGAGCGACCAGAAGGGCTTCTACCACTGCTTCTCCTCGGGCAAGCATGGCGACATCTTCACGTTTCTCATGGAGACCGAGGGCCTGTCTTTCCCCGAAGCGGTGGAGAGGCTCGCGGGCGAAGCAGGACTTGAGCTGCCAAAGCCCGACCCGCAATTCGAGCGCGCGGCAAAAGAACGGCTCGGGCTGTTCGATGCGCTCGAGGCGGCGGCCCGCATGTTCGAGGACGCGCTTGAAGCGCGTCAGGGACGCGCGGCGCTCACCTATGCCGAGCACAGGGGATTGTCGCGCGACACCTTGAAGGAGTTCCGCATCGGCTTTGCACCGAACGCGAAAGACACTCTCAAAGGCGCCCTGCTGAAGAAGGGATTCACCGAGACGCAGCTCCTTGAAGCAGGGCTCATCATCAAACCTGATGACGGGCGCCCGAGCTACGATCGCTTCCGCAACCGGCTCGCCATTCCCATTCTCGACGCAAGGTCCCGCGTCATTGCCTTCGGCGCCCGCGCGCTCGATCCCGAGGCCGAGCCCAAATATCTGAACTCGCCCGAGACCCGGCTGTTCGACAAGGGCTCGACCGTGTTCAACTTCGCCCGCGCGCGCAAAAGCGCATTCGATAGCGGCGAGCTGATTGTGGTCGAGGGCTATATGGACGTCATCGCGCTTCACCAGGCCGGGTTCGCCAACGCCGTCGCCACGCTTGGCACCGCCTTTACCGAACGCCAGATGGAGCTTCTGTGGCAGCTTGCGGCCGAGCCGATTGTCTGCTTCGACGGCGACCGCGCCGGCGAGGCGGCGGCCGTCCGGGCCATCGACCGGATGCTGCCAAACTTGCGCGAAGGCCGCTCGTTCCGCTTCGCCTTCCTGCCGGAGGGGTCGGACCCTGACGATCTGGTGAGAACCAAAGGCGCAAACGCGCTCACCGCGTGCCTTGCCGCCGCCCGGCCTATGATCGACGTGCTGTGGCAGAGGGAGCTCAAGCTGCTCCCGATCGACACGCCGGAACGGCGCGCCGCCTTTGAGGCGAGACTTGAGACCTTGTTCGCCGGGATCGCCAACGCCCGCGTCAAGGACCATTACCGCCGCGAGGCGAAGAACCGGCTGTTTGCGCTTTGGCGCGAGCAGGACTATGGGCGCGGTAAGCCCGGCGCCGGTATACCTCGCCGCGCCGGCCGGAGCGAGCCGCCACCGGTTCCCTCCGCTTACGGCTTCGCCACGGTGATCACGCTTGCGCTCGTCAATCATCCTTGGCTGCTCGATCGCTTCGCCGAGGAAGTTTCGGCCCTCGACATCAGGGACAAGACGCTCGCGAGCCTGCTGCGAACGGTCACCGGCATTATCTTCGAGGATGCAAGCCTGACGGGTGACCGGCTCGCGGAGCGGGTTGCCGCCAGCGGTCACGGCAAATTCTTTGCTCAGCTGTGGCGCGACAGCGCCTTCAAGCGCGTCGCCTTTCTCGATCCCGAGAGCCCCAGGCAAGAGGTTGCGGAGCGATTCGCCGACCTCATCTACCGCTTCCGCGCGCTGCCGGACCTGACCCGCGAGCTTCAGCAAGGGGCCGACCGTCTTGCCGACATGACCGAGGCCGAATTTGAGCGTTTCGCGGAGCTTCAGCAGGAGGTCGCAAGCGTCGGCACCCAGCATGCGTCCGACGATGCCGGCGATCGCGATGCCTCAAAACGCTTTCAGGAGACCGTTGCCCGGCTGAAAGGCGCCAAGGCCGGAGCTCAACGGGGGCGCCGGCCGGAAAACCCGGGCTAGAGCCGAGATGGCCTCGTTCTTGCGGCCTCATTCTTGCGGCCTCATTCTTGCAATGGAGAGGAGACCAGCCTCAGTGAATTCCAAGAAAATCTCAGGCTTGTGGGGCTCCGGCCTTGACAGAGAAAGCCCCCCTCGCCAAGTCATGCCAAAAGACGTGCATCAAGGCGCAACCATGGTTTTCCGGGGCTGAACGGGCTTTGCGAAGCCAGGATCGAGGGCTGAGACAGGCACCGCATCGTCAAGTTGCTCTCACCGGAAAGGCCATTGAAGGGCAGTGTAGCGGAAGTAAATGTCGCGTCCGAAGGCCGCTATATTGGACTTTGAGCGTGTGTTCTTTGGGAAGGATGACAGTCGATCCAAGCTTGACGCCAGTCATTGCAGCCGGCGGCGGGCTAGGAAGCGGGCTCATGCTTAATTGACGATTAACGGACCACCCGTTAATCGCTACCGGGGGTTTTGCGCTGAGCGAGCGCCAGGGCGATCGGCGTTGCTTGCTTCCTGATGACGAGTGCATCGCCAACAACGAAATCTGCGCTGCGGAGTAAACCGGAAATGGCAACGAAAACCGCTGAAGCCGAGGATCAAGTACAGACCCCGGCGGAGCCCGCCGACGGCCCGGTGCTCGACATGTCCGACGCTGCAGTCAAGAAACTGATCAAGACCGCGAAAGCGCGCGGCTTCGTGACTTACGACGAGCTGAACGACGTGCTTCCCTCCGCGGAGGTCTCCTCCGAGCAGATCGAGGACACCATGTCGATGCTCTCGGACATGGGCATCAATGTCATTGATTCTGACGAGGCGGACGAGACCTCCCAAAGCGAGGAGGGAGCCGAAGCGCCGCGCGCGGTGATAGTAGCCCAACCGGTGGCCAAGGTGGAGACGACGAAGGAGCCCGTCGAGCGCACCGACGATCCCGTCCGCATGTATTTGCGCGAGATGGGTTCGGTCGAGCTCCTCTCCCGCGAGGGCGAGATCGCCATCGCCAAGCGCATCGAGGCGGGCCGCGAGGCCATGATCGCGGGGCTGTGCGAGAGTCCGCTCACCTTCCAAGCCATCATCATCTGGCGCGACGAGCTGAACGACGGCAAGATTCTGCTGCGCGACATCATCGATCTCGAAGCCACGTATCAAGGCCCTGACGCCAAGCCCGCGCCGTCTCAGCCGCTTCCGGGCGAAGCGGCCAATGGTGGCCAGACCAACGGCCAGACCAATGGTCAGACCGCGCCAGGCGCGGCGGGCGCAACAGGCGCCCGCGCCGAAGGCGAAGCCGAGACCGAGGAGTTCGAGGACGACGACGACGACGACGATTTCGAGAACGCATTGTCGCTCGCTGCCATGGAGGCGGAGCTCAAACCCAAAGTGCTCGAGACCTTCGATCTTGTCGCCACCAACTACAAGAAGCTCCGCAGACTCCAGGATCAGCAGGTCGAGCGCGCGTTCAAGAACGATTCTCTCTCCTCAGGGCAGGAGAAGCGCTACAAGGTGCTCAGGAACGAGATCGTTGCCGAGATCAAGTCGCTCTCGCTCAATGCCAACCGGATTGAGAGCCTGGTCGAGACCCTCTACGACATCAACAGGAAGCTGCTCGGCTACGAAGGGCGTCTGCTCCGCCTGTCCGAGAGCTACGGCGTCATGCGCGAGGACTTCCTCGGCGAATATCAGGGCAATGAGCTCGACCCCAACTGGGTCCGCCGCGTCGGCCGCCTGAAGAAGAAGGGCTGGGCCGATTTCATCCACGACGAGCGCGGGCTGGTGAAGGAGCTCCGCTCTGAGATTCAGAATCTCGCCGCCGAGACGGGGCTGCAAATCTGCGAATTCCGCAGGATCGTGCACATCGTGCAGAAGGGCGAGCGCGAAGCGCGCCAAGCCAAGGAGGAGATGGTGGAGGCGAATTTGCGGCTCGTGATCTCGATCGCCAAGAAATACACCAATCGCGGCCTGCAATTCCTCGATCTCATCCAGGAAGGCAATATCGGCCTGATGAAGGCGGTGGATAAGTTCGAGTATCGCCGCGGTTACAAATTCTCGACCTACGCCACCTGGTGGATCAGGCAGGCGATTACCCGCTCGATCGCCGACCAGGCGCGCACCATCCGTATCCCCGTGCATATGATCGAGACCATCAACAAGATCGTGCGCACGTCGCGCCAGATGCTGCATGAGATCGGCCGCGAGCCGACGCCCGACGAGCTCTCCGAGAAGCTCGCCATGCCGCTCGAGAAGGTGCGGAAAGTTCTGAAGATCGCCAAGGAGCCGATCTCGCTCGAGACCCCGATCGGCGACGAGGAGGATTCCTATCTCGGCGATTTCATCGAGGACAAGAACGCGGTGTTGCCGATCGACGCCGCCATCCAATCGAATTTGCGCGAGACCACGACGCGGGTGCTCGCCTCGCTCACGCCGCGCGAGGAGCGGGTCTTGCGCATGCGCTTCGGCATCGGCATGAATACCGACCACACTCTGGAAGAGGTCGGCCAGCAATTCTCGGTGACCCGCGAGCGCATCCGCCAGATCGAAGCCAAAGCCTTACGCAAGCTGAAGCACCCCTCACGCTCGCGGAAACTCCGCTCATTCCTCGATAATTAGCGCGACCTTCCTGAAGTTCCGGTATTTGCGTCGGCCTCGAGGGCCCATCTCTCGGAACTTGGAATTCGCCCTCGCGCCGCATGGGCGTCTCACGCGTCCCTCCTGGAGCGGGGCTGCGCCAACGGGCCTCTCCTAATCGAACGCTTGGACGACCGGGGCGGGGGGAAGCGTCATCGACCTAGAGTTGCACCGCGCCATGGGTGGCCAAGCGGCGGTACGCCCCACCCGCTACAAAATGGGCGGAGGCGTGGAACCCTTGTGGCAGCGGCGTGGTTCTGCATCGGTGCGGCACACTCGGGTAGGAGGGACTGATGTTCAGGCGCAAGGGGACCATTATTGCCGAAGGATTGAAGATTGTGGGCTCGGTCACGGCCGAGGGCTTGGTGGAGGTCAACGGGCAGATCGAGGGTGATCTTTATTGCACCTCTCTCATTATCTCGCCCAAAGCCTCGATTTCCGGGGGCGTCCAGGCCGAGCGCGTGGTGGTGAACGGGCGGGTCGAAGGCCCCATTCATGGCGGCGAAGTCGTGCTCAAGAGCCGCGCCTATGTCGTCGGCGACATCGAGCACGAGACGCTCGCAATCGAAAGCGGCGCCTATTTCGACGGGCGTTCGGTTCATGCCGGTCAACTGAACGGGCACGCCAAGGCCGAGAAGGGCGCCGCGCGTGCACGCAAAGACGCCGCCGAGAACGGCCGCGAGGCCGTCGCCGCCTAGCCGTTTCCGCCGCTGCTCGTGGCCGGGGGGCTCGTCCCGGCCGCTTTCTTTGGCCGAGCCACATGCCGGCATCCCAGTTGAGGGCGAAGCTATAGCCCGAAGGGATAGGTCTCGTCGGGACCGTGGGGATGGGCGTCGGCGCGCGCCGTCACCGCCTTGGTCTCGGTAAACCAGATCCACGCATCGAATTGACGCGACAGCTCGGCCTGGAAGTAGTGGGACAGGAGCTCCGTCTCCGGCCGGTAGATCACGCCGATGGCGCGCTCAAGCAGCGGCTCTGCCAGGGCGTCGCGGACGCTCTGCTTCTGACCGGGGCCGGTCTCGAGGAAGAAGGCGGGAATGCCGGCATCGCGCGAGCGTCCTTCATAAGAGTCGTCGCGCGCAGGGCGCACTTTCTTGATCTCCATCGGGCCGTCCCAGTTCGACGCGGCAGCGACCGTGCCGCGATCGGTGCCGAAGCCGATCAGCGCAGCGCCGTCGCCGAAACGGGCACGGGCGAGCTGGCCGATATTGTGTTCGCCCCTGACCTGGCCCATTTCGGTGAACTCGGCGTCGCCGATATGCGAGTTATGCGCCCACACCACCGCTTTCGATCCGGCCCCGCGATGCTTGAGCAACCGGTCGAGCGTGTCGAACATATGCTGGTCGCGCAGGTTCCACGACACCGCGTCGCCGTAATACATGACCCGATAATATTGCTCGGCCGCAGCCACGATGCGGGCATTCTGCTCGGCGTCGAAGAAGGCCTCGCCGTCCTTCACGAGATAGTCGAGCCGCTTCCTGAGAAGGTCGATGAGCGCGTCAGCCACCGGTTTCTCGCATAGCGCATAGCCGCGCGAGAGCGCCATGCGCCCGTAGCGAACCGGATCGGCGCGCCACGGCGCAAGGCAGCCATAGCGCTCGCGGGCGATTCTAGCGGCGTCGGGATCGACCTTGTCGAGGTAATCGAGAACGGCAGCGATCGAAGTGCTCAGGCTATAGACGTCGAGACCGTAGAAGGCGCATCTTCGTTCCGGCTCGGCGATCCCTTCGTTGATTGCCTTGAGGCGGTTGAGGAAGGCGCCGATCTCGGCATTCCGCCACATCCAGGTGGGAAAGCGCGTGAAGGCGCTCGGCGGACCTTTTAGCCGGGGGAGCCCGCGCACAAAGGCGTCATAGACCGCGGCATCGGGCCAGTCGGCCTCGACCGCCACGATATTGAAGCCATGCTGTTTCACCAGCATGGCGGTAATCGCCGCGCGCGCCTCATAGAACTCGGCGGTGCCGTGCGTTGCCTCGCCGAGCAAAACGACGCGCTTATGAGCGAAGCACTCGGCAACGCGCGCCAGCTCGTCGAGATCGCCGAACGGCTCTGCTGCCTCGGCGATGAGCCCGCCCAATCTGCCGCGGATCGCTTTTGCAGCTTGCGCCGGCGCGAGCAACCCGGCGGCAAAGCCTGAGCTTTGCGCGTCGATCGCCGTTTCTTTCCTGGCTTCTTCGGGCTCGACCCAGCCTTCGGCTCCGATCAGCG
>Ga0209976_10001017_pt1 | contig 16935 bp, 21 predicted proteins | sample SumtaG_FD_182806 | JGI IMG/M metagenome (GOLD analysis project Ga0209976, IMG submission 182806) | Deep subsurface microbial communities from Indian Ocean to uncover new lineages of life (NeLLi) - Sumatra_00157 metaG (SPAdes) (version 2) | ecosystem: Environmental > Aquatic > Marine > Oceanic >...
CGCCGACGAACAGGTCATGCAGGCCGTCACGCACGGCCGGCGTGACCTTGCCAGCCTGGACAAGGCCATCCAGTTTCATCTTGCAGTTGTCGCTAGCAAGCGACAGCATCAGTGGATCGGGTGCGACAGGTGACTTGCCGGAATCAGCAAGCCGCTTCTCCATGGCGTCGCACTTGGCCACCAGGCTCACGCTAGTCGCTTCAAGTGTGCTCTGCTTTTTCTTCAGGTCGACCACGCCGGACAAAATCAAGTCCCCTGCGTTGTCGTCCGTCATATCTGTCTGAATGCCGAGTTCCGTTTGAATCTTCTTAAGGTCCATGCTTGGAGTTCCTTTTGTTTTGAAAGTAAAAACAGGCACGTCTTCCGGCGCGGCACCGAGGGACGCAGACACCGCAACGAATCCCGATAGGCCGGGGATGACCGGATCGGTGCAAAGCGCAACGTGCCTGATAGGTCGCGTGTATGTGTTTCCGTGGCCGTCGGTCCATTGGCCTGGTGCATAGATCGAGACATCAGACGTACCGGCCATCTCAATGCCGTGTTCGCCGACAAGGTCAAGCACGCCGACTAGCGCGTCGCCTTCTCGATACATGTCGACGAGCCAGCCTCGATTGTCTTCGGGATCAACGGAATGCCCGGAGGGGATCGGTACCTTGACGCCATTCTCTTTCATGGCCGAAAAGGTGGCTGCCCAATGATCGAGCGCCTTGTCGGTGACTTCGAAACTGATTCCGTCAGCCGCTTTGTGGTAGCTGCCTTTGCGAATCAGTTGCTTCGTGAATCGTCGCACCGGCTGCCCGCCCTCTTCGCGCGCAGACCCAGCCATTGCGAGTGGTGTTTCGGGTGACAACAGAATCATTGCTTGGTCGGACATAACTCCCGCAATGTACACACGAAACCAGGGGGCCGGCTACACTGGAATTCCAGATGGTGACATTCTGGTGCGTCCTGATACATCCTGATACATCCTGACACGCCGCCCCCATGGACAATCACGCGTTGCCCTGGCTCTTGCTACTGGTCTCCTTCTCGGTTTTCTTTGTCGCTGGACTCACTCAGCGACAAGTCTCCTGGTTTTACCCGCCACTGCCCGCCGAACTTCCTGCCGGTTAACTCGCCGGACTTGAGCAATCTGCGCACTGTATTCGCGGACATATTTAGCTCGGCGGCAACCTGCTTCGGTGACAATAGCGGCATGTAATCCTCATTGAGCATTCGCGAAAAACTGACCAGGATTGAAACGGAAACCACGCGACACCTGCGGTGCAACGTCCTCCCCGTCAACGTCAACCGTATCCGGCACCGGGACTACCGGCTGCTGTTCGTAGATCGAGATCACTGCACACCGGCAAGCCCAGCCGTTCGGCGGCCAAGCGACGTTCCAAAATGGATCATCCTTTGGCAACGTCACGCCCTCGAAGCCTACATGTTCGTCTCGCACTCGGTCGTCGCCTACAGTAACGTACTTGTATCCCCATAGGATCTCTTGCAACGCTGGGTGGCTGTCGGCCTGTGACCATCCGGCATTGTACGCAAGCTGCGTCTGCGTCCGGAAGATGGCCTCTAATGTGAAACTGTTCTGCGGGCTAATGCCCGCCGCTGTAAACGCACGACGCAGGGACGCCTTGCCTTCCTTGACCGTCGCGCCTGACCGTGTCGACTCAAGGATCGACTCTTGCAGTTTTCGCTCTACTGCGTCACTCGCTTCCTGTACTACACGAATCGACGTCACATCGTACGCTAGTTCCACATCGGTCAGCCGCTCAGGTTTGATCTTCAAGCGTTCTTCCAGGACGCGGACCGCTGTATTGTACGGGCTCGCGCTATCGAATAACGCCAAGGCCACTTCCTTCGGGACCAGCGTCCGTGACCGGCTATGGCCAGCCAGGTGCGCGGTTGTCATGCCCTCGGTCAGCAATTGGATCAACGGACGCATTCCCGCTCGAACTGCCTGTGATATCCTGTCGCTGTTGTCCCCCGCCTTGAAGACTGCGCGTTGAATGCGATCCCCTATCAAACGAGAAGCATCAATCCCGATCCGCTGCAACCGAGATCGATCCCGATCCTGAAGCCTCGCTTGTCGTCTTTCCTCTCGGGATACCGAGCCCGCTGCTTGCCTTACCATCAGGAGCCCTCCGCCTCTTCCCCAACTGCCTGTAATACTCTCCGTGCCGTCGCTGCATCAGGGTCGTTTGGGTCAACGCCATCAATCGCCATAGGATCAGAGCGGCGATCGTCACCCTCTTCGAGCGACGGTACACCGAGACTGTGCCGCAAACTACTGGTGTCCATTTCGCCGAACTCTTCCAGGAATCCCGATGGGTTTGCCAGCACCGCCTTATAGACCGCGCTCAAAAACAGCCGCTTCGAGTCCTGTATCGGAGAAGGAATAAGCTTGACCGTGCCTCTTGCGGCATCGCCCCAGTTGATCGCTAGCAGTTGGTCGACCGCGTGCCAATTTGTGATCCTGGTGACCTGCTCATGTACTAGCTCTGCGTTAGTCATGGCCAGGTCTGCATGTTCGCCCGCCTCTGCTAGTGTGCCGTGTTGGCCCTCCAGTGCAATCCGCTCCGGTAATATCAAGCCGCGAAGTATCAGAGAATCCAGGTATCGCAACCGGTCGATGAACGTAGGCTGTCGACCACCGCTATCCTGTAACATCGAGATGTCCCACCCAGCGTTTTCGCAATTTAGGTCGGAAGCGACCGCTTCCGGCTTCGGGATCGCTACGGACCCCGCAGCTTCGAGTGAATCCATTATCCGCTGCGCAATGACGACATTGTCAATCTTGGCTCCCTCGACGTCTGTGCTCTGCCCCGGCGGGTAGTGTACGACCAAATGCGACCCGGCGACCTTGCGGTCATATTTTACCGCTCCCGCGTTCGCTTGCTCCCACTCAATCCACGTCTTTCGTACATTTTCCAGCAATGGCACGCCGCCCCAATTCGTCCCTTCAATGGCGAACGAATAGAGCAACGTATGCTCCACGGGCAGAATAACCTCACCTTGCCTAACGCCGTCGAACGCACCCGTCGCCTGATCAACGCGCAAATGGGTAATATCCGGCAACAACGGCTTGAATTTCCTGATTCCAATCCGCCCGTCGTCGGTTTCTTCAAACACTTTCTCGAACGACTGAAATCCATAATCGATGTATCCGAACAACAGCGCGTCCCGCAGTAGCGGCTGCCTGGCTTCAAGGAACTGGTCAGCTATGAAGTCTTGCGCTCCGTCCGGTGCGTCTTCTCCAGCCTCGATGGACCACTCGGCCGCCAAGATCGGCGCTACAGCTAGCGTTCTCCCAATGGCTACGGTAGGGTGTTTCCTTATTGTCCTGTATGTGGAGTAGATAGCAGACGACTGCGGCCCAAGCAGATTGAAAACCGTGCTGGTAGTCCGCGCACCCTGTACGCCGGTCTGTTCCTTTTGCGTCGGCTTCCGGCTGAAAAAGTCGACTATTGCTTTTGGAAGTGGCATATTGAAACCTATCTAAAAACGTAAGGCGACGTAGTGCCGCCCCTGGTAATCACTGTCTGTTGTTCCCTGAATATCTCGGCTCGAACCGGGAAGAGCTGGTGAACCGGATAGCCCATCGCGTCCGTGATGTGGCCAAGGTCACCAACGTCCGCCAAGTCTCGCGTGCCTGGCTTATAGCACCTAGCTTCGAGATCGTCAATCAATCTCTTGCATCTCGGGTCAATGAACATTCGCCGATCCCCAGCCGCATTGCACAACATCGCATTGCACGCCGCAAGCCGATTCTCCACCCGGGGGTTGCTCTCGGTGTAATGGATCGTGTGACCCATATCGCGAAACTTCGGGTGTCCCATGATATGCACTCTGTCACTCGCCGCCGCCGACGTCTTGCGTGCTTTCGCCGACGCATCGCCGTAGAATTCCCACTGGCCTGTGTGCCCCGGATACCTGCCCGCCAATGCACCCAGCGCGGCTGGGGTGTTCGTGTCTCGCATCCATAGCTCGTCGAACCATTCTATATGGTCTGGCCACCGATGACCGATAACCCACGCCATCGGGTCCACGTTAAAATCACTGCCGACAATGATCGTCTTCTTTGGTGAATAGCTACACGGCCTAACGTTGTAGTCGCGATCGAATGAATGAAACGCCTGGCCACCGGCCGTTTCCCAATGTGCGTCGAATTGCTCCCGATAATCCTTCGGGTCCATTGACGCTTTGGCTGCTGCTAACGCTTCGGGCGGCAAGATGTCAGAGCTAGGCCAAGTGAATCCAGTGGCCTCCGGGAACTCGCCTGCCGAAGCTGACTCGTAAAACGCCCGGAAGTCCCTGGCGCCCGGCCCTTGCCGCTTCGGTACCCCAATACGCCAACACCAACCGACTCTGTGAACCAACGCCGGGCGAATTGACCTATCAAATAAACCCGGCTTCAGATCGCAAGACTCATCCAGGACGCAGCCGTCCCATTGAACACCCTCCACTCTCGCGGGGTTGTCCATGCCAATGATACACACCGACGAGCCAAACACCGTGACAATCCGCAACTCGCCTTCACGCACCTCCGCCTTCCAGCTATCCGGAATAAGATTCTTGAGATCATTCCAGGCAATCCGCTTCGCCTGATTCCGGGTGGGCGCGCCGTAAAAGTACTGAGGGTTCGGCCATGGCTTAAGGATTGGCAGGAACCGCACAAGTCGCCGCTTAGCTAATTCGGTCTTACCCGAGCCCCTACCAGCCGGCACGGCAACGAAACGCTCTTCGCATGACCACAATGCCGCCTGTCCTGCATGTGGCCGCAGTTGTGTCCAAGCTTTAGTCAGCATGCCCATTTCCGTTTCCATTCGCCTTGCCGTTATGGCGACCATTCGCCCGTATGGCACCAGGCGCCAAAATGGTAAGGTCCATAGCGTCGGCTTGCTCCGATGCTATATCGAAAATGCTTCTCCCTGCCTCGTTGCCCGCTTCTTTATCTGCCTTTGAAAGTCGATCCTCGCGTTCCATGCTCAATCGCTCGATTTCGGCAAACGCCCTCACCCCAGTGGCCTGAATTCGCTCCTTCTTGTTCTCCATCAGTTTCACGGCCGTGTCTGTAGCCAGCTTACGCATTGAATCATCGATGTGATAACCCGACTTCATCGCACTAATTACCATCATCATGTCACCCCTGACGTGATGTGGATCAGTGAACAGCCCGCCTTCGTCAGACTTATTATCTTCTGGGTCGTCTGGTGGTTCGTTGTTTTCCATATGCCCTACTCGGGTTGCGGCTCCGGAATCGGCGAACCGCTCTCATCCGAATCGGATTCAATTGACTCGGCCATGGCGCCACGCAGGCTTAACATATCAAGCAACGCACTCACCATCGGCACCGCGTACTTGACATCCAATGTCGATCCTGGCTTGTACTCGCCAGCTACGAATTCCCGAGCATTATTCAGGGCGGCCAGTTCTTCGTGTGTCATATTCTCATCCTACAAAAGGTACCGTTGCCCCCGACCGTGCAGTGGTCGGGGCGTCAAGACTTTGCTTCACTCCACGGATCTCGCTAAGCGTATGCATCGCCATTCGCTTGTGGCCGCTTAGCTTGTGTGTCGCGGCCCCCGTGTCCTCGTCGAAGTCCTCTATACCCCGAGACTCGTACAGCCACACGCCCGCCAACGTCGCGGCGATGTTCACTATGGCGATAGGCGGTGATCCAAACGGAATCACATATCGACCGTCGCGAAGCGAGTTATCTATGGTCTCTTGCGCCACTTCAATCGCTCTCGACACTCGCGTGAAGCCAAGCTGACTGTCGGCGGTATTCTCCAAGTCGGACCACTGGGCGACGTTGGCCCGGCCGAACATCAACTCAATGTCGTTCCGATTACAGTAACCGATGCCTGAATAGGCGTCAGGGTCGGTTACGCCAGACGAGCCACTGTGTGTGTTGAGGACCGAGATAATCCAAACAAGCATAATTTTGTTGGAAGACGTGGCCGGCGTTATGGCAACTTCGACCTGGTAAAACTTGCGACCACCAGCAGAAGGTGCCCCTGGAAGCAGCGATGCAGGGGGAGTCCACGCGAAGTTATAGCCCGTACTATCCTCAGTCCATAGGTCGCCCGTCTGGAGCGTGTCGAAGACCACGTTGCTCGCCAGTAGGGCACCGGTTGCACCGGTCACCGTTGGATAGTCAAGGTCGTCTACCTGATAGGCAATGGAACTAACGTCGGCCTGAACGAGGAAGCCACCGTCATAGGCTCGCACACGCGACAGCAAAGGCACGCTAGCGCCTTCGAGGATCTCGACCTTTCCGATTATTGCCATCGCTCAGCACTCCTATCAGATTACTTCGGCTCCTACCAACGGGCTATTGCCCATGACTTGCGCACCCGGCCGGCTATTGCCATTCATTACCATGGGGCCCGTTCGTTGCCGGTCGTTCGATGCAACCACAACAAAGTCGCGCGCAACCGACGGCAACGCAACCGCATTCCCGCCGTAAGCATTACCGGAAGCAACCCGCCACTGCTGATCTTTATCCCCGGGTAGCTTGCTCCGCAGATACGGTCGGGCCACGCCGACCATGTTCATTCTTTTTTCTTGGGTATCAAGAGCCATTATCCTGACACCATCTTCGCTTCATTGTAATCGTCGCCGTCGTCCGTTAGTGTCTTCTGTGCGATGACGGTTCCCGCGTCGTTCTTAATCTTGAGCTTATCCGGGTCGTCGCTCGTATTCACGTCCAAATCATTGCGAAGCGCCATGTACATGAGCATGACGGCGGTCCGTAACGTCGGCGTGATCGCCGGCTGAGCCACCCCCAGCTCTGCGATTGCCGTATCGAGGGCCGCATTGACTTGCGTCAAAACATCCGCCTCCGCCGCCTCCGCAGCTATCGACCACCTCGTATGCGGCAAGGCGTCAAGGACCGGATCTTGAATAGCCGGCACCCATCGTAATGCGTCCTCCATTGTCGGTTTCGTGCATAGTCCGGTAGACCAAACACCGTTGTGATTCGCTCCAAAATAACAACGTATTTCGCCTGACGTCTCCACGAATGTATCTCGTCCAATGTCATCGGTCGCAAACGTGATGATGTCGACATCCCGTTTCGGGTAGGACGTGCCGTCGTTGGAAACTGACTGGAAGGTAGCTACCCGGCGTCGGATATCAGGATCAAACGTCGGCTCGTAGGACTCCCATAGTTCAAACCGCGTGTAGTCGTTATTCGCGCCATAGACACCGACGGCAAGGTAGTAGTAGCCCGAGCCGTTTCGGAATGGGGACGGGCTATAGTAGCCGTAATACGGCTGGCGGTGCGACAGGTTGTCGGTGTCGCCGAAAACTGGGTCGCCGCCCTTCGTCCAGGTGATTAGATCCGTGCTGGTCGCGTACCCGATCTTCCGATCGGACGCCGGCTCATGCGAACCCGTTATGAGCGTCGTGTACCAAGCGTAGTAAGTTGAGGCGATCTTGATGACGCCGGTCACTTCCACTGAATCTCGCTCCCAAGTCAGCGTCGGTATCAACACCGGGTTCGTTGCTTCTTTCACCCACGTGATTCCGTCCGCACTGGTCGCGTATCCCGTTGCGATGATCGTGTCGGCTTGCTTCGACGTATAGAGCATCCGCCAATCACCAGCACCTTCACGCCAGACGCGCGGTGCCCACACTCCTCCAACGGAGTCCCAGCCCCCAACAGATCCTTCCAGTACCGTCGTGCCAGCCGACCATGATGTTTTGCCATCCGTGCTCGTCCGCCGTCGGATAATGTTCTTGCCAGAATCCAAAGCGACATAGTACAACACCCATGAACTGGTTCCGTCCCAAACGATGCACGGTCCCCGACTTCGTCCGTTGTCTCCAGCTCCAGCCGCAAACAGCTTGTCGTCTCCGTAGATCGGCCACCTACTGATGCCGTGGAGTCGCTCGACCTCATCACGGAGAACTGTCACAGTTGTAGCTGTATCTACCAGCACGACACCTTGCACCTTATTGGTTCCTGGATCGTAGCCAGCGTCGGCAAAGTCCTTCAGGTCGATCGCCGATTGCAAATCGTTGTTTATCGCTTCGAGAGACACCATCCCAGTCGGCAGCAATTGGTAGCCTGTCGTGTCATCCACGGCAACATCCAATGCCTTAAACGTCGCTACCGGATCGGAATAAGAGACAATCAGTGCCGATTGATCCTGCCCCGTCCCAGAGAGGAATTGAAGCGTCTGCCCAGAAATATCAGCCGCCGGAGATAGGGCGTTTAGTGTCGCCGTTGTCGTTGACCCAGCACGCACTTGACCTTCGTTCGTCGACATGCGCCCGTCCTGTGCAATGACAACGACCGTGGACGTCCCGTCTGGAACTACTTTCCAATCCCGATCGAGAATGGCAGTCTTGGCCGCATTGCCATTGCCTGCGCCACCGAAGTATTCGAGGATTCCCCGTACTTGCCCTGATCCAGTTCCTTCGGTAATAAGTATCTGCGATGGATCGTAGCTGCCATCCACTGCGCTTGCTGTAGCATCGAGCGTAACGGTGTTTGCCGTTGCCGACACCACGTCGAACGTCCCTATTATCTGCGAGGCAAGGTCTCTCAACCGACGGCCGGCGGAACCGGGTATGTTGTGTGTCGCTGCCGTCAGTAGTCGGTCCCAAATAGCCTTGGCGATTTCGACCATTCCCGTTGCCGTGGATACTATGGCATCAAGGCCAGTGGCGGCAAGGCTCACCAATCCAGTGTCCGTTACGTCGAGCGTCCTGCCCTCCACAGTTGACGAGAGCCACGATACATTGTTCTTCTCAATTGTCGTCGTTCCGTTGTCCTGAATGTCTCCGCTGGTATTGTTCCCGAGAATGTTGCTGTGGACTTGTGCATCTGTGGAACTCGCCCCTACGTTAACACCCCAGCCCCCCGCGTTGTGGATCGTATTGTGGTGGATCTCGGTATCGTTGGTCGTTCCATCCTCGATTAGAATCGAATCACCACCTGTATTGGCGAGGTGATTGTTGCAGAGCGAGTTATCACTGCTGGCTCCAGCCGTGCCAACAATGTGTATTCCCTGCCCGGAAGCAGCAACTCCCGTCCCGTCGAAATGGTTCGACTCGATTTGGCAATTGCTCCCACGGAGTATGTTGACGCCGTCGCCTCGCGTCTCGTTGAACCACACGTGGTGAACGTTTGCGAAGTCCGCATCCGTGATTTGTACCCCGACTTGCGATCCCGTACCGTTGAAGTCGTCAATCTGGAACCCAGACAGCTCTGCGCCATCCCCCGTCACGGTAAACGCGACAGTGTTGTTCGCTGTCGGCATCAGTGATAAGTCACGGCCGGGACCTCGGAATAGAGAATAGCCGTTAGAAATAGTCGAATCCTCGCTGTAGACTGACGTCGATGCGGCTGCTCCCGCTACAAGGATATAGAGGTCGTGACCGTAGTCGGTACCGGCATTGTCGTGTGCGTCCTGCCTCGAAAGGTACGGATTACTTACCCCGCCGTCTCCTCCGCCGGCATGCGTGGTACCGTTCGTTCCATCAACGAACAAGATGCTACCGGTTCCTGGCTGGTGTGTATGCGCGTCTCGCTGGCTCTCGATTACAGCGATCACAGTCTTGAGTTGATCAAGAAGGTTGGCGCTGCGAGGTGCAGCAGCCAGGCTGGTTAGAGTGCCCAATAGTGTGTCGAGATCCAGCCCACCAGCATCGCTGATCGGTAGTCCACCCGCTCCATCAGCAGCAACAGCCGGAACCGCCGTGCCCGTCAGTCCTCGCGTTGTTGAGAATGCGGAATCGATCAATAGGTTATTCAGGCCAGCAGCCCGAAACCCGACAACCGGACCAGACCACGGCAAGATACCCGTCGCAAATCCTGAGAACCACCCAAAGCCTTCGGCGTCATTATTGATCGAAGCGCCGCCGCTTGCCGGAATCTCGATGTTATACATCCCGTTGCCGACGTTGACCCAATCGTAATCGCCCCCCGTGTCTGTCGGGGTGACGGCTGTCTGCGTTTGGACACCCGCCGTAGACACGGAATTCCACACCAGGTCCATACCCGCCTGGTTGTAGGTAACCGATTCCTCCCGCGACTTGAAATCCGTATCGTCGATCAACGGCATCACGTTCACTGGCACCGTCACGGCCGTGTCGACATCGATCCAAATGTTCGCCATGTGGTTACCCTACCAATGTCGCTTGTTGTGCGTAATAGTTCCACGGATTGCCGGCTGCTGGAGGTGCCGCCGTCGCCACTGGCAAAACCCTAGACTTGCGTTCCAGGATCGCGTTGGGACGTTCGTAAAGGAGTTGGATTTCATCGGACGCAAGAGCACGGTTCCACTTGGCCCAATCGGCCATGGAACCACCTAAGCGACGATCCGGATCATTGTCTGACCGCATACCTAAATAGAACGAATCACTACGATTGATAAAAGTAAACGATGCAAGTGTGGCCGACCCGTCTGGCGCCGTATCAACGTACTGTGTTAGTGTGCCTCCGTCACGAATCATCGTCAGATGCATCCAGTCCGTTCGCGTTCCGGGTGTGCCACTACTAACATCATCGAGCGATCGGCCATCTGGATCCTCGTGGCGAAACGCAAGTTGATCCGTTGCCTCGTTGAAGAACCAGTTGAAACTGTTGACCGCACTAAATCCACCCCAGCTCATAAAATATTGAAAAGCGGCACCGGCATTGTCATCTAACTTGATCCATCCCGCGACAGTCCAATCCCCATCGGGGAACGTTAACGATGGATTATCAGGGATTAAAACATGATGCCCAGTCGTTTCATCAAAATGCAATCCGTCTGACTGCCATTCTGGCTCATTGACCAACGCTCCATTCTCACCCCTACCCGTCAACTCGACAAGTTTACCGCCAGTTGCCCCGAGTTGCGGTGCATAATGCCAAGCCAACTGATCCCACAAGAACGGAAACCTCGCGTCGGATTGCGAACGCGCAAAACCGGTGGCCCAGCTTGGTCGAGCACGTCGGGGGATGATGATTGAAGCCATGAGTGACCCTACTGGCTTTCCAAGACAACTGGGTTCATGACCTGATGCATCTCGATATCATCGTCTTCAAATGCGGAATCGCAGTTATTCACTACAATCAGTTGTCCCCAACGAGTCATCGGGGAAAACGTACCGACTACGCCGTTCTGGACTGAGCCACCGTCGTGTAAGCTCAGCGAGCCAATCTGCTGACATTGCTTGAGAAATTCGGCGAGCGTAATGCTGCCAAGTGCTCCAGCGGGTGCGTCACCATCTGCACCCGAATTACCCGCAACATTCCCGTTGGCTTCTGTAGTGTTGGTTGACGGTGCCCAATAGTAATCGACGGACCCAGGTACCGTGATGGTTTCGCCAGTGAAGTCCACACATCCGAGTACCGTATATTCGTCGGCTCGATTCGCTCCCAAGTCGATCTTGGTGCTTTGTCTACCTGCTGTTGTTGCCACGCCAGCAAGCGTTAGCACTACGTCGGTTGGTGTGCCGATTGTCCAATTCGTTGCTGCGTCTGCTGGACTAAACGATCCCGTAATGAAAAAACGAATCTGGTCGAGTGATCCGCCCGCAACATCTTTCCTGAGAATTTCCGTAGCCATGACAAACCACCTTTCTATTCCCCAGTCGCAAACAGATCAACGGCGGCATCAACGGCAGTCTGGATTTGCGCATCAGTCGCACCAAGAATCTCAGCCGTTTCGTTATCCTTATTCGCAGCCAACACAGCCCAACGCATTCTGTCAGCTTCAGGACTCGGGTTCTCAAAAACACCCGCTGCCCAAAGAGCCCGATTAGCGTGGTTCGCAGTGCCACTATCCTCGGTCCGAACGGTTTCGGCGGCAATAATTACCGCAACTCGGATTTTATTCCTAAGGATATCATTCGTTTGCACTGAGTACAGTTCTAAATAGGTTGCCATCTCTTCACCTTTCGATTATTCCGCTGGCTACATCAAATGTCTTAGTAATTCAACCACGCCGATCCCGGCACCGATGCCGGCGAACGTCACACCAATTACTTTCCACGCCGCCGCCTTTATCCCCGACACGTCTTTGCCAAGAGTCGCAATCTGGACGCCATGCGCGCTAACAGTCTCGATCAGACCTGGCTTGGAGTTGCCGTCAAGTGCTTTGCAGATCCGATCCAACCGCTGATTGCTGGCCTTGAGGTCGGTATTCGTCTCGACCAAACAGGTTTGTACGGCATGTAAATCGTCGCGAGTCGCGGCGTTGTCACTCATAAAGATCCTCCAGGTGTTCGAAGACGCTGCCTATTGGGTTATGTGCTTTCATTTCCTCAAGTTGTCCTTCAAGTTCCTTGATTCTGCGTTCCATCCGTTCGCAGTTGGCGCATCGTGGCGGGTCGTCTCGCTGTGCGGCATGGTTTTTAAGGTCAAGGCCATCGTGCGTTAGGAGTCCACTGTGCGCCGGGTGTCCACTCGGTTCTGCCATCACTCGTCCTCCGGTGCGCAACAGCCAACCACGACCACGCTGACGAACAATGTGACTAGAAGCAAGGGGGTCATTTCACGAAGGCCTCAGATCTTTACTCGGTCATTCCGGACGACATCGACTGTCGGTGGTTCCGGCTTCGGTGGCTGATGGTTGACCGCTTTCTCTTGTGCCTTCGCCTCCAGTTTCTTCACCCTTGTGCTGAGCTTCGTCATAGCTTCGTACATTGCAGCACTCGCGCTAGCTAAGAGACCAAGGAAGGCCAAAACAAACACAGCGACAAGAATCACGGCGCACCAGAACCAACCAATGAAAAACACTACGAGGGTTGCCGTCAGCATGAATACCGATAGCATGAGTAACCACGCCAAAGCACCTTTGATAACGTCTTTATTCCACAGAGTCATTCCACCGCCTCCTCAAGTGCCCTTACCTTCATACGAAGGGTTATGAGTTCTTCTTGGTCTCGTAGCTTTTGCGTTTTGTTCGCGTCCCAGTAGGCTTTGACCGCCGGCTCGGTCTGTGCCTCCAAGTACCCGACGTCACTCGTTAGGCGAGTCAAGTCACGGTCTAATCGATGGACCTTCGCGGCTTGCCATGTGCAAATCACGATGCATGTCACCACGGTAGCCGTGAGAAGACACAGAAACTCCCGGGCAGTTTTCGCCGATTCGGGGCTTTGCATCCTTGATTCTTCCTGTTCGGGTGTTTCACTCATACCATTACTTCCTTAGCCGCTTCGGCAAGTGTGCTGGCATCTCGCTGGTTATCTTCCTGGGCTCGCGAGATAGTGGTTCCTGCTGCCACCTGCGCTTCAGCGAGAACCGCCTTCCGTTCTTTCACGTCAGCCGCCACCGATCTTGCCACGACTGTCAACGACGGCGATGGGACCACTTGGTCACCGAATGTATGGGTGAGTGGGGGTGGCGTCGGCATCGGAGGAGGCAAGGGCTGAATCATTGCCTCCACCGCCGCCTTGGCCTGCTGGCCTGCTGCTACCGCCTCCCTCACGTCAGCAATCGACGTGTTGCCGTCTTGCTTCCGGTCTCGCCAGAGAAAGTAGATCACAACGACTGCTAAAGCGATCCACGGAAGATACTTCTCCGCCGTTTCTGTCACGGATAGTTGTGGCGGTGCGGTTTCTCCACGTGGATCGCTGGTAGGGGTGGGGTCAACGACGGCTGGCGTGGTTGCCGCTTCCATCTTGGCATCCAGTTCGGCCATGCGGGTTTCATGTTGGCGATCCTGCTTCTCGATGCGAGACTTTTCGATCATCGCCGCCATTTCCGCCGTTGCCTTATCGGCCTGGATTAGTGCATCCTGTGTTGCCGCGTTGGCTTGCTCAACAGTCGTATTGGCCTGGTCAATGGCTGCTTGTGTCGCCGCCTTGGCTTGCTCAATCGCTGAGTCGGCGTCGGCCTGAAACGCTGCGACCTGTGCAGAGATTAAACCTGTGTCGACGTCGAGAGGCGGTGTCTCTGCTGCAATGCCACCTGGATCTCGTTGCTCAGGCGCCTTTGGTGTGACACGCTGACGTAATCCACCACCACCAAGTATCTGCGTCCGTCGTGGCGAACAACCCAACGGCCCGCAGTTCGCCGTCAGGTACCATTCCGTATTGAGGGCATCGAGCGCGTAAGCGCCAAGCGTACTGGCGATCGTCGACGGCTTCGAGCCGAGGGTGTTTTTGCCGTCGGTTCCCCAGAGATTGCCAATCAGGACCACTTCGCCGTCATCTTCGATCGAGAACATGGCCCCACCTGAATCACCGCCGATCGACCTTCCGCTGGTCTGGATCCATCCGCCGTAGCTATGATTCATGACACCCTTGAACCAGAACAGCTTCCTCGGGCTATGGCCATAACCGGCACGCCATATCGTGTCGCCGTTCTTCGGATCTTTCGGGGCAAGCCTGATACCACGTATCGCCTTTTCAATCGGTCGCTTGATGCGGATATAGGCGTTGTCGAAGCGCTTCGATCGGCCGACTACAACCCCCTCGTATTCTCCGCCGCCGAAGAAACTAACCTTTACACGCTTGACGCGATCCACCAAATGCGAACATGAAAGGCAGATCCCCGCCCCCATGTAAACCCCGCTGCCGAGCGACGACCCGGCTCGAACGGAACAGAGATTAGGCTGCACGGCCTTGAGTTCCGGCGGCAACGTTGCCGCCTCGCAGACAGCAACGCAAAGCAGAAGGATCGTCACCCATGCGAGGACAACGACGGCGAATTGGGGCTTGGTTAGTTTCATAGCGTCACCTTTATGTTCTTGCGGATTATGATTTCCATATCGTCGCTCATCAGGCGAGTCATTGGCGTAACGGGGCCGGGGAAGCTTAGTTGAATCACTAAGCCCAGATGGGCCGCTGCTGCTACCTCGCGGCGGAACTCGGAAGCAGCGGCCTCAACACGCTCTACGGCGTCTTGCTCGGCGTCTGTGAATTTCGGCATGCGATCACCTTGCGAACGTCCCCTGCCCCCGAGAGGCAGGATGTGGTGTATTATCGGCGGCAGACGGCCAAGTCCCGGCGGGCTTCAAATTGAAACCCTGACTCCCGCCGGGGCAAGGCGACCATCTTTAAACAGGAAAGCGGCCCGCATCTTGGCACCAGTCTGCTCCACGAATGGGAGCATAGAACGCCGTGGCTGTCAAGGCCGGCTTGCTGGCACCACCCGAAAGGGCCATCCGCATCGATGGCGACTAGGGCCGCATGTGTCTTTCATGTCTTCTTCCTGTCGCCTGGCGGCCTCCACCCGCACGTCCGACACGGGACGACCGTGATTCTCGCGCGGCACTTGCATCGAATCGGTTCCGGCAAGGCGACCTCTCCGCCATTGAGTACCGGCTTCGCTGGGCCTGCTCTCGCATTGGACATTGACGGAATCGGCAAGGCTTTGCCTATTTCGAGAGGCCGTCTCGGTCGGTGCCACTTTCCTTTGGTGTGCTTCCGCATGTCACCGAGAATGGCCTCCACGACGCACAGCGGGACTTCCACGGCTTCGGCGGTGGCTTCCATCCACGTACCGTCTGGCAATGCGTCGACCTTGCCTTCGCCACCGGCTGCTTTCCATGCGCGTTGCTCGATGCGGTAGACTAGTGTGTTGGTTATTGCCGCCATGCCGCCGCCTTAATGTCCATCCGTAGCTACTTCAGTTTGTCTCTCAACCGACGAAATGCTTTAATATCTCGCTCCCAGTCACGTATGTTAGAAAGGCTGCCTTTCGTGAAGCTCTCGGGGATCGTGTAGGTGACTCGATGTGCGTCGATAAGACTTTCCTGGTAATCTATCGCCCGGCGAAGAGCTTGCCTGAGTCGCCGTCTTTCTCGTTTCGTGAACACTGCCAGCTCCTCTTGGTTCGCGACCCTACCACTGAATCAACACGCCCTCGAATCGATCGCCGTACCATTTCCGAAACCACTCAAAAAAGTCGTCGATAGATGCGAAGCCATCGTTCCTTGCGAAGTTCCTCAAGGCAAAATAAGGCATTACCTCCCCATCCCCCAAGGGCATTTCGCACTTCACCATGTCAAGAACAATCGGCACAACCCCAAGGCACTCTGCCTCTCTGAGCAGTCGGCGTCTCTCGGGTCGTTGGCCGACATACAGCCTCAGCGTGTCCCCCACGACGATCGGTCGTCGTCCGCGAATCAGCCGGACGTCTTGCCGTTTCTCACCCTGAGCGACTGCGGCGGCGAATCGTGAATGGAAATTCAACGCTGGCATGTTCATGTTCCTCCCTATGGTTTCCCCTTGCCCGACTGATATCGGAATTGCATCACATAGGCATCCTCCGCCGTCTCCTTGTAGTGTTCTCGCAAGACGGAAATGGCACGAAAACCGTTCTCGCGGAAGAATTGCTGAGCCGCCAGGTTCGTCTCTCGGACGTCGACTACAAGGCGGTTTCGGCGCTGTGATGACAATTTGGCGGTGAGTTTCGACACCATTTGGCTGCCGACGCCGCATCGCTGACACTCGGCGGCTACCGCGAAGTTAAGGACGTGAATTCGGTTCCTGTGAAGCTCGTAGACCATGAACCCAACCACGCGATCGTCGTACTGGGCGACCATGCCGATTATGGATTGCTGTTTCAAGCACCGAATAAAGTCTTCTTCGGTCCATGGAAACTCGAAGTCCTCGTCTTCGATTGCAAGAACCTCAGGCATATCCCGTTCGGTCATCCACCGGATATGAACCGTCGTTTCACTTGCGATGTGCATCACGTCACGTCTTTCTCGATGGGACGCGCGTAAAACTCTCTCCCAGCCTTATGCCACTCCCAATATCCAGCCTGAACTAAGTTACGCATGGCAGCCCGTACTGAGCGAATGAACTTATGGGACCAGTAACCTTCAAATGGAAATCCCGCGTCAGCACCTCCACCGCGATGCACTGTGTCCACCCATGACGCCTGCAACGCGCCATCCAGTTCCACGATTCTCGCGACGAGTTCCTTGTTCGTCATGTCGCTGTATTGTTTCATCACGGAGCCTCCTTTCGATTCCGTAACCAAATCTA
>Ga0209976_10001018_pt1 | contig 16918 bp, 27 predicted proteins | sample SumtaG_FD_182806 | JGI IMG/M metagenome (GOLD analysis project Ga0209976, IMG submission 182806) | Deep subsurface microbial communities from Indian Ocean to uncover new lineages of life (NeLLi) - Sumatra_00157 metaG (SPAdes) (version 2) | ecosystem: Environmental > Aquatic > Marine > Oceanic >...
CCACTTGATATTGTTGACTCCATTGTTCTCATATGCCTTTAGAGTAAAGTTGTGTGTACTATTAGTCTGGGCTGTGATCATTTGGTATGGAGTCCAATACTCAGTTACATCAGTGGTATCACCATTAAAGGAGAAACCACCTTTTACAACTTGTTTGTGATTTTTATCTTTTCCAAATGTTGGTGGAACACAATCATTACAGCCACCTCCACTTTTCTTCTTTTCAGTAGATCCAGAGTTTGGAATTCCAAAGCCGCCAGGATCAGAAATTGTACCTTGTGTTGGATCTGTATCTCCGAATTCACCATCAGTTATTGAAATGGTGATTTTATTATCACCATCATTTGTCTCTGAAACAATAATAGAAGATGCATCAACCCAAGCACCATTTATTATTTTCCAGAACTGTGAATTTGCTGGAATAGGTTCTGGGAAAGTAAATGTAACTTCTATAGTAGACGGAAAAAATACTAATCCTGTAACATCCCATGATAATAATCCATGTGGGAATGTTACAGAAGATGGCTTGCCAGTAGCTGTCACGTCTGATTCAGCAATACTTTGAACATTTTCCAAACTACCATTATCAGATAAAATAGTTATTGAACCAGTGTCAGTAGATGATGGAATAACAGTAGAGATTGGTAAAACAATATCTTCATTTGGATTGCCTGAAATATCTTGTACAGTTTCTGCATTCATGACAAGATCAGGTCTAACATATCCTTGAAGAGTAAGAGTATGTGAGGGACTCAAAGTAAATGACAATATGGTAGAATCAGAACTAGTTGTAAGCTCATCTAGAGTTAGAGGGAACTTGATAGTTGGTGATTCTTGAATGAAAATTTCTGTTGTAACAATATCATCAATAACTGTTGTATCAATATTATCAATATCAATTATTTTATCAAATGTTATGGTAAATTTTGATTTATCTACAGATAGTGCAGATGATATGACTTTTGGTGCGTCAACAAATGTGATTACAATTACACCTGATGGTGCTGATGTGTTGTTTCCAACAGTTGCAGTTACATAAATTACGTTGTCACCTGGAATTAGGTCGATTCCAGTAAATGAGAAATCCCCATTAGCATCAACAATTACAGTACCAACAGATACTCCTCCATTGAATAGTTCTATTGTAGATCCTACATCGCCAAAACCATAAATTGATGATATTGGTGATGAGTAAACTGTTAGAGATGGTGTGATAATTACTGGAATAGATGGTACCTCATCAGCAAGAGCAACACTTGCATAGCTTACAGTGTGAATGAGAAATACAAACAATGATAAAAATATTAATTTATTCATACTATCTTACCTAATCATATATTCCGCTATAACTGTTGCTATCTCTTCAGCAAATTCTTCAGTCATCATTTCTGCAAAGTCTTCACCTATTGCCTCCCCAATAGAATCAGCTACTGATTCCACATATGGTTCAGGGTCACTAAGATATTCTTCAATCTGGCTAGGTAATTCATCACCAAGGATATCACTAAATTCATCTCCCAATTGATCAAATTCATCTCCATTAGGTGTAGTAATAGTAAAGGTGTCTCCAGATGAACTCATTTCACCACTGTTTGTTATATTATCCACACTTTCAGATGTTGGCTCAGCTGATGGGTCACTTGATGATGTAGTTCCATCTTCAGTATCTGGTTCAGCTGATGGATTTGCATCATTTTGTACGTTTGTTTTAGCTTCATCAAGATTTGCTTGTGCCTCTTCTAGACTCGTTTCTGATTGTCTTAAATCTTCAGTTGTGTCTTGTACGTTTGTTTTAGCACCATCTAGTTTTACTTGAGCTTCATCTATTTTAGCTTGTGATGGTCTTGAAGCGTTAATTGTATCGTCTACATCTGTTTGTGCTTCATCAAGCTTTACTTGTGCCTCATCTAGTTTAGCTTGGGACTGTTCCAAATTGTTAGTTGCATCTCGTACATCAGAGGAAGCTGCATTTCTTTGAGCAATATGATATTTAGTTTGTATATCAGCTAGTTCTATTTCAGTTCTAGTTACTTCACCCTGTGCTTTAGCATACTCTGCATATGCTTGATTTGCTTCATTTTGTGCTTCACCAATTGATAATGAATTAGTAGATCTATTCACAAGAGGGTTAGCACTATCTGCTATCTGTTGTAATTCTGTTGCATTATCTTCTGCTTGTTTTAAATTATCAGCTGCATCTTTTGCTGCTGTTTTAGCTGTATCTAGTTGATCTACAAAATCTGCGGCACTAGTTGATGGCGTAATTACTGAATCCATATTTCTTAAAGCTATATTGTATTTAGCTTGTGCTGCACCTAAATCATGTTGTTTTTGACTTGCCGTAAGTTGTAAATTAGTAAGATCAGTTTGGAATTCTTTTACTCTTTCACGATCTGCAATAGAAGAAGCGCGGGCTTGTTCTCGGAGTTCAATAGCTTTCATATTGATTGAATCTTGAATTGCTTCTTGTGCATATTCTTCAAGGTATTTAATTTCACTTAACATATTATAGGGTTGACCTGAATTCGTCGTAGTTGTTAGGTTATCTTTGGCATCTAGATTAATTTTAATTGTAGTTTCCTTTTTATGAGTTTGAAATCCATCAGACACCTCACAGGTGGTATGAATATTTGATAATTCCTGTGTAATTATTGATGTAATGTTGTGATCTATTTTTTGACTGATATCTAATTTTATCTCATCAAGGGACATTCCATTATTGAGATCATTGTTTACAGTATCTGCTAAACTGTCATTCAAATTCTTTAGTACTTTAATGGTGATTTTATGACTTAACATGTCTACAGGAATATTACAACTAGATTCATCCATATTTTTTGTATGTAATTTATTAATCACATCTAAAAGATGTGAAATTTTTGCTTCAATCAAGGGGGTTGCTCTAGTTACAGTTTTTTCAGCCAAAGATTGAGACATCTTGTGATGTGGTATAGATTTAGGTTTAGGTTCAGTTATGGATTTTACATGATTAAGAATATCCTCAGAAGTAATAACATCTGAACCATCATTAATTTGGTATAACATTGCTGTTGATGTCATTACCAAAACAACTTGTCCACCCAGTATTTCACCAGCTTTAGTTCCTATTTTTTTACCCAAGGGACCGCCAATTGCTTCACCAGCTTCTCCACCAAGTTTAGCTGACTCGTTGCTAATCTCACGTTCAATATCTCCATATTTTTCTTGCCAGTTACCAAAATCTATTCTCTTCATTTGTTCTCTTTGATATTTTTGAACAAAATCAATTACTGGATTGTGAATATTAAATGCAGAATCGTGTAAATCTTGATATACATAACCAACATCACCATGACTAAGGTGTTCAATATCATTTCCAGAAAGTATAAACGTATTACCATCACTAGCTAAAAACTCATATGCAGATATCCCAAAATCTTTTGCATCAAATTTTGACAAGCAATGTTTTCCCTTATCATCGCACACAATATCGACATACCTACTACTAAACTCCACTCCAATATTTTCCCCTAGTTCTTTAATATCAGAATATTCGCCTCTAACAAACTTTGCAATTTCATGTTTAGGTAGAGAAGATATAGGATCGGTAATAGTTGCTTTTATTGCAGCCTTTCCATCTTTTATTGCTTCATCTTTTATTGCTTTTGTAGCTATATTAGCTCCTTCTTCTACTAGATCTAAACCGTCCTCAGCTCCATGAATAACTACATCGGTTCCTTTTTTGATCAAATCGTCTACTAAATCGTCAATAAACAATACTGAATTCTCAAAAGTTTCAGGAATTTTAGGATCATTTCTTTTGTTGTACTGTGTCAGCCCCTCACTTGCTTCTTCTAAAATTTTAACATCATATTGTAGAATCTCAGATTCATAATTATAAACAGGATTTGTCAATTCTATAATAAACACATCTGACTGCTCGTTCCAATCAAGTAATTCTAGTGCGGCATTTGGAGGATCATTTGTAAAACTGTCATCACCTTCTCCCCATAATGCAACAAACAGTTCTGTTTTTTCAAATCCTGAAATTCTATCAGGTCTATCTGAGAAATATACAGTGGTAGGAGAAATTCCAACAAGAGTTAAAATTTGTCGTCCATCCTTTTCTTCAAATGTTCCAGAATTTGCAGTTTGGACAAATAACAGTTGAACATCAGGATTAATCTTTTTGTCAGTATCAGGAATTACAATTTCTCCTTTAGGTGGAGTAGGAACATTGGCAGCAGAGCACAATTGATCACCACATACTTTATTTGAACCAGTAACTGAAAGAGGTGTACCTTTTGATTTATCTGCAAATACATCATCAAAAGACAGAGCAGGTGTAATACCAATTGATAATATTAAAGGAATTAAAGCAAAAACAATCAAACGTTTCATTAAGATTCTATAAAGTAATTTAGTATATATTTTTATCGTAAGCTATGAAAATCGTACTTGTATTAGTGTAAAACTTGTTTAATTCTCTCAATTTTTTAAATAATTACATAATTTTATTCAAATACATCTAAAGCTACCCATCCATGTCATAAATTGATTCCATTTTCAGATAGATAGTCTTCTGAGAACTTTGCAGCAGATGGATATGTCTTTTTTATCTCATCAGTCTTTTTGTCAATATCATATTTGTTTATTATTTTTTTTAAAATCTCAATTAACAGATTCTTGTTGTATGGATCTGCTCGCTTCCATGTTACAAAAAGAGAATAGACAAACCCTCCCCCTCCAGTGTCTAGTTTGAATTCTCCTATTGGATGTTGAGATTTCTCATACATCATACAAAGCCCAACTATATCCTCAATGATGATATACTGTTGCATAGGGTTGTATTTTTCCCAGAAAATCATTGCATCTTCTGGGTTTTTGCAACTGACTCTATCATTTTTCTTAATTTTATCATAGTTGCTGTTTCGTCCCCATTATCATTAATGGTTCCACAAAGATTTGGATGACTCTTAATGGATTTTGTTTTAATGTTATTTGGAGAAATGTTTCTGAAAATATAGATCATTGGTTTTCCCAAGTCAACTGTATGTTGCCATTCTGCTTGTGCTCGCTCATCATCAAACCAGCTTTCAGATATTAAAAATACTGCAATGTTTGTCTTATCTAATGCATGTAATGCTCCTTTTGGATTATGCTCAAAGTCACCTGATGTTTTTACGTTTAGTTCTGTTTCTGTTGTTTCCACTAAGCGATGCTTGTTTATTGTAAAGGACATTAGATAGTGCAGTATATTACAAGAATCACATTCGTATGCATGATTGCCTGTTATGACTCCCTGTTTGTAGCTCATCTGAAAATTAGGATCTAAATCTTCTATCTTCAAGTTATCTATGATATTCATTATTCTTTTCTTGTGTTGCTCAAAATTTTCAGGAGTTAGGGGAATCATTCTACCAGACTTGGCTCCTCTACAATTCCAATTGAAAGACCGTAACAGTAACTCATGTCATAAGATGATGTAAAGCTGTTTAGAATTTCTGCAATCTCTAAGGAATTCTCTATGTGTTTGTCTATCTCATGACACACAACAAATCCACGTTTTTGTTCTTCTTTAAAGAAACCGTGTATATGATATCTCATTTCTTTTTTCTCCTTTGTGGAGATGGTACAAGGGATAGTCTGTATCTTTTGTTAGGATTGCTCATTAGCTCATTTGCAATTTCATGTATGTAGAATTCATACTCTATGTTAAAACAAGCTAGTATCTCATGACCTTTGCCGTAAATTTTGCTCAATACAATTTCTCCTTTTTTGAGATAGTTGCATTTGTAGGATCAAACAATACGATACAGCTACAATCCCAAGTATTGAAAATAGTGTGAAAATGCAAGTCAGATGAATTTTCATAGTATATGCCATCACAGATATTCAATGCATTACCCCATACTGAACGTGCAGTTACAATATTGCCTTTTTGTAATTGATCTATTTGGTAACTTGAAATATTTATCAAATCACTTAGAGGAGAAGAATAAGAATGCTCTGGAAAAAGATTATGATGTTTTAGTTCTGGTATTAGAAACAAGAAAAGTTCATCAGCATCACTTACTGTAGATATTCTGATAAACAAAAGATTGGGCTTTAGATAGACATTGCATGTTGTTGATGCTTCTATATCTCTGAATTCTTCTCCAGTACACCATCTCTCCCAGTCTCCATTAATTGATATCCAAAATCCAGGTGGTTTGTACAGTAAGGCATAATCTCCCCTGTCTTGAATTTTAATGCCATTACTCATCATACTATCATATCCTTTGTGTGAAGTTACATGTGTAAGATTCTCAGTGATGTAATGACTGTTAATGTAATTCACAATTTTATGTCTCGCATTTTTTTAAAGGCTTCTTGCAAAAACGGCATTGTCTTTAGTGCATTGATTTGTAAAAGAATCTCATTGAACTCTTCAGGAGAAATATGTGGAAACTGTGTTGCAACATTTGTTGTCAGCTCTGCAAATACTTTTCCTGCGTGATGTGCATAGGTCATTTTTTGTTCAAATGAAATTGCGTTTGGAGCTGTAATACAAGTAGACATTCCCGTAATGTGTCCAATTAGAAAAACCAACATCTCCCTATCTGTGACTTGTGGAAATTTGTACTCATTTGGCTCTCTTTTCAGAGTATCTGATGCAATAGAATCCATGTACGAATAATTGCACTTGATGCAGTTCTGCCCGTTTAGTGCATTGTTTATGATTTTACATTTTGAGCACTTCCATGTTCCAGGATCTACACTGTCAAAATTTGCAAAATTAATTTTACTTGTAATATCCAAACCAATATCAGTCATCTCGTATTCAGTCTCTGAAACTTTTTTGAGAGAACCAATTTTTACTCCCATATCCATGATGCGTTGAACCTGCTTTCTGTCAAATCCTGTTATCTTGCAAAGATCATCAATGGTTTTTCTTGGAGTACTCAATTTTTTCTCCTGTCGTTACGGTTGAACTTTCTTCCCATTACACTCATCAAAAGTTCTGATTCCATTTCCAAAAGTAATTGTGCATCACCCTTCTCAGAACCCAATGTCGGAAACCCACTTTCTATTAATCTCTGGTCAATCATTATTTTCAAATCACCGCCCTCAAGTGATTTTTGTTTTGCAGAAAACCATCCAGTTAATGCACAAATCAGATAGTTTCTTTCCATCATGCAGTCCTCTTGAAAATATTTTTCAATATCTAAAAACCTCTGATGGTTTTTTCTTTTTGTTTTTACGCTGATTTTTTTTGCATTCTTCAGGAGTATGTCTTGATGCTCTAATTGATTCGCCACACTTTGAGCATTTTACATATGTGTGCAGTTCTACCATTATTACACTCTGACCTCTGTATCGTTTTTATCAACAAACGCAACAGATGGACAAATCTTATTGTGGTTTGTATGCAAGTATGTCAAAAACAAGCTTGGATTCTTTGAAAGTTTTGGAGTGTCATCTTTTTCTTTTTTTGCTTCTCTTTTTTCAGCACGTTTTGCAAGGTATTCAAAGAGATACTTTCCCCACCACTGAAATGATGCAACTCCGTACTGAAAAGCAGCCATGAAATAGTTTCCTTGAAGTAAATTTATCGTACCCCAAATTGCAAAAAGTGCAATAACTACTACTTTGATGATATTTGTGTTTCTTCTGGACTTTTTAATATCAAATGGCCTTTGTTTTCTTTTTGGAAGTCTCTTGGCAATAATTGCAAAGGGAAATAAGATAACAGCAGATACAACTGCTCGCATGTAAGGACAGAGATTTACAACTTTTGGAATGGACTTGTAAACCAGTCCGCTTCTTTGTTTTTTGAACAGATCATACTGTTCATGAAATTCCTTATTGGATGCGTTTCTCCATTTGCAGTGAAACTCTGTTTCTTCTTTTTCGATTTTTTTTACTGTAGCATCAACATCAAATCTTTTTTCAACAAAAAACGACTCTCCAAATACCCACCTCACTAGTCTAAAATGCCAAGAGGTTGTGTTGAATTGTAGCACTTTAACTTTTAAAGTTATAATATATTTATGCCGAGATTCAGCTGCCATTGAATGTGCGACTAGAAATTGTATGTGTGTATGAGTATATTCCAAAATACCCTTAAACATATTTTTGTATTAGATACCAAAGTCTCAATGAAGCATGAGATTGAGAATTCTCAATCTTACTAGATCTAGATGCGGAGAGGTTGGTTTATTTTTTTTTATTCATATTTTTTGATTGTATTTGATCAAGTTTTTTTGGAACAAATCGCTTTGGTAAATCAATTTTTAGATACCAAACTTTTTTACATTTGGGACATCTGAATCTTATTTTGTGTATAGTTATTGCGCCCATTACTCCAGATATATTGCATTTTTTGCATATGTAACCAAGTATTTTCTTTTTTTGGAGATATTCTCTGATTGTTATTTTTCGTTGGTAACATTTTAGCTTACTGAGTTTTTGTCTTTTTATTCTTTCCCTATATTGTAATCGAGGATATCGCATGTAGTAAGAATAATACAATCATTAATTAAAATTGCCACAAATTAATTAATCAAGATTTAGGTTTTGCTCAATGTAACGTATCATCATAACATTTCTTGTGCCAGTAAAAACGAGTCTTTATATCTGTACTTCGACCATTTTTCATTATAGTTGAAGCTTTAGAGTAAATCATTTCATTGTTGGAGATTTCACCTTTGCATTTTCGGCAGACTTTTTTATGTCTGGCTCTTGATGACTCGATTAGTCTAATACGTGGCATTATGTACTACCTTCCCTCGATACGACATTCTTTTGCATATGCCCTTACATACTTGTGCCAGTAATTAAAACCAACATTATCGTATTAGTCAACATACCCAGTATCACCTAATGCCAGATTATCATATGGGTGATCCTGGATGTATTGCGTAGCTTTGTGAATGTCTGCAAATATCAAAATATCTCTTCCAGATGACATGTCAGTAACTGTATGTACTAACTTGTTTGAAATATAATCAGGATTTTTTTGGGAGCATAACTGACAGAATGGATGATGTATTCTTAATGCCATCAGCCCTTTGATGGTATGACAGTAGTGAAAAAAGATTCCATTACCTACAATAGCAGTATCTGCATTCAAAATTATTCTTTTAATCTTTTTCTTAAAAAGGTACATTCAGTTCTGATTGAACCCATTTCTCTAAGTGTAAAAGAGGTTCAAGTGCAACTGAATCTAACGTTATGTACTAATTTTAAAACTTAGTTATTTAATGAATAAAAAAATTATTCCTCCACAATACATCTTAAAAGTTTTAAAAAACTTTCCCCTTAGAAAATTAGAAGAAACGTTTCGAATTGCAGAGTTTGAAAGACCAAAACAGTTACGACACATTAACAAGATTGTAGAGGCGATGGCTGCCAACGAATTTTTCTATAATATTTTGGCAGTAACGCAAAAAAGAAATGGTATCTTTGAAGTTATTGACGGACAACACAGAATAGGGTCCCTCATAGAATTGCGAGAGAATTATGATGTTACACATTATGACTTGCTAATATTGATATTCCCAGTAAAGTTTGCACGAATAATTTATCGTAGGATTAATCTAGGTTATCCATTAAAAATGCAGGATCATCTTCGAGCATTAGATAATAACAGACATCCGTTTTTTACAACATTAAGACCACACTTTGTTCATTACAATGACGGAATTTTACCAAAGTTTTCAATGATACTCAGTGCGTTGTCGTATGCCAAAAACGGATCACCGCGAGCTGTTCGACCATTACTATTAGATAGAATGTTTAAGAGTATTACAAAGGATGATTTGAATGCAATAATATCATTTAGTAAGGCACTAGCAGAAATAGAACCACATGCTCCAAAAAAATTTCAAATGCTTTATTCATTTTCAATTTACAGAAATATGTTTCGTGTAGGATTTGAAAACAGATTCAACCAAAGCACTTGGGAGAATTTCATAACACTTTGCAAGACAGATAAAAAAATTGATGAGCTTCACAGAGATAGAAACATGGAGGCAATTAGAGCAATTTATTCTCACATGATTGAAAAAATTGCAGGTAATATGGGAATGAAATTGGAAAGAATAGATAGAACAGGAAGTGAGTCAAGATTAGTGTTAAATGCAGTTGTTCCTTCTATAGAATCTTCTCCCGTTTCATCTAGTCCAATATTTTTCCAAACATGAGTTACATTCATTCCAAATATTGGGAAGATGCAGCATTTGGGCAAGAACACAAAAGAGTAAGAAGAAAAAAGCAATGCAACTGTACACAATGTCAAAATGAAGTGTAATGGATATTTCAGATGTTGATAGGTTAGCAGAGTTTATAGATCATAAAAAAATGGAAATAATGCGCGAAGTGGCAAAAAAAATGCCTGATAGTAATTTGGTGTACATCATAAAATGTATAGATGAAACATGGGATAAAGAGATGAAAAAATTAAAACCACCAAAAAAGAAAAGTGCATTTGTAACTAAATTTTAAAATTAGAACCAAAAGGAGTTCGTTGGGAACGGGTCACTCCAGTTGGCAGTTTTACATGATTTCAATACAGGTAGGACACCTGCTTGCAACCTCTCCAGGTTTTGAAATCAATATTATACAATGTTAAACACTAATTAAATATTTCTCAGCTATGTACGTTTTGCTTGGTATCATTAAGTTGTAGGCATTTTAGGGCACTAGAATAATTTCTAATACAGAGGGTATTTGTTATTTATTTCCATCTTAGCCTACACAAAGTTCAAGATTAGTTTAATTTAAAAAAGTTACTTTATGGTATGCTGGGTATCCTTAATTTTCTAATTTATATTTTCTACTACGTGATCTACTTCTCAGTTTAGTCCTACAGCATATGCACTTAATCGCAGTTGTAATAAAAAATAATGCACATAACGTACATCTTTTCTGTCCAGACTTGTAACGCAAACGGTTTTCCAAGTTTGGTGCCTCATGTCTCTTGCATATTCCTGTGCATACTTGAGCCAATAATCAAATGAAAATAAATGGTAATTTAAAATTTATACTATGGTGACTTGCCACATCAAAGAATCAAAAATCATTAAAACCCAATGTTTTTATATAATTCTAAAAAAATATTTTTGTGAACTCGAAACCCGTTTTACTCACATTTGTAATTTTATCCATGTTTGTTCTAATATCTGCAACACCATTATTTCAAGAAGCTGATGCAGTAAAAGCTAAGGGTACCTATACTAGTGAAATAAATTCCAAAAAAGTTTGTGGAGATAAATTGTGTACAGATGTAACTCCTGATATAGAAATAGCAAATCCATCTGCAACATATTGTATCAAACAAAACGGTGATTATGATTTAGTTTCTGGTACTTGTACTGTAAAATCCGTAGAATGTGATGCGTGGGATTATTTTAAGACCAAAGTATGCGGTGTGTCTGATGATAAATACCCCGATACCCAAAATGAAGTCTCATTACTGTTTATACAAACCGCACATTCTGGAACTTTGATATCATATGAAAAACAACTAGTCCTTACATTAAATGACGTATCTCCAGTAACAGTATTTTTTTCAGATAGACCAAATAGAGTTACAGGACACGAATCAACACAAGAATTTATTGGAAAATGGAATGATGGTTCTGATAGCTTTGCAGTTGATCCTCCAAACGCTGCATTAGATATTATACATAATGATGATTCACAAGATATCCTAATCGTTGAATTGATGAATCCTGTGTATGATGCTGATGCCAGAACTTTGCAGTATGATGTGATTGTTTTAGAAGAACCAGGTACGGGCATTTCACATTACGGTGATGAAATGGATGACTCTATTCCTGAATCATTTGGTCAGGTTGCACTGTTTATCGATTCGACATACAAAAGTTTCTATTGTAATTGTGACCCAACTTCAGGTGATGGAACTTGTCAGTGTTCTTACGATTACCATTTGGGAAAGAGTGTGACTAAGGAGTTCCGCGGTTACTGTTCAGGTGAAGCCAATGTACCGCAGAAGATGCATGTTTCTGGAAGAAAACATGGAACAAGCTGTAGTATATCTTTAGCTGTGACACCATGGGGTAGTGAAACATATCAAACCAAGTCTTGTACAAATTGGAATCCTACGGTTGGTGATAGTATTGATGTAATCCTTACATGTTTTGATGACACTGGCCCCTATCCAAATAAAGCTGAACAATAGTACAAGTAAGGTAAGCAACGTATGTAAAATTCCTATTGAGATGAATCAAGTAAAATCAAATCATTAAAGATAAAACTAAAGAAATGATTTACGCAAAACAAGGTGCTGGCACCATACATATAGTTGATTTTTTAAAAAAGAACATCTGCATCTAGATATATTACAATTAATAAATCCCTGATTAATCATATGCTTTCATTTATGGTAATGGTGCATGACCACGCTTGTATCCATTCCATTTTCTATACTCATAATCAGTTAATGGAGTATCGCAACCGCATTTACAATTTGTTTTCATGTATCAACCCCAGGTAGGTACAAATTTAAAAAGTATACTATATGGTACCAGAACTTTTAATCACAATATGAATAGTTCTTGTCAGAGCAAACAATTAGCTTTAACACATCAACCTTATCCTCAATACTCTCTGCTTTTTCAATAACATTATCAAGCTTGTTGCTTGTGTCCTCAAAGTTAAATTTTGCAACCTCCAGATTTAGGTTACTAATATCGTCTGCATTTGCATCAATGTTTCCCCACATTGTAGCAACTAAAAATAACACTATCCCTCCAATTATACCACTTCCAATCATGGTAGAATTAAATTTGTTTAACATATTTTATTATTCATGATACAACTAAAGGTATTATTCTTAAAATTATACCAAGGGTGCCAGTTTTAATTAATCCAAAACAAATCAATGGGTTCTTATAATATGAATAAATCTTTTTAAATAATAGTTTTTTCTATAAAATACGACTTTGACTAATCGATCCATTTATGTAATTGTTATTGTGATTAGCATAATTTTTTTCGCTGCTGGCATTTTCTTATCATCTTTTATACTTCCGCAAGAAAGTGTTCCAGCTTCATTTCTGTTTGTACAGACTGCACATTCGGGAACTTTGTTACCGCAAGATGACAAATTAGTTCTGACATTAAATGGCGTATCTCCAACAACTGTATTTTTCTCAGACAGACCAAACAGGATAACAGGTCACGAATCAACACAAGAGTTTGTTGATAACTGGAGCGATGGTTCTCATAGCTTTGCAATTGATCCTCCAAACGCTGCAATGGATATTCTAAGTGGCAATGATAATGATTCACAGGACATTCTAATCATTGAACTAATGAATCCTATGTATGATGCTGATGCAAAAACTTTGCAGTATGAGGTAATTGTTTTAGAAGAACCTAGTTCTGGGATTTCACATTATGGTGATGAAATGGATGGTTCTATCCCAGAGTCATTTGGAGAAATCGCATTATTCATTGACAGTATGACAGTTGATGGAACAATCTGTTCTGTATTTGGTCCATGCCTCATTCCTTGATTAAGCATAATTTTTAATTTTTAGCTATATGGTACCAAGTCAATTTAACAAGACCACACCCCTTTTTTAAAAAATTTTTTTGAGCTTTTGCTGGGTACCTTTAATTTTTAATTTAATGCAGGCATCAACATGAGACACATTTGTGCAACCGTAGGATATTAAACTAATTGAACTGGAGCCAATGTCATTTTATTCTCCTATCTAGCCTACGCATTAATTTAACTAAACTTTAACTTAAATGTTTTTTAAAAATTTTCATTTCAAAAATTCATAACTTCATACTTGGTGGTATTTAGTTTAAGTTAATTTAATTACCTTAAATTTTAATAAACCTCGTCAGGGTCGCAAAGCTTGGTATTGCGTGTGTTTGAAAATCACATTTCCACCTCGGATACATGGGTTCAAATCCCATCCCTGACGGGTTGTTAACTTTGTTAATTTAAGTTAATTATTTAAGATTAATGGTACTAGTATGTTTGTAGTAGTAGCAATAACATATGCTGTAATTAGACCAAAAACATAATACTTGAATTTAATATCTGCAATTACATCCATGATTAACCCTAGGCACCCTTTAATTTAAAATTTAACCATATGGTACCAAGTGATTAATAGAGGATTGTTAACTAGGCACCTCAAATTTTAATCCGTCTCTCTTTGGGGGTGTTGGATAGTCGTTAGGAGTCCCTTACAAAATGACACTCCTTTTTTGATAAGATGGGGGTTATGCAGTAATTACCAAATTAATTTTAAATGCTCTGTGCGTATATTTCCATGTTTTATAATAAAAACATGCAACGAGCTATAAGGTCAAATGAACTTATAGCTATGTGAGGGGGGTAGGGGGGGTATGAATCCGTGTTAATAGTGCGCATGGTGTCATTATGGGATAATTTAACAAGCCTGAATACTACATACACACAAGCTATTAACTTAATTTTTTGGGTCATTACTAGACAATACAATATTAAACAAAGTCTGCATTAATCATAATATGTTAATTCCTTTCTTCATACATGGTATTATTACAATAATTTTACTAATTGTTATCATTACCCATAAGCGAGAAGATAAGGGCATTAAATTTAAAGTGATTAGGATATTGATCATACTGTGGATTATTGTTTTATTGTTGGAATTGGTGTTTAGTGTGTTCAAATAATACAGACTGATCTTAATATGCTAATTTGATTAATTTGGGATATGGTAACAACTTGCCCAGAATGTGAATTAATAGTAATTTCAAATAATAAATTAAATTATTGTTCTAACTGTGATTATGTATATTGATTAATTCTCTAACTATGATTATTTTGATGTATTCTCTAAACGGGGCTTTTGAAATTATAGAAAATGAGGATTTAGATTATTAATTATTATGTGTATTAATTGAACAAAATTAGGAGGATAATAGATCATTAAGGGCATCAGTGAATGTAATATTTTTAATTGATTTAGCTTGTAATGCTGATTTATGAGCTTGAACTTTCTTTAAATTCTCGTTTGTCAATATTACGGTTGTTTTGTTAGCCATTGTTAATTATTATGAATCCAGGGTTATATATTCTTTTATTCTAATATTCTCAATAGTAATGCTCTTATATTCTAATATTCTTAGATGATACATGTCAAAACATGAGACACAAAGAAACAATCAAAACAAAAGCAATTTTTTAAATGAAGCATTTGAAGAGATTGAAGAGAGTATAGAAATAATGAACAATGGAGGTAAAATAACATGGTAACATATGAGATAGTAAGATTTTACAGAGAAGCAAGTAAAAGTTCAAGACGCATTAAAGGCGGTTTAACATTAGAAGAAGCCCAAGCACATTGCTCAAAAGAATCAACACATGGAGATGGTTGGTTTGATGGATATCAGGAGGAATAATTGATATGTCAAGATATGATCAAGATCAAGCTGAGATATCAAGAATTCAATTTCATACTCCATTTAGCTCAGAGCTAAAAAATGAAATGATTTCCAAGATTGAAAAAAGAATGGCTATTGAAGAGCAAAAAGAACTTGATGGAAAAGGAACTGGATATTACAGCGAGGATGGAAACTAATGAATCAAAAACAGCTAGAAAAGAAAATTGGATATTTTAACAAATATTCACCTATCAAAATCGGTCTTAATGATAGAGGCGGATCAAAACAGTACTTAGTAGTTAATGGCACAATGGATAAAATAACACCGATTGGAATGACTGTGAACCAATTATGGGATCACGTTGACACATTGGAAAATTTTGTCCGAGAAATGGAGAATACTCAAAAATGAGAACTTTAATGCAAAAAGAGCTAAAAGATCAACCTAGATATCAAGAGATGGAATTAATTTTATCTTCTGACTTTGATAAAATGACTCTAGAACAGCTCAACGAAGTAAACGCCCAATATGTTAATTTACAAAAACAAGGCGAGACATTACACTGGAGTAATGATCAATACAAGGCATGGCAATACATGCATTTTTGTATTAAGAAATTAGAAAATGAAAATGATTCTGCCAAAGTTGGAGATGTTTTTCATTCTTCATGGGGATATGATCAAACAAACACAGAATATTATAAAATTGTGTCAATCTCCAAAACTGGTAAAACTGCCAAAGTGGTACAAGTTGGATCAGTATCAATAGGTGATAAAAAGAAAAACGCCCGTGATATGTGCGAGAGTATAGTTGCTGATCCAGAAAATACAATTGATTCAAGAAAACAGCTTGTAAAAATTGAGCGAGCACATACTAGAAATCCATACAATGAAAAAGCCGTTGGAATTGGTGAAATACAGCTAAGAGGCTCTGTATTTATCGGAACTGATGAAAACAGCTCAAAACATTTAACGACTTTGAGAAGAGTGACAGGTCAAAATTATAGGAGCTGGTACGCTTGATTCGAATCCTTATTTTTGATACGGATGCCACAATCATTCAAATTCAAACGCAACTCAATGATCTAATTGAGGAAAATGGAGGCGATGAGAATTTGAAAAGTATTCAATGCGTAAGCCAAAATAATAGAGACTTGAATGGTTCATCAAGAATTATTTACACTCTACAATTCCAGGAGGATAAAAACTAATGTCAACTTGTAGATGTTGCACAAATAAAAACGCCCGTGTTATGGCTCCTCTTTGTGACAGATGCTTTTTAGGCTGGAATGATTGTTGTGCTTTTAGAATTGCACTTGATCAAGTCATTGAAGATAGTGCAGAGCACACATGCCAAGAACTTGGATTTTATAAAGTTCCATTTAGTCTGCAAATAAAACGCATCAATGCAAAAATTAGAAAACAAAAACAAGAGGTAATTACAGCTTGACTCCAAAAAATCTAAAGAGTTGGACACAAAATGGTAAAACAGTAAAAATTGGCGATACTGTTAATGTTTATGTTTCACCTGATGAACCAA
>Ga0209976_10001019_pt1 | contig 16915 bp, 31 predicted proteins | sample SumtaG_FD_182806 | JGI IMG/M metagenome (GOLD analysis project Ga0209976, IMG submission 182806) | Deep subsurface microbial communities from Indian Ocean to uncover new lineages of life (NeLLi) - Sumatra_00157 metaG (SPAdes) (version 2) | ecosystem: Environmental > Aquatic > Marine > Oceanic >...
GTGCTGCCGACCCCGAATGGCGCGCGCAGGCCAGCATCTACAAGATCCTGGGCAAGCGCTCTATCGCTGACATCGACATCAAACAGGCTGCGATATGGTCGGGAGCTATGACCTCGGCGAGATGCCCGGCGCCTCCCTGGTTCAAGATTCCGCTGGCGTGGATGGGTGAGGAAGAAATCCTTATGATGAAGCCGCACGGTGCTGAGTTTTCCGTCGCGGACAACATCATCCAGTTCAAGCACTTCCTGAAGATGAAGGCGGAGCTTGACCTAACTTTCCGCACCCGCAAGCACGACTGCGAAGACCGGCTCGTCATCGACACCGGCCCGGAGTACAAGAAGGCTCTCTACGACCTCATCGCCACGATGCCCCTTGCTGGTCGGGGAGCATGGCGCGGAGAAATGTGCAAAAAATACTGCGGCTCCGCCCGCACCTGCAACGAGATGGAAGGGCTGGTGGTGCTATGAACCCTGAACTCAACGACGAATTGTCGCACGCCTTGAAGGCTGTCGACGACACGCTCCACGAATTCGGGTGGGCCTCGTTCCGTCGGGGAGTCTGTGCGACCCTTATTGTCGAGTTGACCCTCGGCACCATTGTCTGGTTCCTATTCCTGGGAGGATGGATCGGTGATTAGCTACCCCAAGATCGAGACGCTGTTTAAACGGGATGAGAACTTCAAGTTCGTGTCCCCGCTCGTCTTCAAGAATCCCGCGCACGAGATCATCGGCCGGTGGATGGTCACCGAGAAGATCGACGGGATGAACATGCGGGTGGGGTTGACGCTAGAAGAAGAAGGAGCGCAGCCGAATGCGATACAGATCGCCGGCCGCTCCGACAAGGCGCAGATTCATCCTGACCTCTTCAGGTGGATCAACGAGCATATCATGCCTGGGTCGTTCCGCGACCTCTTCCAGGTGAATACCCCTGCCGGCACCGAGATGGTGCTCTTCGGCGAGGGCTACGGCGCGGGGATTCAGAAGGGCGGCTACTACTCGGAAGAGAAGAAGTTCATGCTCTTCGACGTCGCACTGCGGTTCCCCGGAGACACCAAGACGTTGTGGCTTCCCGACGCAGCGGTGACCAGCTTCGCTTCGAGGTTGGGCATCGAGCGTGCGCCCATCCTGCAGGTGAACGCCGACATGCCGTGGGTCATCACCCTCGTGAGAGGGGGGTTCGCCTCCATGGTCTCCATGGAAGGGCAAGACGCCGGCGTGGCGGAGGGCATCGTCGCCCGGCCCATCGTCCCGCTCTTCGACGCTCGCGGGCAGCGCATCATCATCAAGCTGAAGACGAAGGATTTCCTCGGAGGGGCATAGTGAAAGACGCCACGATGCACTGTTTGAAGTGCGGGTATGATGGTCATCCTGACTATCATGACCCCTTCCGGTGTCAGGTGCTGGAACAGCTTGTCAACACTGCCGAGCGCGCCGAGTGGACGGCCCATCTGCTCGAAATGATTCTCCAGTTTTTGCGCGAAAATCGGCCGATTAGATTGGGGCCAGAAACGGGACCGAAGTAATGGGCAAACCTGGAGCTTTCTTCCCACCTTTCAAGAAGCCCTTGGGCTGTCGAGGCTGTCCCCTGGCAGACAAGGGAAAGTCTTTCGTCCCTGGCTTCGGCGACGTGAACAACTGTCGCATGGTCATCATCATGGAGCGCCCTGGTCAGAACGAGTGCATCGAAGGGCGCCCTGCAGTGGGGGCCTCTGGCTTCCACATGAACAAGGGACTCGGCGGGGGAAGGGACGGCGTGTTCCTCACCAACATTCGGAAGTGCCTCTACGAAGGGGAGACCCCAGAAGAGAAGCGCAACTCGATGAATCATTGCGTCGACGCCTACCTCAAGCCTGAGCTTGACCAGATTGAGTCGCTCAATCGAGACACCGACAACCCCAGAGGCGTGCTCCTGGTCGGCGGTGATGCGACCCAGGTAGTGATGGGTCGCTCGGACGTGACGGCATTGCATGGCAGCGTGTGGACCCGCGAAGAGGTAGAGGCTCTCTCTTCCTCGACGCAGGAACCGGAAAGAGAACCAGACCCGGAGGCGATATGACCCTGGAGGAAGCGTACATCCTCGCCTTCTGGACGCTGCTTATCTTCGTGTGTGGGATGAAGTTTGACCAGTACCTCGCACGATTTTTCTACAGCTTCTTCGTGGAAGACGAGGAAGTTGAACTTGAGGAGGAAGACGATGACGACTCTATTGGTTAGCTTGGCCACGTTCGTTGCGGGCGCTCTCGTGGGTTGTGTCTATCACAACCGCATCGCTGCGTGGTGCGATAGAAAGTTGCAACTCTAACATGGTCCGCCTGCCTGCAAGTGTTCACACAGTTGGGGCCATCGTGCATCCCGCCTTTGCAATGCGTGGGATGCCGCAGGCGTGGGACTCCATCTACACTTCCATCCGTCGGATGAAACACTGGAGCCTGGGAACAGAAGGCCCCAAGCGAAACTTCAAGCTGAACCTCGACCCTACTCCAGCACAACTCCGCGCGTACATCAAGAGCACCGACGGACCAGCCATCATCGACGTTGAAACACCCCACGAGAACCACAACCTCATCACCATCTGTGGGGTGAGTGTGAGCCAAGACTCAGCCATGAGCTTCCCGTGGAGGGGTGAGTACATCGACATCATGACCGAGCTTCTCTGCGACCCGACGCGCTGGAAGGGCGGGCACAACTTCGCCTTCGACCAGCACGCCTTCCGAGCTTACTCGATTAAGCCAGTCATGCCCATCTTCTGCACGATTCAAGCCGAGGCTTTGCTCCGGCCTCCCTTCCGCGAGGCGAAGAAGCGGCGCTGGCTCTCGCTGGCGTCAGCGACGATGCGGGTGCACAACGGCACCCCTGCCTGGAAGGAGCCTGATAAGCCCCACACCCAGGCGTTCTACCGCGTGGCTTTCCCTGATATCCCCGAGTGGCAGCACGCGCGGCTCTACAACGCGCTCGATTGTCTCTATAACTTCTGGCTCTGGTGTCATCAACGCGCGCAGCTTGACCAAACGGGGATGCTCGACCTGTTCGCCACCATCGTAGCACCAGCGGGGATGACCCTCGTTGACCTTGAGGAGCGCGGCATCCCGCTCGACGAACCGAAGCGGTTGAAGCTGCGCCTGAAAACGGAGGGACTGATCGATGTACACACGATTGAGATCCGACGATTCGCTGCCGAGTCACACACCCACCGCCGATCTCTTCTCATGGGGGCAATTCAAGAGTTGGAGAACGAGGTTGATGTCTGGAAGGGGGCTGCCCCAACTGTCATTGAACCTGGATTTGGAATTGTTCGCCGAGTGGTTTGTGTCGAGCATCCGACGTACACGGGATACACGAAGCGATCCAAATGTCCAGGCTGCCTTGAAGTCTTTGAGGCGAATCTGTCCGGCCGATCCACTGTTAAAGAGATACTTGCGCGCCGCACTAAAGCGCGCACGCGGCTCAAACAAATCGGTGAAGAGTTCAAGCCGGACAACGACAACCACTGGCGTTGGCTCCTATTCGATGTCGACGGACCCCTCGGCCTCACGCCGCTCGAAACGACTGACAAGAAGAAGCTTCCGAAAGTAGATGAAGACAACATCGAAGCTCTCCAACGCCTGCACCCTGATGTTCAGGTTCTTCGACTACGAGTCGAGCTTCAACACGCGCTACACCGTCTTCGCTTCGTACTCTCTGTTCCCACCGATGACAAAGGCCGAGTGCATTTCGCTTTCTCACTACATCGGACAGAGAATGGACGGGTTGCATCTGGACTGGACGAAGAGGAACCAGAAAAGGCACGCGCGTCGGCTGGCGGCAACGCGCAGAACATCACAGAGTTCGACAGGGAAATCTACATCGCGGAAGAAGGCAAAATCCTCTGCGAGCACGACCTCAAGCAAGTTGAACTCGACGTCATGGCGAGGCTCGCCCGTGATCTCCCCCTCATCAAAGTCCTCACGGAAGGGGGGGACATCCACTCAGAAAATGCGAGCGCGATCTTTAGCACGCCCGTTGAAAGGGTCAAGACGGATCTGATCTGGTTTGAAGGCGGCTGGAGGAACAAACGCCACGCCGCCAAGCGCGCATCGCATGGCTGGGACTACGGCATGATGGACTACAAGTGCGGCCGCATGTTCCAGCCCTGGGCGAACAACACGCGCACGGAAGTTGCCCAGTTTTTGTCGGAAAAATTCGAGACCACTTCTGGGAATCGTGGCATCTCTCTTGTGGCTATGAAGCGTCGGCTGCAGGCGGCCGAGGTCTCGATGAACCCGAAGGATGAGATCGTCAAGGCGTGGGCGAGACTGTACGACGCGGCGAACACCATCACCGCGGAGGGCTGGCGCCTTGCGTACTTCGGCAAGTGGAGGGGGCTCGCCAGCTACCAGGACTTCATCGTGGACATGGCATCGAAGCGCAGGGTGCTGACCAACCCCTTCGGCAGGATGCTGCGCTTCTACGGCTTCAAGTGGAACAGAAATAAGAAGGTGATGGAATTCACCGAGCGCGAAGAAGCGCTCGCGTTCACTCCCGCGTCGACGGTAGGCGACATGGTGAAGTGGATGCTTCCTCGGGTGAACGCCATTGCCTCAGAGCATGGAGGGGAGTTGCTCACGACGACGCATGACAGCTTTCTCTCCATGCTCCCTGATTCTCCCATCGTTGTTGCCTCCTACCACAAGGCAATGAAGGTCGTGCTGGAAAGGGCGTGGCCGGAGCTTGACCACGGGGCGGGCATCCTGATTAACATGGGCTCACCTTTCCGCTGCCGCACTGACTTCATGACGGGATACAACTGGCGCAAGGGTCACCTCTGTCATCAGGAGTGCGACCCTGGCTGCGTCCTCGACAATCCGCGGGGGTTATTTGACTATCAGGAAAAAGCAGCATGAGCACTCACTGCTACGCCGGTTTGGAATTGACCCCACGCGCTATGGTTCAAGCAACGCGGGCTTCAGCATCCAACGGCGCTTCTTTACTGAGGGGCGAACCAAGCAAGCCTATATCAAGGTGCGTTGGGCGCTCGAAGTCTGTCAACTCTACTGGCGTGCGTACAGAGATGGGCGACCACCTCCGTCGTACCCTACCGAACAGTTCCACCTGACAAGGAGAAGGTATCATGTCAACCCGAAGACGTCATCAACCCAACCCCCCGAGGTTCCCCCGAAGAAGAGGGATGTTAAGGGTGTGTCTCGTGTGTCGAGACGCGGGGCAGGTGGTGACAATAAAAAAAGACGGCAAAGAGATTCAGGTGTGGCGCCCTCGAAGTCTCGAACTCGTCGGAGATAAGGTTGTGTCCGTGCCCGACGCCCTTACCAAGATACCGGTGCAGACGCGCATCCGACTTTACATCCATGCGAAGGAGCAGACGCCGTGTCAATTGATGTTCGCGCAGCAGTCCCAAAAGGCGGGTTCCTCGCAAGCTGGCTAGACTATGTCGAGCCCTTCGAGTACCCCGAAAGCTACAGCCTGTTCGCAATGCTTGCATGTGCAGCTTGCGCTATTGATGGTCGTGTCCTCGTCAATCCTGGTTCAAAGCCTGAGACTTACACGAACATCTACACTCTCCTATACGGTCCATCAGGTACACGGAAGTCGGACGCTCTGCTCGATGCGGTGGATCTGCTGGCTGACGCCGTACCAGAAGCTCCAATTCTGCCTGAGAACTTTTCCTCGGAGGCGCTCATTCATCGGCTGGCTCAAGATTCTTTGGACCCTGATGACGAACACCCCAACCGGCGCAGCAGGGGGACAGGGATGATTGTTGCGGAAGAGATCTCCACCCTCATCGGAGGGAAGGACTACCGCCTGGAGAACTCGAAGGATTTGAGCAAGCTTTGGGACAGCCGCTCCGTTGCTACCTTCCTCACCATTGCACGCGGTGAGCAGGTTGTGCGGAACGCCTACGTCACCCTGAATGCTTGCTCCGCCCCCGAGTGGACCGAGTTGATGGACCCTCGCGCACTGACGGGAGGATTCTGGCGCCGGCTCCTGCTCGTGTGCGAATACCAGAAGAGGAAAGACTCTTCCCATCCCATACCCAACACGGTGCTCCGCAACCGACTCGCCGATGTCTTCAGAGCGAGGGTAGGACCGGCGGCATTCCGGGGCACGCTCATGCGGCTGAACCCTGGCGCTCTTGAACTGAACGAAGACTGGTACGCGCACCGACTGAAAGAGCTTCTGGCGACGGCAAGCTCCCAGCGGGAGCAACACTTCGTCAACACCCTGCAGGCGCACTCCTTCAAGATTGCTGCGCTCGTGCATCTCCTGGAGGGTGGCGACCCAGAGTGGCTCAACGATAACAGCCTCGCGGTAGGCTTCTCACTGTTGGAGAAGCTCCTGCCGGGAACGTTTCAGGTTTATTCCAGCCTCGTGCCGACACCCTTCGCGAGGTTGAAGTCGACGGCCATGCGTGCAGCGCAGGGCTTCGGGCGGAGCTTCTCGATGCCCGAGCTTGACAGAGCCGTGAGTGAAGAGGCCGGGGTGCATCCTAATCAGGCAGCCGAAGCGAGGAAGGCGTTGTGCTTCGCCGGACGGCTGGAAATCAACGAGTCCACGGGGCTCCTAAAGGTGACGGAATGAGAAGCACGAGACAGATGATCGCAGACGAGGTCAGAATTTTGCGCGAAAGTTTTGAAGAGAGTTTGAGGCTGGTGCGGCAGGATCTGCTCCGGGTGCCGAATCAGTATAGCGTCGCGGCGGTGGAGTCTGAGGTGCACCGCGCGCACGTCCGCATCTCGGATCTCCAGCAGAAGGTGAACCTGCTCGAACACTTCACGCCATTCATGAAGACGGCTCCGAAGGAGGGCCTCCCCAAGTACATGTACCGGGTGAAGATGCCGAAGCTCTCCTCAATGTCGGAAGATGCCGAGCCTGAATACTTCACCTATGAAGCCGTCCCCGTCTGCCCCCTCTGCAAGAAGGATACAATCTGATGCCATACATTCCTGAAGACGAGCGCGCCGAACTCGACGGCGCCTGCAACTTTGTCAACAGCAACACCAGTCCAGGCGAGTTGAACTACGTCATCACTATGATGCTTCAGCGCTACGTCGGCCACCAACACGGCTACACCTTCTACAACGAGGTCATCGGGGTGCTGGAGTGCGTGAAGCAGGAGTTCTATCGCCGTCTGGTGGTGCCCTACGAAGAGAAGAAGAAAGAGGAGAACGGAGATGTTTACTGATGAAACTGCCTGAGACTGACGACGTTATCTCCCACATGATTCAGAAGGGCACAGCACCCACCCAGCGCGGCAAAGACGCCGGCGACAAGTTCGACGCGGGCAAGCTGATGTATGACCTCACCCCCTGGCGCGCCGTCCGGGGGGTCGTTACCGTGCTCACCTACGGCGCCAAGAAGTACGGCGCACATAATTGGGAGAAGGGCATCAAGGTCTCCCGGCTCTTCGCCGCAGCCATGCGGCACCTCACCGCGTTCTGGTTGGGCGAAGACACCGACACGGAGAGTGGGCTCCCCCACATTGACCACGCCATCTGTGATCTCATGATGATGCGGGAGATGTTCTCGCTGCACCCAGAAATGGATGACCGAACCTCACTGAAAGGAAAAGTCGATTTCATCAAGGTTGACGACCCCACAAAAATCTTGTTCGTCGACCCGGCTTACACGCCCAAGGAGGCAAAACTAGAATGATCGTTTACCTGAGTGGAACCATCACCCCCAACCCGAAGCACAATCAGTGGCGGGGTGTCTTTCATGAACAGCTTGGAATCAGCAGCGGCTACACCGTGCTCGATCCCATGCGAGGGAAGAAGGTGGAAGACCTTGACGCCAAAGGCTACACCTCGGCGATCCCGTTCACCCTGTTCGTCGAACGAGACCGTGCGGACATTGCTGCATCCGACGCAATGATCGTGGTCTTCCGGAAGGGCCTCTCACGCCAGAGCATCGGGACGTGGTGGGAGTGCGGTTGGGCGAGTGACGCTCTCACTCCTATCCTCCTGATGACGGACGACATCGACGTCATGAAGCACCCCTTCATGGAGAAGTATGCCGCGCGGCGCGTGTGGTTTGGAGACACTGCCACCGAAGTTCGCAAGGCGTATGATGAGGTCATCGGAGCCGTCCGCTTCCTTGACAAGCCGCATCGATAGCGGTATACTGTAGGCGGAGACACAAGATATGGACATTCACCTGACCCCAAGGCCCTATCTGATGTGGCCCGTAGTCCCTTACCAAGGTTTCCGTATGATGGATGCCTGGGGTGGAGGGAGCTTCGGCGCTCCACGAGAAGGGAAAGATGATGGCCACCCTGGCGTTGACTGCGTCGGGGAGCCAGGGAATCGGATCGTCATTCCCATCCTGGGGCGGGTGTTCCATATTGGCATCGCGTACCCCGGCGAAGCTCTCGGCTCGATTCACATCAAGGGTCATGGGATCTACGACGGATGGCGTGTGAAGCTTTTTTATGTGAAGGCTCAGATGCCACGCTACACAATGCTGGGGCAGGGCATGACTTTGGGAGTGCTCCAGGACCGAGCCGCACTCGCGCGCAAGCGTGATCCTAAACGCGGCCCGATGATCAACCACGTCCACCTCGGCCTCTGGATCGACGGGAAACTGGTGGACCCCACCAACTATTTCCGGAGACCTCTCCACTCATGATCGAGCTTCTGTTGTGGTTCGCCTTAGCCTGTGCCATCGTTGACCTCGTCACCTCCGCCGTTTTGAAACGGTGTGTGCTGCCAGGATTGAAGTGCGCCATTTGTCGAGCGGATGGTTACCATGGTTAATGGTAACGGTGCCCTGTGGGCTCGCCTTCGCTTCTACCTCGCCCTGGGTGTCGTCATCGGACTCACCACTGCCGGCGCGTTCACCATCTTCGAAACCCAAGCCGCTCACAACCAAGACGTCCAGACAATCCTGGATAACCAACGCTACATCATCCAACGTCTCGACGCTCTGTATTTCAAACGCAATACCGGGCTCGCTCGTCCGCTTATGCCCCTGCCTGAAAGACCAGAGCCCAAGATAATCACCAGAGCTTAGAAGGAGATTCATGACCAAGTGCGAATCTTGTGGTCACGAAGAGCGCTCTGTCGATGATGACATCAAAGCGTACTTTGCTGCCTACGAGAAGTGTAAGGCGAGTGCTGATCCAATCGATCAATACTTCGCACGAATGGTAGAGAAAGAGCTTGAGCAGATCTGTAAGCCTCTTACCTACCAGGGGAAGGGAAAGACGATTCACTGGAGGTTCTTCTAATGAAACTGCTGACCGGGATAATTCTCCCCGACATGCAGGTGCCGTATGAGGATAAGAAATCGGTGGCCGCGGCCGAGAAGTACATGGCCTCCCGCAAGTTCGACGTCTACCTCAACCTTGGGGATTTCCTCGACTTCAACGAGATCAGCACCCACGTCGCGGGGAAACCCGGAGCGGTGAAGGAGAACGTCGCCGACACCTTCAAGGCTGGCCGGAAGATTCTCGAACGCCACCGAAGGATCCTCGGTCCCGACTGTCGCATGGTGGTGCTCCAGGGTAACCACGACTACCGCGCAGTCGCAGCCGGCTTACGTCAACCCGAGATGAAGAAGCACCTCGACGTGCCGACCAACCTTCACTTCAAGCGTTTAAACATCGAGTGGGTCAAGTCCTGGGAGAAGGGTAAGATCTTCAAGCTCGGACACGCCGGCTTCATCCACGGTGACCTCATCCGCAAGCACCACGCGGCGGGGATGGTGGAGAAGTACGGAGTCCCCATCTACTACGGTCACACGCACGACATCATGTTCTTCCCGAAGACGAACAAGGGTGACAACAAGACCCTTGAAGCGGGGAGCTTGGGGTGTCTGTGCCGGTACGACCAGCAATACTTGAAGGGTCGGCCGACGAACTGGCAGCAGGCTGTGAGCACGATATTCGTGCAGCCCAACGGCAACTACAACCTGTACGTCAGCCGGATTTTCAACCACAAGTTCATTGCCCCCGACGGGAAGGAGTACAAGGGATGAAGAAAGTCTATGAGATCATCAGATGGGTCGACGCGACCTCGGATGATGAGTGGAAGGACAAGGATGACGAAGCCGTCAATGTAGTGGACAGCTTCACCGGTGGGTGGATCGTCCACGAAGACGACATCAAGGTCGTGATCGCGCAGTGCATCACGAGCGACAAAGGGAGAGGCCACGAGTGGGCCATCCCCAAAATGTGCATCAAAGGGAGGTTCCCGATTCGCCTGCCGAAGGGGATCAAGTTTTGAGCGACACCACCCTGATCCTCTGGGGCTTCAACGCCCTCATGGTTGGGTTCCTCGTTGGGTGGGGGATCACCTATTGGGTGATGCGCCTGTGGGATTGGATTCGCTGGCGTATCTGGGTGAAGCCCCACTGTGTCCTCACCGACGTCTACCTGGAGAATCTGTTCATCGACTCGATCAGGAAGCACGCGCACGTCGTACCATTGGGGAGGTTCGGTGAAATTGACGAAGAAGGAAAAGGCTGCAGTGATGTGCTGTCAGATCCGCGGCCAGAAGACAGTCGAGGAACTGGCTGAAATCTATGACGCCTTCGCCCAGGGTAGGGTGAAACTGATAGGGCCGTGGAGATACCTGGGGCCCGGAATGTGGGAGCGAACCATTGAACATGAAAGACCTGATTAGAGTGATGGGCAAGGGCCCCGGCTTCATGGCGCTTGCCTTCTTCGAGGTTGCCCTGGTGGGTGGCCTCGCTGCACACTTCGGCTCGGTCCCCGAGGGTATGACCGCAGCCTTGAGCATCATCAATGCTGCCGTCTTTGGAGGTGGAGTATGGAAAGTTTTCGCCGAGCGTGGAAATGGGTCTCCGGCGTCCCCGCCTTCCTCTGGGGAGTCGCCGTCGTCATCGTCGCCGGGTTCGGGCTCTGGCTTGAGCTTCGAGGCCGAGAATCTGCAGAAGAAATCCGACATGAGATTGACCGAGACAAGGCTGAGTCCGATGGACTCGTCTCCCGCAGAGATACTGCCGGGATGCGGGACAAGTGGCTCGACAAGGATAACTGGAGATGAGCTTATCAAAGAGTTTGGCAGCGGCGTTCGCATTAACTGTGATGTTGATCGCTACTACGGGGAGTTTGCAGAGCGCGCCGCACGAGCCCGAAAAGAAATGGTCGCCCGCGACCGCCGCATCCGAGAGGAGTACCGAGTCACCCCCTTCAACAGTGACGGCGGAGACTCCTGATGGCGCGTGCCCGGAAGGACTCGTCTGCTTCACCATCGATGAGTGGGCAAAGATTGATGGTTTTAGAAGAGATCTCCTCCAAGAAGTCCGACTTCTTAGAGTTAAGGCTAGTCTACGACAATCGCTATCCGTGGGTTATCTGGCTAACGCGGAAGTGCAAGGCATTAATGTCGACTATGAGTACCGCATTTGGAAATTTTACGTCAGCGGAGGGATCGTCGACATCGACCCGTATGTCCGCGGAGGAATTCGCTTCACGTTTTAAGTGGTACTCGAAGGAGTTCATGATGGACCGGATGGCTATCGAGCGCAACCTCATGAAGATCGAGATTGCCCATCGCATGAGGATCCGCGCGTCCAAGATGACCCTCCAGCATCCCCGTGAGGCCCACGGCCTCCACGTCTTCGCCGCCATTCTCGAACACGAGTGGCAGAAGGGAGCCCACGATTGCTCACATGGTGCGCCTCGACGGCGCTCGACTTTGCCATCTTCCACGTTTTCCTGACGACGGCCCTGGCTCCTGGACTGCCCCCGGTGTGGCAGGAGATCGCTCAGACGGTCCCCGCGGTGTACGACAACTCCGGGGACATCCCTGCTCTTGGGGAGGTGCTGATCTACGACGTCCAGGCTGCGGATTGGGCCGGCAACATGTCACAGAGAGGAGACCCACTCGATGACTGTCCCTAAATGGAATGGGATGATCTACGGGCTGAAGGTGACCCTCACCTGCCCGGACTGTGGGGCTGACTGCCCCCTGGAAAACCCCTTTGGTAACGCCCGACCCATCGACGAGAACATCTCTGAAGGAATCCGGACAGCGTGGGTCCGCCACCGGATCACCGGGTGTCGCAAATGACGAAGGCCGCCCTGGAACGAGCCATCAAAGCGTTGCGTGAGGCTCCCCAGGTGCAGCCAGTGATCGTAGTACACCCAGATTCCATCCTGGGACGTTTTCTCTCTCTCACCCCCGAGTCGGGGTAAGAGACACAGGCCCGGCGCTCCGCTCGCCCACTTGACAACCCCCACATATTGCGGTATATTAGTCTGTGAACCTGGACTGATCAATCCAGGAACGGAGACGCTATGGGCAAACGCAGGGAAGAGTTGACCGAGAAGGAAGGCGCCGCCGCACGAGCCCTGGTTTCTGGGCTATCCCCTACAAAGTCATGTGAACAAGCAGGTTACGCCGACCCCAAGGGGGAGAGTGACCGCCTGCTGGCCAAGCCCCGTGTCAGGGACTACGTCATTGGCGGACTCCAGCGGCACATGGTCCGGTGGGCGCAGCTACGCACGAAGGCAATGGCAGCGCTGGACTTCAACCTCTCCAGGGAGAATTGGGACCAAGTAGACCGCTTCGACAAGCCGGTCATCTCCGCCGGCGACAGGAACTCCGCCTCGAAGATCGTCCTGGAACTCCTGGCAAAGATCGATCCGAAAGAACTGGCCGACCGCGCTCACTCTGCTGATAAAGCCGAGTCGCTGGCTGCCAAGGTTCATCGGATCCTGGAAACCCACAAGAGCGAACCTCAGTAGAGGGTCCGTTGGAATCTGAAGCGCACGAAGCTGTCACCGATATTCTGCGCGAATGGGCGCGGGATCTTTCTGTTTGCACAGAGGAAGAGCTACGCGAGCGGTGGCAGGGGCCTTCGAGGGAGGTGCTCAACAAGCTCGATCCCTTGGGCTTCGAGGGCAGACTCCAGTTCCACAATCCGATCTACTTCCTGGCTGAGAGAGTCTTCTTTGATAACGTCATCGAGGACAAGACCTTTCTCTACGCTCCTCTGCATCGGGACCAGCTTTGCAAGTTCGTACTCAACTACATCCTCTTCAGCACCCGCGCTGACGCCGGCGCGCTCATCCTCATTCAGAGAGACTCTCTGAAGTCAACCTTCATGCACGGAGTCGTGCCACTGTGGGTGAGTCTGCGAGACAAGCATCTCTTCAACCGAGATGTCCGGATCATCCTCCGCCATCACAAGGAAGAGAGAGCTTCGGACAACCTCGTGAGGCTGATGGCGAAGGCCGTCACCTCCAAGTTTTTGAAAGAAAATTGGCCGGAGTTCTGCGCGGAGAGTACCAAGGAACTCGGGACCATGACGGAGATGCGGTGGCCTTGTGCTGTGCTGGGGCAAGCCTCTGAGAAGAGCATCATCGCAAAAGGCTTGAAGGCTTCCCAGACAGGAGCCCACTTTGACTACGTCTTCAACGACGATCTCGTGACGGAGGATCACATTGACTCGAAGACCGAACGAGACAGCGCGCAGGGCAAGTATAACGCATCTCGTTATACTCTCGATATGGCAAAGCGGAGAGAAGTCAATTCGGGCACGCGCTACCACATTAATGACCTGTGGGGCAAGTTCATCAAAGCCAAGAAGCGGAACGGCGACCCCATGTATCAGACCCTCATCCTCGGATCAGGAGGTAATGACACCGATGATGCGCTCTCGCATCCTTACCGTCATACGCAAGAGGTTCTCGACCAACTCCGCGAGGAAGAGATTGCCCGTTCGGGTAATGATTTGCTCTACCACCTGCAGATGCAAAACAATGTCAAGTCCGCCCATGTGATGGTGACGAGTCGGGACTGGCTGCGGTGGTGCAACATGGACGAGGTGCCCGAGGAAACGTGGCGCGCTATCACCATCGACCCAGCGTGGAAGGGCGACAAGAATTGGGGAGAGGGGTGCTACGGTGTCATCCAGGCTTGGGCATTCCAGAAGGTAGGGAGCATCATTGTGCAGTATCTGATGGATCAGGTGGTCTCGAATCAGTTGACCGAGAAGGACGCCATGGATCACACCTTTAGGCTGGCCGGGAGGTACGCGATTTTCCACGTCATTCCCGAGCAGCGTGGAGGTAAGAGTCTGGGCACGAACATCATGGACGAGGGAATCAGTCGTGGCTGGCCGATGGTCATCCTCGACCCGAAGACCCAACAGGCAGCGAAGGACATCCGCATCGGGCGGTTCCTTGGTGCGTGCCAGTCGCGGCGAGTCTTCATCGTGAAGTCTTGCTCATACCTCGATCACTTCCTCGCTGAGTACGATGACTATCCTCAGTGTGACTACAAAGATGTGCTTGACGCAGCCGGCTGGACTCAGGATCCTGTGGTCTCAGAGAACTACGGTCCTCGGCTCAACTCCAACCGGCGTTTCAACCCACGAAGGCAGCCGCAGTCACCACCGCGGACTCGCCATTGTGCGATTTAAGGAGCAGAGATGGCAAAGGGAGTCAAGAAGTTTACGAAGGCGGCTGCGAAGCAGAGGGAGAGCGTGGCCTTCACGAAGTTCAAGAAGACGGTTCGCCTACGCCGGGAAGGGGAAGATCTTCCGAAGAGAAATGCGGGCATCCTAGAGAGCAAGGTGAGGTCGCGGAAGTAATGCGGCTTCAGTAGTCAAATTGAGCCCCTCGTCATCAACCATAAGACCCTGGGGCGTTGACGGCCGCCGCCCAAGCGGTGGGGCCAGCAAGGAGTAGGACAATGGCAAGAGGTAGAGGAGTAGGACGCACGATCAGTGTGATTCAGCAGCAGTTAGCGGTTGACCTTGTGAACGCCAGCGGTGACGTTGCCCTGACGCTTCAGACCCCTTCCCCCGGAGCCCGAGTAGTTTCGTGGTCGTTTCGAACGACTGCCGCGGGCACCGGCACGGGAACGCACACTCTGACGCTGGAGGTAGGCTTAGGCGCCGCCGGCCGAGCGATTGCCGAGGACATCGTTGTTGATTCCCCCGGTGACACCGATGAGTTCAGTGAAGGCGTTGGCCTTTCTCAGCCTGTAGAGGCGGCGGTGCTTCTATTGGACCTGCCGGGCTCTGTGCTGCAGATCAGGAACGTCGAAGGCGGAACGGTTTCCGACGGCGTGATCGGCACGTTGAATATCGTTTGGCAGATTTAAGCTAAGGGGGAGGGACGCCTCCCCCTAATTTTTTGGAGAAATCATGGCACGTTCAATGAGGCTGATTCGGTCAATGGATGCCCTCACCATCATTGCCTCTGGTCAGAACTCGACCGTCGAGAGCCAAGCAGGAGAAGAGAACCTCACCTTCTATCCCCGTGGTGGAAAGATGAAGGTTTCCTTCTACGCTGTCATCACTTCCTTCACGGGAGGTGGAACTCTTCGGGTGTCGCTTCAGCATAGCTTTGTGGGGGGCGTCCGTGTTATAGGGGTTGCCAACCGGCAGAACATCACCACCACAGGAACGCATCTCATCCCGATGACGGCTACGTTTGACGGCAGCAACGCTGGCAGGAAGGTGGCGATTCCCCACATCACTCGGATCTTTCTGGGCGAGCACCTCGGTGTGAACCCCATCACTATCACCGGCAAAATTTTCGCCGTCTTTGGAGACTGACATGGCAGGTGGAATGAGATTATTGCGGACGATGAACGCTCTGGTGATCAGTGCCAGCGGTTCTAGTGCCGTTGAAGCTGGAGACACCGGGGGCGACAACCTGACCTTCAACCCGCACGGTGGGCACAAGGTCGTCGCGTTTTTCTTGGACTTCGCGGCGAGAAGTGGAACGGGCACGCTTCAGGTGACTCTGCAGCATGGCTATGTCCCAGGCGCGGGCCGGAACATCGTCGTCGCGCAGTTGTCGGGAGTGGTCGCTACTGCATTGAGACTCATCCCGATTGACGCTGGGTTTGATGGCAGTGATGCCGGCGAGAAGGTTGCGATTCCTAACATCACGCGGGTCTTGCTTACCGAGACCGTGGGCTCGGCTTCCGTCACGGTGACTGGCAACATCTACGCCATCTACGGAGACTAGCTATGGGTGGACTGAGGATTCTTTGGAAGTCTACGATAGTGCTCGGCATCGGCTCAGGGGGCGCTGTTCTGCCTTCAGATGTTGGCGGCAACTACATCCAGTTCGAGCCTCGGAGTGGGGCAGACGTGACAGCCTACTTCTTTGACTGCGAAGCCATCTCAGGTGGAGGATCCCTTCGAATCATCCCGGAGTATCACGAACAAACGCTTGCATTTCCGGTTATCGTCATCGCAGATAACGTGGGGAATTTGGTCACCACTACCGGGCTGACCCTTATACCTTTCCACACTGACTTCGATGGGAGCACGGACTCTGCGAAGAATGCTGTTCCTCCCATCACCCGCATTGCATTCGCGGAGGCAAGCGGAACGAATGCTGTCACCGTAACCGGCACGTTGTACGCCGTGTTTGCTTAGGAGATAAGATGGCCGACCCCCAGGGAACCGTACTATCGCCGCTTTTGGTGGCTGATCTCAGAAAGAAGATGGCGGAGGCAGAGTTCGTCATGGACTTTGTCGACAAGTCTCTTCAACTCAGAGATAAGTTCTCTGCGGTGTGGGATGAGATCCTCGACAACTACCTTGTGGCGCCCATAGGGACTCCGATGAGTCGGGCGTTCCCAAGGATCGGGGATCCTGCTGTCGCAAGCTTCCCCTTCATTACCCCGCGTGGCATCCAAGCCAACTCAGGTGTGTCGCGACTGAAAGACCCCGAGACGCATCAGATCATCGAGACTCTGACAGCGCAGGCCCTTGGGCTTCTCTTGGGTGGCAGAGAATACATCACCGCCCGACCTCTTGGGAAGGACGACCCCGAGAAGGCGCGAATGCTTGCCCGGCTCTTGATGGCGATCCTTGAGCAGCCCGGCATCTTCCGGACCTTCTACCAGAGCTTCAAGAATGCCTTCCTCTTCGGGACGAGCATCCTGGAGTTCGGGTGGGAAGCCAGATCGCGCAACCAACTTGTTGAG
>Ga0209976_10001020_pt1 | contig 16890 bp, 19 predicted proteins | sample SumtaG_FD_182806 | JGI IMG/M metagenome (GOLD analysis project Ga0209976, IMG submission 182806) | Deep subsurface microbial communities from Indian Ocean to uncover new lineages of life (NeLLi) - Sumatra_00157 metaG (SPAdes) (version 2) | ecosystem: Environmental > Aquatic > Marine > Oceanic >...
TTGGTCAAACGGAGCTTGGCAAGCTGGTCTTTGGACAGCTTGGACATGGCTTGGCCTTCCAAGAAGATGTCTCCGCCCGTGGGACGATCCAAGCCACCCAGCAGATGCAGTAGCGTAGATTTTCCCGAACCCGAAGGACCGGCCACGGCCGTGAACTCTCCCTTGTGCAGTTCTAGGGAGACGCCGCGCAACGCCGGGGTCTCGATGGTCTCGGTGACATACGTCTTCTGTAGATCCACCGTCTTGATCAAAGGGTTATTCGACATATCTCATCGCCTCCATAGGCTCCAACCTCGAAGCTTTCCGTGCAGGTAGCCAGGCTGCAAGCAGCGCTACAACCGTCATCGCTCCTGCTGACATGAGCACTTGGCTCGCTCGAATGCTCATATTGAGCACGGGGTTAATTCCCATCTCTTTCATGTAATCGGCCATCTGTCCCCAAAGCGGGATTCCTCCAAACGCCTGAATGATGAGGACGAGTCCTACACCCACCAGGGCTCCGTAGAAGGCGCCCGCCAGGGTGATGATCCCGGCTTCAGTGAGCACCATGCCCATCACCCGTGCCCGGGAGGAACCCAGCGCGAGGATCAGACCGATCTCACGCGTTCGTTCCATCACGGACAGGTAGAGCGTGTTGGTGACAACCAGCGCTCCGAGACCGAAGAAGATGATGGCCATAATCAGCATCATTGGCGTCAGTATCGCCATATAGGCTTCGACAAACGGCACCAGATCCAACCAGTTCTTGACGTCGTACCCAGCAGGTAGCACAGCGGCGAGAGCTGCCGTTGTCTTATCCAACTCGGTGTTGTCCCACGGACCGGTGACCCCATCAACGCGAATGACGATCGCCGAGGCGGCGGTTTCGCTTCGAGCCAGACGACGAGCGGTCGCCAGACTGACGACGACCATCGAGCGGCCCATGTTTGCCTCCGGCGCGTTGTAGATGCCGACGATGGGCGCGCGAATTGCACCGAGGCTCGTGTCGGGATGGACGCCGAGCAGCACCATGTCCTCGCCGACCTTCAAATCGAGCAACTCGGCCAGTTCTTGACCGACCAGGACCCCGTCACTGTCGCTGGTGAGGAAGTCACCCTCGACAATCCGATCGCTCATGTTGCTCACCGGATCGATCTCTTCGGGAACGAGGCCACGAACGTAGACGGTTCGGGTTCGCTCGCCAACGCTGGCTAATGCCGGAAGATCGAGCCGTACCGTCGACCACTCGATTCCGTCCACGGACGCCAGTGCCGCCAGAGCATCTTCCGTGTCGCGTATGAGCGGCATGGCCGAACCGGATCCCTTCACCTCTTCCGCCAGAATCTGGACGTGACCCGTATCGAACCGGGTGGAGGTTTCGAACATGTCCTGCATCATGCTGTTGATGAACCCGTACATCATGACCAGGAAATAGACGGGAATCAGAACGGCGCACAACGTCAGGATCGTCCTGCGACGATTGCGCATGATGTGTCTTATGGCCGCTTTCATCAGTCATCCCCCCAAGCCTCAAACGTATCCAGGCTGAAGAACATCGCATCGAGTTCGAGATCGAATTGAGGATTCTCGATGCGTTCGACGGTCTGATCGCCATACGCGTCTTCAATCGTGATCGTGGTGGCGAACTTGCGATCGCCGATCTCGATGATGTCAGTGAAAGTTGCCGTCTGCACGACAGCTTCCCGTTGGTCGTAGTAGACCAGCTTCTCCATCACATAGTCGATCGACACCCAAATCTCCAGCTTGCCGTACACCACAGGAGCATCCGGATGAGGAATCAGCGTGAGAAAATACTGGCTGACTCCTTCGTTGTCGATGATGTCGACCGTGGCGTCGTAGTCATCGGACAACGTTCCATGGGAAAGATCCTCCAGCGATGGACCGGCGCCGAACAAGGCGTCACCTAGAGCCACTGTCGGCAGCTTGATGGATCCGACGTCAGGCGAGTAATACCAGAGGTCGTCGCCCAACTGGAGATAGCCCGAGTTCAGGTCGATCTCCGGCTCCAGCACACGGATCAGCGCCAGCTCTTCTCCCAAGGTCCAGACTTCCAGCTTGTGCGACTTGGTCTGTCCGCCCAACACGATGTCCAGTCCCATGATTCCGTGGAAGCTATCGCCCTGCCACGCCTGGTTGACGCGATCGAGGATCGTCTCGGCATCGAGCGCTTCCTCCTGGGCGTGGGCACCCATTCCCAGGGTCAGGATGGCCAGCAGTGTTATCCAAATGAGTTTCTGAGTCATGAGATCTCCTTTCTAGCCTTCGCGGATGGCAGCGACCGGGTCAAGGCGATTGACGCGTCGTGCCGGATACCAAGCTGCGGACAGGGCCGTGAAGACAACCACGCTGAACGCCGCAACCATGTACCAGCCGGACGTGGACGCATAGATCATCTTGGGCAAACCGACGTTCTTGCTGATATCTGCGAGGAATGCCAGGCTCAGGCCGTTTCGGCTCAGGTACACGATGCCCCAGTACCCGAGGCCGCCACCGACGACAAATCCGATGGCTGCCACCATGGTCGATTCCAGCAAGATCAGCCGGCTTAACAGCCGGCTGCTCATGCCGACGGCTGTCATCACGCCGAACTCGCGCGTCCGCTCAAGAACCGAATAGAACGCCGTATTGGCGACTCCGAAGCCGGCCATCAAGCTAATCATGAGCACGAACGGGATCATCTTGATCGTCGAGCCGGCGATCATGAACCTGGCAAACGGATTGAGATCGAAGTAGTCGGCAACCACAACGCCCGTTTGATCGGCAAGCAACTGCCTCGCCTCAGTCACCGATCGATTGGCCGAGACGCCTCTTGGTAATGAGACGGCAAGGGCTGTCGCCCCGGCGATGCCAGTCATGGATCTCACATCACCGATCGAAACCATCGCCACCTTCTCCAAGTCGAAGCTGGCTGCTTCGAAGAAGCCGGTCACTCGAAAGGCTTGTGACTCCGTGCCGCTATTGGTGATCGTCAATAAGACCACACGTTCGCCAATGCGAATGTCGAGGTCCTCAGCCAAATAGGAAGAGAAGAGAACCTGCCCTTCACCATCCAAGTAGCGTCCTTCGACGATCAGCTCGTCCAAGCTTGTGACAGCGGATTCCGACGTGGGATCGATTCCTCTTAGCATCACCCCATCGGTTCCATACGGCGTGCGGACCATGCCGAAGGTCTCCAGCCGTGGAGCAATCCCTGTCTTTCGCAAAACCGCCAGCGCATCGGTGGCGGCCGCCACCTGCTGAGCGGACAGGCCATTTTCCGGGATCGGATCGTCGGCATAGCCGACGGCCCTGACCTGAAAGCTGCCCTGATTCCAATCAATCTGCGTGGCCGTCATCGAGCTGATAACCCCGTCCGACAAACCGAACAGAACCAGAATCACCAGACTTCCCATGGCGACGGTTGCGATCATGAGGATCGTCCGTTGCTTGTGGCGCCACAAATTTCGCCACGCCATCCGTCTCAACGTGGTATTCATAGGTCCACCCTCCTCCCTGGGAAGCGGTGACAGCATCGGTGCTTCCCACTCGAACACGCCACGCTCATTGGTGTGTGTTCGCACGTTCTCATGAAATCTCCTTATGTATCTTTCGTCGCGCTGGTTCCTTTGCATCTGTCTTCAATTTGGCGACATCGCCAATCTTCTTGGCTCACCTACCAGAGAAACGCTAGGCGCTTCTCTGGCGAACGGCCTAACCTGTTCTTCCAGAAGGCGAACAGGTTAGGCCGTTCGCAAGAACCTCAGGCACGAAATCCATCATGGACTCGTAGAGTTCGGGCGGCATCTTGCTTCGATTGAGGGCGAGCATCTTGATCATGCCCATCGAGTAGAGAATCTGCTGCGGGTCGCCGGGAATAATCTCACCTCTGCCTTGGGCTTCCACGACCTTGCCGATCAGCGGCGCGTAAGACGAGCCCACGCGTTGAAGCAGATCGTCGAAGTCCAGCGACGCCGCCAACTTCTGAAGCTCATCGGGGCTATCGAGCATGATGCGCGCGAACTCGTTTTCCTGCACATCGCGGGCGATGCCCTTGATGAGCAACACCAGCGCATCTCGTGTGTTGTCGGTAGTGCCGAAGGAGTTCTCGAGCAAGCGCGTCATCATCGCCGGAACCTCGGCAATCAACAATTCCAGGAACAACGCTTCCTTGCTCTTAAAGAACAAGTAGAAGCTCGCCTTGGCGATGCCTGCCGGCTTGACGAGGTCGTCAAGCGTTGTCTTCTTCATGCCGAAGCGCAGGAAGCAAGATCGCCCCGCCTCCATCACCTTGTCGCGGATCGTCGCTTTCTCTGTTGCCGTAAACGCTCTGGGCATTGTTCGATCACTGTCCCTGTAAATCTATTAATCATATATTCGCAGAGTATAGAGATGGGGAATACTTTGTCAAGGCCTCCTCAGCCACATCTATCGAAGCCGCTGAGGAGGTTGTGGTTTCGCAACAAGGACTAGTCCCGCGAAACACACGGCCGGATCCGAAAAGGCGGAGCCTCTGAGTTGCTTGCAGTTTCGCGCCTCATCATTCAGCAGGAGGTTTGATGCCGTAGAGCGGAGCATCAAACTCCAGGGACTCGTCCGCCAAGTCTTTGGCTGGCAGAGTCCCCAAACTTAGCGGCACGAGTCAATCCAGATGAAGCGTCTGAGTTGCGGGCAGTTTCGGAACACACTCCGGGATGTGTGTCATCGCCAGAAGAATCGATGTGGGTGCAGAGTCGCAAGATCATTGATCTACGTCCTCAGCCTATCCTTCGCGAATGGCTGTTATGGGCTCAAGGCGGTTGACACGCCGCGCCGGATACCAAGCAGCAGCCAGTGCCGTGAAAACAACTACGCTGAACGCAGCCAACCAATACCATCCAGAGGTAGAGGCATAGATCACTTTCGGCAATGCAATCGATGTATCGATGGCTGAGAATATCGAGAGATCCCATCCTGTTGTGCTGAGGTAAAACAGGAACCAATAGCCAAGTCCACCGCCTAGTAGGAATCCGATGGACGCAACCATGGTCGATTCGACGAGTACCATTCGTGCGAGCAGTTTCCTGCTCATGCCAACGGCTGCCATCACACCAAACTCACGCGTTCGTTCCAACACCGAGTAGAACGTCGTGTTGGCAACGCCAAATCCAGCCATCAAACTGATCATCAGAAGGTATGGAAGCATCCTTACCGTTGGGGCGGCGGTAATTAAGCGAGCGAACGGATTCAGATCGAAGTAATCGGCTACTTGGACACCTTGATGCGTCGCTAGAAGGTCACGTGCTTCATCGACAGACGAACTGGCCGATGCGCCAGGCGGCAATGCCACAGCAAGCGTCGTCACTCCAGTGAATCCAGTGAGAGATCGAACATCATCAATCGAGGCCATCGCCACCTGGTCCAGGGCAGACCCCGGCGATTGGAACAGCCCGACCGTGGTAAATGCGCGCGAGCTGGCACCAGTGGCTCCGATGGCGACGATGACAACGCGTTCGCCGAGGCGAACGTCGAGATCTTCGGCCTGTGATTCTGAAAGCAGAATCTGCCCTTCGCCATCGAGGTAGGCGCCCTCGGTGATGAGTTCATCCAAATGTGTCACAGCAATCTCGGACGCAGGATCGATACCTCGTAGGATGACACCATCCGTACCATAGGCAGTACGCAACATGCCTGAAGTTTCCAGTCTCACCGCAATACCGGCAGTTGTCATGCCCGCTAGCGCAGTCATTGCAGCAGAAGCTTGCTCGGGGGACAAGGCGTTTTCTGGAAGAGGATCTGCAGCGTACGCAACGGATCTCACCTGAAAATCGCCTTGGTTCCAATCGATTTGAGTCGCCGTCAGGGAATTGATAGCGCCGTCAGTCAGGCCAAACAACCCAACGATAAACAAGCTGCCCACGCCAACAGTCGCAATCATCAGAATCGTGCGCTGCGGATGTCGCCTAAGGTTTCTCCAAGCCATTCGTGCAATCGTTCCATTCAATAGTTCCCTCCCAACGACCCAGCCAGCAATCGCCCCATCCTCTCGTACTGTACCGCTGTGAACGGTGTGGACATTGTTCTCAATACATCCGTGTGAATATCAGAATCATAGATTCACAGAGTATAGAGATGGATGCTTTGCTGGTCAAGGGCAACTCAATACCTCCTGCCGGAGGCATTGAGTTGCATGCAGTTTCCGCATCAGGGGATGCGAAACATGCGGCTTGGCTGCGTCAGTGAAGCGTCTGCAATGAGAAGTCGATGGTTAGGAAGAACATCCATCGCACATGCTTCGGTATCCTTTGCGATTGACCTACATCGAAACAGCAAGAGCTTTCGGTTGGCGCGGAATGCGCCAGCGCGCGCGGATCTCTCAACCGTAATGGTCTATGCGCATGTGTATGACAAACAAGTTGAAGACGCGATGAGACGGCTGCTCCCTACTTAGGCCCAGAGAACTCCGTGACATAACGATGAAGTCGGACAGTCTCTCTGTCACCAGATTCCTGCCAGGAATCGAAACTTAGCGAGAAGTCCTTCGTGATCTCAAGCCCGGCTTCGATGTCTTGGGGAAGAGCGTCCAGAGTGTCCTGAATCCTCTGATAGAGAGCAGGGTTTTCATAGCCTAACCGGCCTCTCGGCAGCTCGAAGACGTAGACTGCACCGACCTGCTTGCGCACGTACTTCGCTACCATGCGCACATAGGGGACCGTGCCCTTGACGGCGACCTTCCACGACTTGCCCACCAGTACGACACCGATCCTGACATGTCTGCTCGCATAGTGAAGAGGTACATCTGCTCCGACCGGTTTGGAGGCAATCCCATGGATGAAATTGATAAGTCCATGAATCTCTGATCGGATATACAGCGGCCCTTCGATTGATGGCAGACAGCGACCAAGTGCATTTAGCTCAACAAGCAAGAGCCGCGTGAATAGCCCCTTGCGATCAAGGCCGTGAAGTTTCTCTGTCCACTCTTTCGATTCCGGGTTGCTTGATGAGCGGGGGTGGTAATCCTGTTTGAGAAACCAGTCTAGAGCTTCACGGTTCCCGGCCTTCTCTAGCAACGCTCTTACGAGGTTCAGATCCAGAGCACTCTCGAGGGGTCCACTCATGACGTGCCGAACTCCCACCAGAGACGTCCGTTTGACGAGGGCCTCAGCCAGCAGAACGATGTTTTTCTCCTGCTCCGACATCGGATCGAGCCTGACAATCAAGTCGCCATCTCCCAGCTTAACGCTCTTCCCGTCGCCACCTTCAACCCACTTAACCCGAACTGATCGAGGAAGGGCAGCCTTGCCAAACGGCATCGCCTTTCTTGCATGTCCAAGTCGAGACGCTATGTCATACTGGATGAAGCGTTTCTCTGCTCTTGTGCTGTGAGACAGCCGATGAGTTAGCTTGAACATGACTGCTCGGAGCTTGTTCGTTCTCTCCTCACTCCAAAGCACGAAGAGCAGCCATACGCAGACCAGGAGAGGCAAAACCCACTTTGCGTTGCTGAGTAGGACGTCGAGGACTGCTGACCAGAACACCCTCCTACACCTCCTCTGCGGATTCAACCGCGAAAAGCGAGGAACAACCAGCCCTTGAGCAACAAAAGATGATCTCCCCTTGCTTTCGAGCGATCGCACGGAAGTTGTCTGCCGTTATAACATCACCGCAAACCGCGCACTCTAGCTGGCCGGAGAGCAATTGCTGCTTCAAACCGAGGGATTCGAAGAGACGTAGGAGATCGCTTGGATGCACTGCTTGAATCTCTTCGTAGTTCTCCTTGCGCACAAGTCTCTCCTTCCGATGTTCTGCTTCCATAAACTAACCCATTATTGGTTGAGTTGCGCGACAATGCAAGAGTAATTTCGTGGTTGCGGGGGGAATCGGGGGACACATACCCTATTTCGTAAGAAACAGCGGTGTTTGCTAATTCGCATGAATCAGCGCTTTCCTTGATGTTGTAAGTATCAGAGCTTCATCCCAGCTCAGCGAGATTAGAAATCCTCTCTATTCCTTCGGCATTCTGCCCGCCTTCCTTCGCTGGCGCATCAGAGAGCTGATACAATCACGTGTGTCTGATTGCGAGGAGCGAACGCATGGCGTATACCCACGGACGTCTGGCCGTCTTCATCAGCAGCACCGGTGATCTCGTGTGCTATCGAGAGGCCGTCGGGGAGGCGCTCAAAGATCTCGAGATCGACGGGAAGCAGTTTGAGATCTGGCCAAGCTCGCCACAGAAGCCCACTGCGAAATGTCTTATGGAAGTGAGATCGTCAGATGCACTCGTCTTGATTCTCGGAGATCGATATGGCTCAGCTGCTGGTGGGAGCCTGTCAGTCACTCACTTGGAGTACAGGGAGGCTAATGGCTCCTCACCGAGGAAACCGATCTTCGCCTATATCCTTCCATCTGATCGACGTGAATCCAGACAAGAGGATTTCGTGAAAGAGGTGGAAGGATCCCAGTTCCGCGTATGCGTGCGAGTCGAAAGCGCGAAGGATCTCAAGGGGCAGGTTAGGCAGAGCTTCTTGGCTGAGTTCGCTCGATGCTTCAAAGACGTCTGGACTGAACAGAGACGGAAGCCCCTTCCTGCCGTTGCTGATGAGGTTCTCATTGAGAGGGAACTGCCCGCTACTCATGCGGACGCGTTCCCATTCCTCAACGACCTCTACGCACAGGGCTCCCACCTCGCCCTACATGGGCTCCGGACCTCTCTATCCCAGCGTTTCGGTGACAGCACTGATCTCATGGGCTTCGTCCACATGTCCACGGTCAACTTGGCAATGCGTAGCTATGAGATTCCGAGTGAGGAGCTGGAAACAGCAATCCACTACTGGGACAGAGAAGATGTCACGAAGCGGATTTCGGCTGTCTCGCGGTACTACTGCCAGGGCAATGCCCTTGGTGCACTTGGACGACACAGGCAGGCCATTGCCAAGTACAAGCTCGCTCTAGAAGAAGACGAGAGCATGGCCGAGTTATGGAAGAACATGGGGACCTCATACGAGGCGCTTCATGATGTCGCTGAGGCGGAAATGTGCTTTCGCGAGGCGCTGGCAAGGGATTCCAGGCTCTTCGAGGCGCAGCTCGCTCTGGGACAGCTGATTCTGAGAGCTGAGAGAGATCCGCGCGAAGCCCTGGCCGTGCTGGATGGCATTGACGTTGGGCAACTCTCCAGTGATCAGCAGGCCAGTGTCATGGCCTAGAAGGCACTCGCCAATCAGAGGCTTGGAGATCACGGCAAGGCTATCGCACTTGCGGAGCAAGCAATCAGGATGAATCCGACAAACCCGTGGCCGTGGCGTTGGGCAGGTCGTGTGCATGCCCTGGCTTGGAGGGAAGATCGCAAGTTCCTGCAGGCGAGTGTGAAATTCTTCAATCGGCTCACCACCAAGTACCCCGATGACGCACAGGCCTGGAGCGAGTTTGCACAGCTGCGGTGGCTACAGAACAGCGAATCCCCCAGCGACATGCTCATTGGCTCTGCCTGCAATGCCTTTGAGAAGGCAATTGGTCTTGGCATAGAGGATTCGGCTGTCTTCTACGATCGCTTCGGACACGCGCTCCAGGAGCAGGGCATGCTCGTTCGTGCTGAGGAGGCACATCGCAAGGCTTACGAGCTTGATCAAGACACGGCATACTGTCTGGGCGTTTGCTTGATCACGCAAGGCAAGTATGACGAGGGACTGCCATACGTCCTCCACGATGCCGAGAGCGTTCATCGGGACAGCCGCGGTTGGTTCCAAGTGGCAATCTGCCATGCGGAGTGCGGCAGGTTTGAGGAGGCGGAGACAGCCTACCGGAAAGCTCTCCACATGAATCCTGACTACGCACATGCATGGTACAACTTTGGGGGACTCTACTGGAACGAAGGGAAGAAGCGGCGAGCAGCCCGAATCTGGCGAAAAGCCGTTGCCAAGTTCCCAGATTTCGAACGCGCTGAAGAAGTGCGCAGGGTCCTCGCGGTGTTGGACCTCCTGTAATTGTCCCGCCGACATTCGCCGGGTCAGACCTTCATTCTTAGGACTTCGTAGCTTCATGCTCGCGCTTCGCAATCATACTGATGGTTGAGTACAGCAACCCGACATAGTCCCCTACCTCATTAAGTGAATAGCGATACAGCCTGATCGCCTTATGTCTTTGGGGTCAAACCTTGTATCGTGCATCAGCAAGCCATTGCAGGCGGGCAGGCCTTTATTTTCGAACCATCTATTTGCGAGAAAGGATCTTGTTTCGCGCAGCAAGAAGCAAAGTCTCCTCGTAGGCTCCTCGATCCACCGCTCAGGATTCCTCCGCCAGCGCAGTGCTTGGCCGCGAGTGCTTCATGGCTTGCTCCAATAGTCACAGAGAAGTAGGATGCACATGCAAGGGCGAACTCAGCTTAGCTGAGGTCGCGAACTCGATACAGCTGAGTTCGCAGGGGCACAATATGAGGGGCGAGGACAGGAGTAACCAGGATGGGAAATGTCGGACGGAGCGCGGCCCGATGCTAGCGTGCACCGTCGCACACTAATCATGGTTATGCATGTAGTTCCTTAACTTCTTTCAGGGGAAATATGACCAACTGTCAGATTTCATTCATGGAACAGAGTGACATCCAGGAAGCAGCGAATGTACTCAGCCGTGCCATGCTCAACAATCCGCACCACATTGGCGTCTTTCAGGGTAATGGTGAAAATCAGCGTATAGAAATTGAAGAAATGTTTCATCAGCTCTTTATTGTATCGCCAGGTATCGTCTTCCTGGCAAAGGAGAATAATAGAATCAACGGAGTGATGAGGATGAAGTCATGCTGTGGTGAAGTCATTGATGAGTCAAATGAATGTAAAGATGAAAATGAGCTCAATTGGAGAAAAGCTATCTGGTTTAAGGAATGGTCAAATCATGATCCGGTAGAACAGCACTGGCACCTGGGTCCGATTGGCGTCCTGCCGTCTGATTGCGGAATGGGGGTTGGTTCCCGACTTATGCAGCGTTTTTGCATGGAAGTGGATAATTGCTCAGCAAAGGCATACCTGGAAACAGATTTGGATAGCAATGTGCGGTTTTATAAGCAATTTGGATTCACAATTATTTCCAAGTCAACTATATTCAATGTTGAAACCCGGTACATGTTAAGAGAGCCACGAAGATAACCTGATTGTGAAAGGGATCAAGTCTGGCCTTGACGCTTGCTGAAATAGTATAACTAAGATACATAAGACGCCATTGCAGCAGACGCCAAAATACGGCGCTGCTGAACTCAACCGTTAGATGGATTTGGGGTCAGGCCTTTATGTTTGGAATCGGGGGACACATACCCTATTCCGAAGGAACAGCGGGGTGTGCTATTTCGTAAGAAACAGAGGCTATATCGTAATTCTTAAGGAGCGATGGGGTCGCGTCTTTATTTTTGGCTTTCTACTTCGACTCGTACTAGAGTGCTTGTATGGCACGAGCATTGCGGATCCAGTACGAAGGTCTGCTGGCGGCTACTCAGAAAACCTGAGTAGCTTGGAGTTGCCCGGCAACTCATGCCGTTGTTGCCAGCCGTGGGGGGTAATGCTGGGAACTCGTCGTAACTCCGAGTTCCTTGGAGTTCTTGCAGAACTCTCGTTTCTTGCCGCATCTTCCTTGACAACGATGACTGGTATCTCTTCCTGGAGATTCTTGCCCAGGTCGTCAAAAGGTACGGGTGGATTTGCCATGCGTACTGCTGAATGAGCAGGTCAAAGACATCGAGTTCAACCGAAACGAGCGTTTGCTTGGCAGGCCATCCCTTGCGAGAGTCTTCTCCAAGGCCCGCGACAAGCCATCACGCAACGAGTGCATCCATCAGGCTATGCGCATTCACGAGTACACGTTAAAGGAAATCGCCAACTTCACGGGCCTTCATTACTCGACGATCAGTGTCATTGCCAAGCGGGTAAATCAGGACAAACACCAAAAATAAAGACACGACCCCACGCCGAAGCAAAGCATGATTGCCCGGATTCTTGGGACGCCTCGATTGAGAGCCGACGAGTGGGCACTGGGTAAACTTAAGTCCGCTGTTCGCAAGGCGGAGAATCTGTTGGAATCGCGACAAAAAAAACGGGTTGCCGCAACGCGACAACCCGCTGGTCTGAATCAGTTCTTTCGTCTTACTCTGCGAATCCCCACAAAACAGGATCAAACGCTTTGATGTTTTCCGGCAAGAACACATCTTCGGAAACCTCAGCATCCGGTCGGCGCTGTTCGAGGATGGTAATCGTCGTGGTGCTTCCCGCTGAGACGTTGGCTGCCAGCATCACGTCGGCCGTCAACTTGCTTTCGAATTCACCCAACTCGACGATATCCATGGTTGAAGAGAGGTTGCCAAGATCGTTGTAGGCTTCCATCTTCAACATGATGAGAAACTCAGTATCAATCCAAAGGATGTTTCGAGGATTGTCGACATCAGCACCTGGCTTGGCTGTCGATTCAATCTTGTAGGCCGTACGCGTCTGATCTCCAATGACGAGGTCTTCCTCTCCCAAGAGAACAGAATCGTAGTCATCCGCGCCATCGCGATCTCCAAGGTCCGAGTAGGACAGGGAGCTGCCAGCGAAGCTGCCGCCTCGTTCATCCTCGGAAATCAGTTCTTTCGGGAGTCCCAGCAATGGGAGATAGAGCCATAGCCTGGAATCTACGCCCTCTTCATCGAATTCATGCGTCAAAAACACGGTGCCAATGACGTCTGTTGGCTCGATGAAGTAAATCAGCGATCGATTTGGGATCGAAAGCGATCCGAACAGATTCGTCCCCGTTGTCCCGTCGCTATAGACGTTGTCAAAGCGGATGATGGAAATCATGCTGCCTTCGGCGAGCGTGTCAGCTTCAGCATCTACCATATCGAGAATCTCGTCGGCAGTTAGCGCGACCGCCATAACGCTGAGAAGCGCCACGCTGAACAAGGCCATTCCGATGGTTGTCAATTTCTTAAACATTCTATGCCTCCTAAAATGTACTTGCCTTCGTCAAGACAACTACTTCGTTGTCGATCATCTGTTTCTTACGCTCAGCGCTTCCGCGCAGCACGTGATAAGAACTTCGGCTTCCACTGCACGAGAATCGCTGGGATGATGGAGATGGCCGATATAGCGCTTACAACCATGGTCAAGGCGATTTGCCATCCAAACGTACGGATGCCCTTGAACGATGCGAAGATGAGGATGAGGAATCCAACCGCCACAGTCAGCGCGTTGTAGGTAATGCCTCGTCCTGTGGTTTGAATCGTCTTCTGCAGCGAACGTTCGGCGTCTTGGTCCTTTCGATACTCACTGCGGAAACGGGAGATGAAGTGGATCGAGTAATCAACGCCGATTCCAACAGCAACCACAGAGACCATCAGCGTCATGATGTCGAGAGGCTGTCCGGTATAGGCCATGATGCCCATACTCACTGTGACCGTAAGGATCAGCGGGATGGCGGCAATGAGGCCTGCGACAACTGATCCCATCAGAATCATGACCAGAGCTGTGACTGCAGCGATCGTTGACGCCAAACCAACGAACTGGCTCAGGTTTATCTGTGTGAACATGCGATCCATGAGAACTGTGGAGCCAATCATGCGTACGCGCATGTCGCCGCCTTCAGGGAAATGCTCATCCAGATAGTCTTGGATGACACCGGAAAGGCGAGACACGTTGCCTGAATTCTCCATCTTGTACATGCCCATGACCGTTCCAGCACTGAAATCGCCAAGGGCCATATCGCCCAAGGTTCCGCCTTGGAACGTGAATAGCAGCAACAACTGCGAAATCATGTTCTGCTGATCGGGAATGACATAGAACGCGGGATCATCCGCATGGAATCGCTCGTTCATCTGACGCACGAGTGTGGTCAAGGAGAAGGTCTTGCCGACACCATTGTCGAGAAGGAATGTTTCGAGATCGAGCATCGCATTGAGCACTGCCGGATCCTTGAGCCCATCCCGACGCCCTGTGTCGAATTCGACTAGCAAGTTCATGTCGCCCGCGAAATGCTCGGACGTGAAGTCAATCACCTGAACGGCTGCGTGGTCTTTCCCGAGAAACTCCTCATTCGATGTCTCAACCCGTACTCTCGGGATTCCAGCGAGCATGACGCCGAAGATGATGAGCGCGACGATCAGGACGGTCTTACGATGTCCGACGATCGCTTTTTCGAACCCTATCAGAACACGCGTCAAGGGACGAAGTCCCTTCTTGTTGAGATCTCGAACCCGCGGTTTCTTGAGAAGCGACATGATGGCTGGGATGAGTACAAGAGAGAACAGCATGGCTGCAAGTACGCCAATGGCCGACACAACACCGAACTGCCGCTGCGGTACCATGAATGCGGTTAGCAGTGAGAAGAATCCAACGGCTGTCGTGAGTGATGTCATGACGACGGGGCCCTTCATATCCGCCATCGTGCTAAGAATGGCTGCGCGCTTGGGACCACCCTTGGCAATCTCCTCGTTATAGCGGTTGAGTACGTGAATGGCATCTGCGATACCAATGGCCAGTAGCAGAATTGGTGCGATGAACGACATTGTTGTCTTCGGGTATCCAAGAAGAACCATCGCACCCATAGCAACGATAACTGATAGAAGAACAACTGCGATCGGCAGAAGGGTTCCGCGAATCGTCAGGAAGCCCACGAATAGTAGGGTGACCATGACCAAGATGGCAAGTGGGAAGAGAAGGGCAGTGTCCGAGTCCATTGCCTCGGCCATGAGTGTGTCGAAGTAGGCATCACCGTAGATGAACAGTTCGTCTCCATCTCCACGATACGATTCGACGATCTCCACAATGCTGGGTGTGAGTTCGTATTCGTCAACCCCGACTTCGAGTTCGATGTTGATGAGAGCGGCTTGACCGCTGGTGCTAATAACGCCACCAAGGAGGTTCTCATCGTCCAGAACGCGAGAGCGGAACAGATCCATATCCTCCTGAGATGTCGGCGCTACGCCTCCAGGGGCAGCCTTGCTTACACTGATCGATGTCTCGGAACCGACGATCGTCTGTGAGTTCAGGGGAGAGGTGACACTTTTAATCCCGGGGATTGCCTCAAACTCCTCGGTCATCTGCTCAACCTTAATGAGAGTACCATCGTTGAAGATGCCTTCCTCATTGAACAACATGACCATGACGCCGAATGATCTGCCGTAGCGCTCCTCGGTCTCATCCATGAGCATGATGATTGGATCATCGTCATCGAGGTAATCACGGGAGTCCGTTGTTTCTGTCATGTACTGGATTGGGAACGCGAACCCTACAGCCAATACGAGTGTGGCGACAATCGTCCAAATCGGATGATCGACGGCGAGCTTAATCAACCTATTCATACCATCCATCCCTTCAACACATACGCAGCCTGCAAGAATCCTGGCCACAGATCTTCTGATACGTCAATCGTTTGGCCGGAGCCTGCGAAGACTTGATCAAATATATTGGAAACCAAATCAATGGCACTACGGGCAAATGAAGACAAAACGTTTAATCCATCGCTCACGAGCCAAATGCTTACACTGGTCTTAGTGTCTAACCCACGCGGCAGAATCAGGATGAAATCGAACGGCTCTTGATCCGACTCAGGAGCAATCCCTGCTAACGGATCAGCGTAGTCGGTATCGACATCAGCCAAGCGCACGGATACGTCGAACAATCCCATCTGGCGCAGGGCTCCGATCGTCCCAGCCACCTTCATTGTCGATGTGAATGTCTTGGTCTCATCGATCAACAGGATGCGAATGGTCGGCGGAGTTTCTTGCGCAAAGGCCAAGGTGCCCCAACTGATTAGCAGGGCTCCGATCAGGCATAGTACTCCCAGTCTTGTTTTCATAGAGGTTCCTTTCCTTGGCTCTTTAGGACAGTTCGGCGAGCCTTTTTTTCATCAATTCAGGTCGACGGCGCTCCCATCGATCCTCTAACTCGGGCAGCGTTTCCAGCACGAAATCCGAGAAGATCTGTAACTCAATGAGTCTCAGTTTGGCCTCAATCGGTTCATTCTCGAGAAGCGCCAATCCATCATCGGCCATCTTCAGGTTTTTCTGGATGTGCTCTGCACGAGTGGACAGGAACTCGTTCCAAAGGTATTTTCGCAATCGGTAGTAGTGTCGGCGATGTCCCGGAAAACTGATACGCTCTACGAAGTCGAGGCGCAGCAATAGCTGTGTTGACATGCTAATCGAGCTCTTGCTGGCCTGTAGTAGGGCTGCCAATTCACCGTACGACAGCTGCGGGGGAACACAGACGATGAGTGCCCCCATGATGCGGCAGGCCATTCGAGGAATGCCATGCTCCTCCATCAAATCCGCTGAATTCTCGATGTACTGACGTAGTCGTTCATTGTCAAACTTCATACATGCTCCTTTAATCTCAAGGCGACAGTATACGTTGGTCAGTATGTTCAGTCAAGACTGAACTGTGTGTGTTCTGCTCACAGCTCGATCAGCGTGACGGCCTTGCGGTAGTGTCCTAGAGAACTCGCGCCAGAAACAAGGTGGCTAGCAGGGGGCGATCGATCATGCCCCCGTGTTTGTCGATGGCGTCTCGAACTTCGCGAAATAGCGCTTCTCGTATAGCTTCATCGAGTGATCGGTGATCCGAGAATGACTCGAGTAGCTTGAAGTTTCATTCTAACGACTACATGGCTGATTTCGCGATCGAAAAGGACAACAACGTGAAGTATCCTCGTGGGCGGCTGAGCGTTGACCGCGAGCCAGCGACGATTGGAGGTGCCTGAAATGGCAAGACGACTACGACAACTGGCTGGACTGCGTAAACGAGTGGGGTTGCTGACGCCACTGGGTTTTGCCGTCTTCGGAGGATCATTGCTCCTGGTGCTATACATCGGGCGGCTCGTCGACAGCTGGTTGAGCTTTCCTCTTCTGCTTCCGGGAATGACTGGGAATATCATCGGAGGAGTACTCGTTGCTCTCGGAGGTATCGTATGTGGAATTTGCGTTCTCTA